>OBEQ010010785.1_pt1 | contig 42635 bp, 45 predicted proteins | sample 1670901 | NCBI WGS metagenome assembly OBEQ01 (sample SAMEA104232315, study PRJEB22302) | groundwater metagenome | biome: forest; feature: aquifer; material: groundwater | place: USA | collected 2011-08-07 | depth 5.4 m
AATGAAACTAGTTGAAAACGGCGTGATTGACCGCGAAAAATTCTTGGCGATTTATCAAGAGCGAGGAAGTCTCCCCATTGAATTGAAGAATGTGCTGGATAAACCTTCTTCAAAGCCAATCATTCTGACACGAAAGAATGCAAATTATTATGTGAACCTCTTATGGCCGATCGGCCTCGTAAATTATATGTCATCAAATAAAGAAAGCCCGATTAATGGAAAGTCGCTTTTTAATTTTGCTTCTACGGGTGGTTGGAATTTAGGAAAGGAAAAAAACGGCGGCGCATATTTCAATAAATTCAAAATTGTGGAGTTAACGACAGAGAAGGAAGCGCTGGTAACGAAAATTGCTCAAAATACTTACCGCCCTTGTTGCAACAACTCAACTTTTTTTCAAGACTGCAATCACGGATCGGCCCTTTTGGGTCTCATTCAATTAGGGGCGGCTCAAGGACTTACCGAAGATGAGCTTTATCGCGAAGCGCTGGCCTTCAATTCATTCTGGTTCCCCCAAAACTATATTCAAACCGCGCTCTATTTTAAGGCGGTAAAAAATACCGATTGGGAGAATGTTGATGCCAAGTTAGTAATGGGCAAAGATTTTTCAAGTATCGGCAGCTGGTATGCAAATGTGGACAAGGAAATAAAACGGCTCGGCCTAGTTCCACAACAAAAAGGCGGAGCGAGTTGTGGAATATAAAAATATGAATCATAATCATCAAGACCACGAGACAGCAATGGCCAGTCCGCAGATGGCGAAAAAAATGGAAGCCGATATGCGTAGCCGGTTTTGGATTTCTTTTTTTCTTTCTATTCCTATCGTTTTATATTCTCCTCTGGGATTAAATTATTTTAAATTTAATCTTTTGGCTCCTATTCCCATCAACTGGTTGCTTCTGATTCTTACCACTCCGATTGTGTTCTGGGCCGGCTCAATTTTCATAACCGGCACTTATTATTCGCTTAAATCTCGGAAGCTCAATATGTCGGTTTTGATTGCCACCGGTGTTCTGGCGGCATATTTATTTAGCGTTTTACTAACTATAATTCGGCCGGGTGCAGAGACATTTTATGAAGCGGCGGCGCTTTTAGTAACTTTTGTGCTTTTCGGTCATTGGATGGAAATGAAATCTCGGCGCGGCACTTCCGACGCACTCCGCGCACTTTTTGATCTGGTGCCTCCACAAGCAAAAGTAGTTCGCGATGGAACGGAGATTACAATTCCAAGTGTTGAAATTATTCACAATGATATTGTGGTTTTGCGTCCCGGCGACAAAGTGCCGGTTGACGGCGTCATCACCGAAGGAGAATCATCAATTGATGAGTCGCTCGTTACCGGCGAATCAATTCCGGTGGCGAAAACAGTCGGCGACAAAGTGGTCGGCGGCTCGGTGAATCAAACCGGCGCGGTAAAATTTAAAGCTACCCAAGTCGGATCGGAAACCGTTCTCGCTCAAATCATTAAGCTTGTCGAAACCGCCCAGAATTCTAAGGCTCCCGGCCAGCGGATTGCGGATAAAGCAGCCGGCTGGCTCGTAGTAGTTGCCATCGGCTCGGGGCTTGCCGCGTTTATAGGTTGGTATTTCGGCGCCGGCGCCGGACTTCTTTCCGCTCTTACCTTTGCGATTTCAACCGTTGTAATTGCCTGCCCGGACGCCTTGGGGCTGGCGACTCCCACCGCTGTTGCGGTTGGCACGGGAATCGGCGCCAAATACAACATTCTAATCAAAGACGCCGCAACTTTGGAGAATACCTCAAGAATCAATACCATTATTCTTGATAAAACCGGCACGCTTACCGAAGGAAAACCGAAAGTTACCGATGTCATAGCGTTTAATAATTTCACCGAACACGAAATACTCAAATACGAAGCCAGTCTTGAGGCGGGGTCTAATCATCCGCTCGCCAAAGCGATTTTTGAAGAAACCGAAAGGCGCCCCGCCACGGCGGGGCCGCTCAAACCGATGGAGAATTTTGAGTCCATTGCCGGTTACGGACTTAAGGCGCGCATTGCCGGTAAAGTTGTCTTGGCCGGAAAAGAAAAACTGCTTCGGGATAACGGTGTTTCCACCGAACCGATGAGAGACATTCTTGATCGGCTTGCCGGAGAGGGAAAAACCTTAAGTTTATTAGCAGTTGACGGAGTTTTTGCCGGCGTTATCGCCGCCGCGGATCCGCCGCGCGCAAATTCTAAAAAGACTATTACGGCGCTAAAGAATCTTGGTATGGAAGTCGTGATGATTACCGGCGACCACACAAAAGTGGCAGAAGGTATCGGGCATGAATTGGGCATTGACCGGGTGTTTGCAGAAGTTCTTCCGGGTGACAAGGCAAAATATGTAAAAAAACTTCAAGAAGAGGGAAAATTTGTGGCGATGGTCGGCGACGGCATCAATGACGCGCCAGCATTGGCGCAGGCTGATATCGGCATCGCCATTGGCGCTGGCACCGATGTCGCCATTGAAACCGGTAATATTGTTCTTATGAAATCCGATCCGTATGACATTGTGGCGGCGATTCGCTTAAGCAAGGCAACGGTTACAAAAATGAAGCAGAATCTTTTCTGGGCGGCGATTTATAATATGCTAGCCATTCCCATTGCGGCCGGCGTGTTCTATAATTCACTCGGCTGGTCATTGCGGCCGGAAATTTCAGCATTACTTATGTCAGCATCTTCCATTATCGTAGCTACGAACGCCGTTCTCCTAAAGCGTGTTGAACCGCATTTAAAAATATGATAAAATAAATTAAAGTGATGAATAAGACAAAAACCATAGAGTGGGTTCTGCGAATCGCCGTAGCCAGTGAATTCATCGGCCATGGTGTCTTTGCGCTTCAAGGCAAAAAACAATGGGTCGGCTGGTTTTCCAATTTTGGAATTTCTGATGTTGGCACAGCAACAACGCTTTTATTTTTAATCGGTCTTCTAGACATTGCATTGGCAATTTTGCTTTTAATAAAACCTATTCGTCTGGCACTTCTTTGGATGGCATTTGCGGGATTTTGGACAGCGATCCTTCGTCCCATTGTTGGCGAGCCAATTTGGGAATTTGTTGAAAGAGGTGCAAATTGGGGCGCACCTTTGGCGCTGTTCTTACTAATCGGATGGCCAAAAACTTTTAGAGAATGGTTCCGTTGACGGCGGCTGACTCGCGACTTAGCTTGACAGATTATTTTTGGCATGTTATATAAAATACAATGATTAGATTTCATCTCATCATTAATACTCTCACTCAAGCCCGATTTTCGGGTAATTTTTGCCGAGGCAGATTTATAATTCCTATAGATTAATTTTTTGACTTAAAATAAAGGATTTTATAACCCACCTCGGCAGAATTTCCGAGGTGGGTTTAGTTCAGGACCTTAAAATCTTAAAAGGGGGAAGGAAGAAAAATGCTGAAAAGCAACCCGTTGATATATATGGCAAGAAAGTTGTGGGAATACTCCGCTGGCAATAGAAAAAATCTTATTTTGTATCTACTGATGTTTGTTACGTCTAACGTAATTAATTTGGCTACACCATTAGTTTTTGCCAAGATTATGAATATAATTCAGGAAATTATTACCCAAAAACAGTTGATTGACGGTGGCGGTTTGTTAAGATTGTTATTTTGGATGTCATTGCTTCCGATTATTCAGTTAGTTTTTTGGTTTTTTCACGGATTCGGCAGAATAAAAGAAAAAGAAAATGCTTTTTTGGTAAAAGCAAACTATAAAAATTTCTTGCTTTCTGGAACCATGGCATTTCCTATGGAGTGGCACGTAGAACATCATACAGGCGACACTGCTGACAAAATTAATAATGGGAGTTCATCCATTTTTCACTTTGCGGAAGGTACGTTTCAGGTTGTGGGAATGATCGTTAGGCTTGTTGGCTCGTATATAGCTTTAATTTACTTTCATCCGCCCGTGGCTTATCCGGTTATATTGATAGTTTTATTTGCTGGATTTGTGGTCATAAAATATGACAGAATCCTTGTTCCTAAATATAGATATCTTGATAAAGCCGGGAACAAAGTTTCAGAAAAAGTTATTGATGCTATAACAAATATTACTACGATTATCATTCTGCGGGCTGAAAAACAAATTCAGAAAGCAATATCAAATAAGATTATGGAGCCGATCGCGGTATATAATGAGAATTGCAGAAAAGAAGAACTTAAGTGGTTTTTAGTAAGCATGTGCAGTTCGGCAAGCCTCATTTTGGTTTTATTTTCTTATCTTTATGGATGTTATCTCAATGGCACCATAATAATGATTGGAACAATTTATGCACTTCATGGTTATATATCAAATATTCAGGATTTGTTTTATAATTTTGCTTCCCAATATAGTGATATAGTCAGGCAGAGAGCTTCAGTAGCGAATGCCGAAGAAATCTCCAAGGATTTTCAGGTACCGGAGAAAAATGGAGCATCATTACTAAACGGCACTTGGAAAAAATTGGAAATAAAATCTTTATCATTTTCTTATAGCGCTTCAGAAGGAGATAATCTGCATCTTGATGATATTTCGCTTGATGTTAAAAAGGGCGAGCGAATAGCGTTGATCGGGTCAACCGGGTCCGGTAAGAGCACGTTATTAAAAATTATTCGCGAGTTATATCATCCGAATTCTTTGAAACTCTATTTGGACGGACTAGCCGTAAAACATGGATTTCATTCAATAAGTTCTGAAATTTCTTTAATTCCTCAAGATCCGGAAATATTTCAAGAAACGATTATGGATAATATAACCCTTGGGGCTGATTATGATGCGGCTGAAGTTATCAAATATATGGATATGGCTTGTTTTACTGACGTTGCTATGAATTTACCCAATAAGTTTGATTCAATGATAAAAGAGAAAGGCGTTAACTTAAGCGGTGGAGAAAAACAACGTTTAGCTTTGACTCGGGGCCTGTTAGCCAGTCGTGATAAAGCAATTATTCTGCTTGATGAGCCGACCAGCAGCGTCGATGTAATCATTGAAGAAAAAATATTCAAAAATATTTTTGAAGCATTCACCGATAAGGCAATTGTCTGTTCCTTGCACAGTTTGCATCTTTTGCCGTTGTTTGACCAAATTTATCTTTTTGAAGATGGAAAAATCATTGCTGCAGGAATATTTGAGAAATTACTCGTTTTCTCGGATGAATTTCGGGAAATTTGGAATGCTTTTGTTAGGAACGGAGATAAAAGCCATTAATTTTTTACCCCCGCGAAGCGGGGGATTTTCTTTTTATTACCAATCGGTATCATAAGTTCCCTATAGGGAAGTTATGGTACAAAAGAGAAACGATGGTATAGAAATTATGATAATGACAACTTTGGTTAATTTGTGCTAAAATAAATATGTAACCGGCGCAACGTTTTATGTTGACGGAGGATGGTTAGCCAGTTAATATTATATAGATGCGGCTTATTTATTATTAAAATATTAAACTATGGAAGACATTCAAAATAAACAATCTTCAAGCATGCCCGAAATTTTTATAAATTTCCTGTCTTTTCTTTTGCTTGGAATCGTCGCGACCGCAACCGGCATCATATTTTTCCAAGTCGTTAATAAATATTTTTCGGATGTTCTTTTTAGCAATTTCAGCGCGTCGGCAATTCATTATTCCATCGCTTCTTTAATTGTCGGATTTCCGGTATATCTTTGGGCGCTCCGGTTTTGGTTTAAGAGCTTTGCCAAGGCGCCGGAAAAAATTGAATCAAGATTATCCAAATGGCTCACCTATATTATTTTGCTTATTGCCGGTGGGACGATAATCGGCGATTTGATCGCGGTTATTTTTAATTTTTTACAGGGGGAATACGGAGCGAGATTTTTGCTAAAAGCGCTGATTGTTCTTGTTATAGCCGGACTCGTTTTTAGTTTTTATTTTCTGGAGAGGAAAAAAATACAATATAAAAAAGAAATGTTTTCCGGTTTGTTCTGGCTTGTCGGAAGCGCGGCGGGATTTTTAGCGATTTTGGCAATTGTTTTGGGATTTTTGGCCGGCGGCACGCCTTATGAGGCACGCCTTAGGAAATTTGATCTTCAGAGAGCAAATGATTTGCAGATGATTTCTTCGGCAATAAGCAATTTTGCTTTTGAAAACAGCCGACTGCCAAAAGATTTAATCGAGATCAGGGACAATCCCCGCTATAATTACGGTGCCAGCTACGGCGATCCGGAAACAAATAAAAGTTATGATTATAAAATAATAAGACCCGGCGTAGCGGGCACAAACAATTTTGTGGATGTATCGGAATATGAACTTTGTGCCACTTTTTCAACTTCTAACTTGAATGAACCAGAAAGCGGTAGCAGCGATCTTTATGGTTATGGTAAGTGGGCAAAGCACGACAAAGGATATGTCTGTCAACAACAGGTCGCAACTTTTGGAACAAAAAATATTAAGGAAGCGCCCAGCATATTGATGCCACCGTTGAAATAACAAAATTTTTGTGTGGATAAATTATAGATGCGTAAATTTTGTAAGCATAGTATAATTGTATTCAGGTAAAGGTCGGAAAATCTTTTAACTTATAATATTATGAATCCAAAACAATTTCTTATCTTGGGCGGCAGTGTCCTAATGGTAGTAGGGGTTTTAGGTTTCTTGGGCATTATTGGCCCTACTTCGGCACAAAGTATTTTCGGAGCTAATTGGTGGTTTGATAATGGCGAAAATTGGGCTCACTTATTGCTCGGCGTAGTAGGCTTAATTGCCGCTTTTGTATTGCCGGCTATGGCCCAAAAAGGGTTAGTGTTAATTTTGGGTGTGTTTGGAGTATTGGTCGGTGTTTACAGTTTGGCTATAGGACCAGAGTTTTTTGGAGCTAACCTCGAAAATCCGGCAGACACAGTTTTGCATCTTGCGGTTGGGGCTTGGGCTCTTTGGGCCTCACTAGGCAAGCACGGATCAATGATGTGATAAAAATACTGATTCTGATTAATAAATCCCCCGATAGCATCGGGGTATTTATTTAGACAAATTGCCTAACATTGCGATAAAATGACATAGCCATGTTTTTACATTATTTAACTGAATACCAGACACTTGGCTATATTATAATATTCCTTGGAATGATGATTGAGGGCGATATTTTTCTTTTTACCGCCGGCTTTTTGGTTAATCGAGGGTATTTTGCGATTGATATAGCACTTCTGGCTGTGTTTTTGGGAACGCTTATAGGGGATAATTTGTGGTATGTTTTGGGAGAAATGATAAATGAAGATTCGCTTTTTGGCCGTTTTATAACCCGCATTACCAAATCTTTTGACAAGCACCTTAGAGAGCGGACTTTTCGGACAATGTTAATCACCAAATTTGCTTATGGTGTGCATCGGCCAATATTGTTTAGGGCCGGCATGCTTAGATTGCCGTTTAAAAAATTTATTGAAGGCGATATTACGGCGATTGTTCTGTGGGTTTTTCTTATCGGCGGCTTGGGGTACCTATCCAGCGCTTCTTTTATTTTAATAAAGCACTATTTGCGCTATACCGAACTGACTTTGCTTTTCGGCTTGATTTTATTTATTTTAATTTCACACCTTATTTCCCATATTTCTAAGAAAAAAATATAAATATAGATAATGAGTAAATTTTTTAAGAAAATTTTGAATTTTTGGGATTTAGATAAAATTCTTTTCGCCGCCTTGGTGATTGTTTTGATTATTCATGCCACAGGTATTCTGCCTTCCGATTCCAATTTATTTATTTTGATAACCGTGGCAGTTATTGCGACGCTTCAAGTCGGCTATGGCGCCTTAAAAGATTTGAAAGAGAAAAAAGTTTCCATTGATCTTTTGGCAAGTATAGCTTTGATTTTTTCACTGCTGGCAAGAGAATACGCGTCGGCCGTATTTATCAATCTGATGCTCGCATCAGCAAGAATCTTAGGGAGCTACACCGAAAGTAGATCGCGGCGGGCGATAGAGGGGCTGTTAAAATTAAAACCGAAAAAAGCCAGAATAAAAAAAGACGAAGGTATTGAAGAAATATCTATTTCTAAGATAAAAATCGGCGATTTAATAGTGGTGGAGCTAGGTGAGAGAATACCTATTGACGGCAAAATTGTGGAGGGAGTTGCGGCGGTAGATCAATCTTCACTTACCGGGGAATCATTGCCGATTGATAAAAAAACCGGCGATTCAGTTTTTAGTTCCACGGTTATTGTTTCTGGTAATTTAGTTATCAAAACCGAAAAAATAGGAAAAGAAACAACTTTTGAAAAAATTATAGAACTCGTTGAAGAAGCGGTAGTCCACAAACCTAAGATTACGACCTTGGCCGACAGATTCACTACCTGGTACGTTATTTTTATGCTCGCGGGTTCTGCTATTTTATATGCCGCCACTTTAAATATTGTTTTAGTTTTAGCGGTTGTTTTAGTTGTTTGCGCTGATGATATTGCCATAGCTATTCCCCTAGCTTTTCTTGCTTCGATCGGTCATGCGGCTAAAAGAGGTGTTATCATAAAAGGCGGCGATTTTTTAGAAGGGCTAAGTAAAGCCAAGGTTATAATTGCTGATAAAACCGGTACCTTAACTTATGGAAGATTAAAAATTGAAGATTTTTTTGTTTTTGATGACTTAAAATCAGAAGACTCCCTTTCTTTGGCTGGCAGCGCTTCTCTTTTATCCGGTCATCCTTCGGCAAAAGCCATTTTAAAATATGCCAAAGAAAAGGGTGTCAAACTAATCGAGCCAGAAAAATTTGAAGAATACAGCGGCAAAGGAAGCGAAGCTTTGATTGATGGTAAAAGAATATTAACCGGCAAAACGTCTTTCTTTGAAGAATCGGGCATAAAAATGACAGAGCATCAGCGAGCTGATATTGCTCGCGAAAAAGACAAGGGCCTTGGTACTACTCTTATTAGTTATAATGAAAGTCTCATTGGTTTTTTTACGTTAGCTGATGAAATTCGGCCCAATGTAAAAAATGTCCTTTCTGATTTAAAAAATTTGGGCATTGAAAAAGTAGTGATGCTCACGGGAGACAATGAAAAAATTGCTGGGCGGATTGCAAAGTCAGTAGGTATAACCGATTATCATGCCAATCTTTTGCCGGAAGACAAGATAAAATATCTTAAAAAGTATTTAAGCAAAGATTACAAAACGGTTGCGATTGGCGATGGAGTAAACGATGCGGCGCTTTTAAATGCCGCCGATATTGGTATTGCAATGGGCGGAATCGGCGCCGATATTACGGTGGAATCAGGCGATATTGTATTAATGGCTGACGATCTTTCTAAACTGCCAGAAACAATGCAACTTGCCAAATACACTAATAGAGTCGCTAGGCAGGATTTTGTAATCTGGGCTGTTACCAATGGCGTAGGTCTCTATTTAGTTTTTAGCGGTTTTATCCCGGCTATTATTTTGCCGACCTTTGCCTCGGCTTTTAATTTTTTAACCGACTTTGTTCCGATTTTAAATTCCGCACGTCTTTTTAATCTGCATATTAAAAAAGGATAAAAAATAAGGAATAATAAAATATAAAAATTAATTTTTACTTATCGTTAAGTTGACTTATTTTTATAATGTTATTAATATAGTTAAAGAAAAAATCAGTTTTTTAACAAAAGACGAAGTGGTGGTGTCATGAGAATAGGGGAAAAGAGAAAGATTTTTGATGGTAAATATTTGAAAGTATGGGAAACCGAATTTTATGACAAAAATGGCAAAAAACAGACTTGGGAATGGCTGGAAAAAAAAGATGCGGTTTTTATTTTTCCAATCACAAGTAATAGAAAAATTATTCTAATCAAAAATTTTAGAATACCAGTAGAGAGATATGTTATTGAAATGCCGGCTGGACTTAAAGATAAAGTCAATGAAAGCGACATTGAATTAGCAGGAAGAGAACTTTTGGAAGAAACAGGATATTCTGCCAAGACTTTTATACCGGTTCAGTCTTGGCCGTATCGTTCCGGCAGTTCCGACGGCATTTCAAAAGGCTTTATTGCCACCGGTCTCTTAAAAATAAAAGAGGAAGTCGGCGACGAAACAGAAGATATCAGTGTAGTTGAAGTAAAGGCAGACGAACTTTTTAATTTTTATTTTAATTTGCCGAACGATGTTCTGTTTGATATAGGAATATTAGCAATGTATGGCATTGCTAGTAAACTCGGATTAATATAAGGGATATAAACTCGCTAAATCTGGCGGGTTTTTATTTTTTGTGTTATATTCATTCTAAATTATAAATCAATGGCTAATAGACACCTTTCACGATCAATCGCCCTTCAAACCCTTTACGAGTGGGATTTTAATGGCTCCAAAGATTCTCAACTTGAGGAAATTTTGGAGCGGAATATACAAGAGTTCGGTCCGGGACTTGAAGATGACGAGTTCGTTAGAGACATCATTAAAGGCGTTTTGGAACATCGGAAAAAGATTGATGAAATTATTGCTAAAACTGCGCCCGAGTGGCCGCTTGAACAAATTAATTTGATTGATCGCAACGTTCTGCGTTTGGGCATTTTTGAACTACTATACGGCAAGCGCGAAGAAGTGCCGCCCAAAGTCGCTATCAATGAAGCTATTGAACTGGCCAAGAGTTTCGGCGGCGAAACCTCCGGCAAGTTTGTTAATGGCGTTTTAGGAACTATTTACCGGGCGATCGGCGAACCGGGAAAAGAAGAAGGCGGACCCAGAAAAGGAAAAGTAGTCGAAAATGACAAGGAAAAAGCAAGTTCTGAACAGAAATAATAATTATGGAAGAAAAAAATTTCCAAGAACTACAAAAAAAATTAGGTATTAAATTTAAAAACAAGGACCTATTAAAACAGGCTTTTATTCACCGTTCTTATTTAAATGAAAATCCAGGTTTTAGCTTGGGCCACAATGAAAGATTGGAATATTTAGGCGACGCGGTTTTGGAACTTATAGTAACTGATTATCTTTACAAAAATTATCCTGATTTAGCGGAAGGAGAAATGACAAGTTTAAGGGCGGCCTTGGTAAATTCTCAAATGCTTTTACAAATATCTGATCGCTTGGGTTTTAACGATTATCTTTATCTTTCAAAAGGCGAAGCAAAAGAAATAAGTCGGGGCCGGCAATATATTTTAGCCAACACTTTTGAAGCCTTTATCGGAGCGCTTTATTTAGATCAGGGTTATAAGATCGCGGAAGAATTTATTTTAAAAAATCTTATTCCGGAACTTAAAAACGTTATAGAAAAAAAGCTTTGGCGTGACTCCAAAAGCTTGTTTCAGGAAGCGGCGCAAGAGCGGGTTGGTATTACTCCGACTTATGAAGTTTTAGAAGCAAGCGGCCCAGATCATGCTAAGAAATTTAAAATCGGCGTATATCTTGAAAAAGAGCTGGTGGCTAGTGGTGATGGCGCGTCTAAAAATGAAGCAGAGCAACAAGCGGCGGAAAACGCGCTTAAAATCAAGAATTGGTAAAAGATCTTTAATTGAATTAGATGAAGCTCAAAAAATTAGAAATATCGGGCTTTAAATCATTCGCTCATAAGACAGCGCTGGAATTTCCTTTCAGTGTAAGTGCCATTGTCGGGCCAAACGGGTCGGGTAAGTCCAATATCGTTGACGGCATACGGTGGGTTTTGGGCGAACAAAGTTTTAAAAATCTGCGCTCAAAATCCGGCGCTGATTTAATTTGGGCCGGGTCGGAAAAAAAATCGGCGCAAGGCAAAGCGAGCGTCAGTTTATGTTTTGACAACAGCGACGGTTTTTTTCCCATTGATTTTGATGAAGTAGTAATCGGCCGCAAAGTATATCGAGATGGCTTGAGCGAATATTATCTAAACGACAGCCAAGTCCGGCTTAAAGACATAGCCGAACTTTTAGCACGTTCAAAACTCGGACTACGCGGTCACTCTATAGTTAATCAAGGTTCGGCGGACGAAGTTTTAAAAGCTAATCCACAAGAACGCCGCGGTATTTTGGAAGAAGCTTTGGGCTTGCGCGAGTTTCAGCTTAAAAAATCGGAAGCGGAAACCAAACTGGGCGAAACGCATTTGAATCTTGGAGAGACCAATAATTTGATAAACGAAATTTCACCTCACTTGAGGTCTCTTAAGCGGCAGGTTGAAAAGTTTGAAAAACGCGAATCGCTTTTTGGCGAATTGAACGGCTTGGAAGACCGCTATTTTTCGGCGAAAATTTCCCAAATTTTCGCCGAAAGAGAAAAAAACGAACAGGCAACAGGAGAATTGGTAGGGAAAATAACTTTAGCCAAAAAAAATTTTGAAGAAAAAGAAAAACTGTTTGAAGCGCAAATGGCGCAGATCTCGCAAACGGGCGATAAGACGAAACATTTTGAATCCGAACTCAACCGTTTGAACGCCGACCGGCATAATATTATGCGGGAGTTCGGGAGGATAGAGGGATTTATAGAATCACACAAACGAAATAGCCTGCAAAACACTAAGACGCTGGAAGCAGTTTTGGCAATTAAAGTTAAATACTGGGCGAAGCGGCTTAATGCTGCTGTGAATCTGGCTGATCTGCAAACTATTAGAGAAATCGTTAAAAATCTGGCCGACGAACTTCAAACAATAAGCAATTATTTTGAAAAAAACGAAATAAATCAAATTTTAGCGTTGGCCGATTTGCCGGATTTTGAAATAGAAAATATCAGTCCTTATGAAAAAAACAAAGAAGAGTTAAAACTAAAATTGTCGCGTCTTGAAAGCGAGATGGAGCAAGTAAAATCGTCAATTTCACAGATCCGTCAAGGCGAAAACAATTTTCGGCGGACCTATCTTGATTTTCAAAAAGATCTGGAACTGGCACGCCGCGAATATATTACAGCGGAAGAAGCGATGGGGAAATTTAGTCTTGAAGAGGAAAAAATCAAGCTTAAAGAGGCAGACATCAAATCCGAAATGTGGGGTTCTAACAAAAATTATGATGAATTTATTAAATTTGCCGATATGAATTTTGATGACAATAAAACTATTATCGCGGCTGCAGAAATGGAAAATAAAATTGTTAAATTAAGGCGGGAAATTGCTGATATCGGAAGCATTGACGAAGAAACAATGAGGGAATACGAAGAAACGAATAAGCGCCACGAATTTTTAACGACTGAAGTAGGCGACTTAAATAACGCGATTGATTCCCTAAAATCCCTGATTAAAGATTTAAGCGGCAGAATTGGTAATGATTTCAAAATTGGCCTTTCTAAAATTAACGAAGAGTTTAATCATTATTTCCGACTGATGTTTGGCGGTGGTTCGTCGCGTCTGTCTATTGATAATTTAGAAGATGGAGAGGCGGGAGTTTTTATAAATGTTAACGTCCCGCAGAAAAGAATTCGCGATTTAAATCTTCTTTCGGGAGGGGAGAGAGCGCTTGTTTCTATTGCTTTGCTTTTTGCAATTGTCGCCGCGAGCCAGCCGCCATTTTTGATTTTAGATGAAGTAGACGCAGCGCTTGATGAAAGTAATGCCGTAAGATTTGCCAAAGTTCTTAAGGACTTGGCGCAAAAAACCCAGTTTATTTTGATAACCCACAATCGCGCCACCATGGAAGCTGCCGAGGTGCTTTATGGCATCACAATGGGCGATGATGGCGTTTCAAAAATGTTTTCCCTTAAACTGACTGATCCTATCCTATCTTAAAACTCGCTCCTAAAAAAACTTGACAATATAGCTAATATATGCTACACTTTAATCATAAAAGGAGGTGCCAAATGGCACGGACGGATGCGACGCAGGCAACGACGGCCGAGGTGAAGTACAAGGACGGGTGCATGAGCTTCCCGATCCTCTACGAGGATCATACCGTGAGGGTGTTCAAAAACCCCTCCGGCGAGATCTTTGTCGAGAACGTGCGGGGCGTGGAGGCAACGATCCGGATCGGTGCGGACCGTGACGGGCTCAGCGTCACCGCGCACGACGGTACGTTCACGCCGTGGGCCATCAACGGCCTCCCCGCCTTCCTCGTCCGCGGCAAGAAGTAAGGGTTTACGGGAAGCTACCTCAATCAAATGCTTCCCAAAACGCCATCGCGAACTCCGCGGTGGCTTTTCCTTTGTTGTAAATTCAAGCTTTTTATATTAATATAGATTAGAAAGGTCAAATTTATATTTTAATTACAATTTTATTTAATATTTATGAATTATTTTACTTTAACTAATATCATTTGGGCGGCGCTGACTATTATTATACTTTGGCCGATTCTAACTTTTAATGGGTTGGTGCGAAGGCGCTATAGAGTGCGCGAGGCCTGGTCGGATATTGAAGTTCAATTAAAACGCCGGTACGATTTAATTCCGAATTTAGTGGAGACGGTAAAAGGTTATATGGCGCATGAGAGTGGGGTTTTTGAGAAAGTAACTGAAGCGCGGACTAAAGCTATGGGGGCTAATACGAAAGAAGAAAAACTCGGCGCCGAAAATTTTTTATCGGGCACTTTAAAAACGCTTTTCGCCGTTTCGGAAAATTATCCTGATCTTAAGGCCAACGCCAATTTCTTGGATTTACAGCGTGAACTCTCCGATACCGAAAACAAAATTCAAGCAGCGCGCCGCTTTTACAACGGCAACGTAATGGATTACAATACCAAAATTGAAGTTTTGCCGACGAATTTAATTGCCGGCGCTTTCGGTTTCAAAAAAGAAGAATTTTTCGGTATAGAAAACGAAGCAGAAAGACAGCCGGTGCAAGTAAAATTTTAAATGGCAACTATTTACACTAATAGAGATTCTAACATCAGGAAGACCTGGCTGCTTGTAATGTTATTTTTAGTTATAGTTATTGGAATCGGATGGGTTTTTGCCCAAATTTATGGCAATCCCGGTATTCTATATATAGCAGTTATTTTCAGTATTTTGATGAACATCGCTGCTTATTGGTGGTCTGATAAAATTGTGCTTAAAATGGCCGGCGCGAGGCCAGTGACAAGAGAGAACGCACGCGAGCTTTACAATATTATTGAAAATCTGGCGATTACCGCGGGCTTGCCGGTTCCTAAAATTTACATCGTGCCAGAAAAACAACCAAATGCTTTTGCGACAGGAAGAAATTCAAAACATGCAGTTATTGCTGTAACAGAAGGATTATTGGAGCGGCTGGACCGAAGCGAGCTTGAGGGTGTCTTGGCCCATGAGCTTTCGCACATCGGAAATTACGACATGCTTTTATCTACGGCGGTCGTGGTTTTAGTCGGCTTTATTTCCATTCTTTCCGATATGTTCTTGCGTTCAATGTTTTGGGGCGGAAGAGACCGCGATGACGATGGTGGCGGTCAGGCGCGGGTGATTCTAATGATTGCCGGAATTATCTTAGCGATTTTAGCGCCGATTGCTGCACTTTTAATGCAAATGGCAATTTCCCGCAAACGAGAATTTTTGGCAGATGCCTCCGGTTCGCTTTTAACGCGATATCCGGAAGGGTTGGCGCAAGCGCTTCTAAAAATTTCTAAAGATTCTTCACCGTTGCGCAAAGCTTCAAATACCACTGCCCATCTTTGGTTTGAAGACCCTTTTGACAAACCGGGCAAGAAAATAACCTGGCTTCATAAATTATTTATGACCCACCCGCCGGTAGAAGATAGGTTAAGGGCTTTAAGAAATTTAAAAATTTAAATTGGAAAGGTGCAGGAGCGGTTTAACTGGCGGTCCTGGAAAGACCGTGTACCGCAAGGTACCGTGGGTTCGAATCCCACCCTTTCCGCCATTATTACTTTAGAAGATTTTAAAAAATTAGACATAAAAATTGGCAAAGTTATTTCTGCGGAAAAAATTCCTGATTCTCTAAAACTAATTAAACTAATTTTTGATATTGTCGCTGACGTTGACGGTCGGCCAGTTTTCTTACATCCCGAGGAAGAAATACCCCCTGGCAATATTGTTCGGTAGAATCTTACTTCAAGGATTGAATAATTTACGAAAATGATTTAATCTTCAGTTATTCAAAGTTTGTCATAATTTGTACAGAAGAGTCGAGGAAACCATGTTGCGCTCAGCTTGCTTTGTGTGTTTTCTTGCGTTCGTTTTTACTTCCTGTTCTTTTTTTGGGTCGTATACTCATACACCTTTTAGTCCTGTTCATCCAACACAAGAAATAATAAAATTTTCGAGTCCACGAGCAACTTTCTTTGACTATGAAAAGAAACAGATTAATTGGATAAGCCGGACGCTGACGGATTATGAACAGACGCGCTATGAAGAATTACTGATTAGCTTTCCGTCTATGGGCGATAACGGGCAAAAAGATAATCGTGTTTATCTGCGTTATCTAAAGAACAAGTTAGCGGGTAAAAAGAGGCTGATAGTGGTGCTCCGGATCCCAGGCGGTCCTTCTACTGAAGGATTTCCTTCTTCTATTATGGCTGCACATCTTACCAATTGGGGACACCTTTCTTATCCATGGTTTACCCAAAGTCAGGATATGGACAGAATGAATGTTATTATTATTGAAAACGTGAAAGGTATTGTTGACTGGCAAAAATTTAAACAGGTGCGAACGGAGACGGCACTTCTTGAGATGGCAGAGCGAACTGTTAATGTAATACGTACTCATGTGATTGATATTAGGCGGCTTCTGGATTTGGTGGAAACCTGGGAAGAGATTGATGAGAAACGAATCGGGATTGTCGGTTTCAGCACGAGCGCTACTGAAGCGATTATCGCGATGAGTATTGATAAGCGGCTTTCTGCGGGTGTATTTGTTGGAGGTGTTGCGCGATTTCATGAACTTATAGCATACGGCACGAAAGAAATTACGTATTCGGTGCAGAAGGTGGTTGAAAAAACACTTGGTTTAACGAAACAGCAACTGGCTGACAAACTTGAAGCCGCCTTTGCGCCGATAGATCCAATAAAATATGCGCACATGATTAATTCCGAACGAGTGCTCATGTTTGATTCACGGTATGACGAATATCTCTCGGAAGAAATGCGAGAAGCGTTGGCAAAGTCACTTGGTAGACCGGAACGTGTTACATATAACCTTGGGCACACCAGAACAATCGCCATAGGATCATCGGTTCTTGGTGGCGGTAAAATCGGCCGAATGGCAAAACGCTTTTTTGATGAGAAATTATGACCCCGCAATGCGGGGTCATTTAAAAAACCTATGCAATACATAGGTTTTCAAAATGATCCGAAAAAGAATAATCCGATACTCACTCCATCGCTACTCCATACATCAACTCCGTGCCCCGGTTCGGTGTAACGAATTCGAAGTTTCAGCCAGAAATCGCTATCTATAATAACTCTCTTAAGCAGCGCAAGTTCGCCGCTTTGATGTTTTTTTTTCAAGCCGTATTCATAAATTCCCGCAATCGAAATCCCGCTCGGATTCTTGTCGGGAATCCCAATGCTAAGTTTCGCAACCCTACTTAATGGGTTGATATATGCCTCCGTCTCAAACCATCCCCAAGCCAGTTTTGCATATGGGACGGGAGAAACCACTTCAATCATTGAGGATGGATTGTCGTCAAAACGGAGCGATGCACCTATCCTAAATCCCTGTAAATCCGTTTTAGGTTTTCCCGAGAAAAATCCAACGGTACTGCGATCAAAGCGTCCTTCAAGTCGCGGATGGGCATAATTAAGATAAAGGTTGTGGAGTGATCGGAAGAAAAGAATGTCTTCCTCGCTCAAAATATCAAAGGCGTTTGCCGCAAACTCGGAAAATCCGGAACCTATGCTTCGCAATACTTCCGGCATGGGCCGATCGTGTTCGCGCCCCCTCAATTCCGACTCATCCAGATAATTGTATATTTCAGGTGGAGCAAGGCGTCCAACCCGATCCGTTGCGCCAAATTCACGCTCTAATTCTTTGTTCATTAGCCGAAACGGATTTTCAACAAGTAGCGTATAGACTGGTTCTTTGTCGTGGATCGCCTCGGCTTTTCCTAAGACGGAGAAAAAACATAAAGCAAAAATAAAGATTGCCGTCGCTTCCCGCATAACTCCCCCAGCGTGGTGTGATAATGTAAAACATCTAATGACACGACCTTAACACGTATCGTCTTCTTTTGCCATAACCAGTTTGCAATGTGCGGAAAACCGTGGTATTATATTAAATATGTTTAAAAATGTTTTAGAAAAAATCTTATATCACAAAGTTGCGGCTCTTGCCGCAATCATAGTATTTTGCGCGGTCACATATTTTGGATACAAATATTTTTTTGGGAGTGCCGTGGAAACACGCTATGTTACGGCTACTGCCCAAAAAGGCACGCTTATTGTTTCTATTTCCGGTAGCGGTCAAGTATCAGCATTGAATCAAATTAATGTTAAACCAAAAACTTCTGGAGATATAGTTTTTGTCGGCGTAAAAAATGGCCAGGAGGTATGGGCCGGAATGCTTATTGCAAGCCTTGACGCGCGCGACGGGCAAAAACAGGTGAGGGACGCGCAAGCCAATCTTGAAAGCGCGAAAATTTCGCTAGAAAAACTCAAGCAATCAAGCGCCGATCTCGCTAAAATTACTGAAGATTCTTTTAATGCTGTGTCTAATGCCTTTTTGGACCTCCCGATAATTATAAGCGATGCCGAAGTGATTATTTTGGGAAGTACCATTAATCCGCCCAATCAAAGCAACGCCGGTTTTTATAAAGATTTTGTCAGCGTAAATGATACGACTAGTAGAGATCGGATCGGTATTATTATTACTGTCGCGCAAAACGATTACGCCGACGCCCGCGCTAAATATGATGAGGCGTTTCTTCTTTACAAAGATACAAATCGCTACGTGGATTCGCTAGCGGTAACAAATTTGCTAAATAAAACAATTGAATTTAACAAATCGCTGGCGCAGGCGCTTAAGAGTGAAAAAAATATTCTTGATTTTATCGCCGATTACGCGTCGGCTAATTCAAAATCAATCCCGACGATTGTAAGCTCCTATCAAACTGCGCTTAGAACCGATATCGGTAAAACTAACGGCTTTATCTCAACGCTTATTGACACTCAAAATGCTCTAAAAAACGCGCCACTTGATATCCGGTCGCAAGAACTTACTTTAAAGCAGAAAGAAAACGCGCTTTTAGACGCCAAAGAAAAACTTTCCGATTATTTCATCCGCGCGCCGTTTAACGGAATTATTGGAGAGCTCCAATTAGAAAAAGGCGACTCGGTATCGCCTTCAACTATTCTGGGAGTGCTTATAACAAAACAAAAACTCGCCGCTATTTCCTTAAATGAAATCGATGTCGCCAAAATAAAAATTGGTCAAAAAGCGACGTTGACTTTTGACGCGATTCCCGAACTTACAATGAGCGGGCAAGTCGCGGAGATTGACGCTATCGGAACCGTTTCACAGGGAGTGGTAACTTATAAAGTTAAAATCGCTTTTGATATGCAAGACGAAAGGGTAAAAACGGCGATGAGTGTCTCGGCGGCGGTCATTACATATATAAAACAAAATGTATTGCTTGTTCCAAATTCGGCGGTAAAAGCGCAAGGCAACACTCACTATGTGGAGATTATAGAAGGAGAAGACGCTATCACCGCTTCTTCCGCAAATATAAGTGGCCTGTCTGCGCAGGCAGGAGCTGTTTTAAAAAATGCTCCCCACAAACAAACATTAGAAATCGGACTTTCCAATGATGAATCTACCGAGATAATAAGCGGACTCAAAGAAGGCGATCTTATTATGGTGCGAACAATTTCAAATTCTTCTAAAATGCAAACCACACAATCGTCAAGTAATTTGAGAATTCCCGGCTTCGGTGGAGGCGGCGGCCGTTAGTTATTATTTATAGTAAGTAAATCGAACTATGATTGAGTGTAAAAAAATTGCCAAAATATATAAGGATGCCAATATTGAAACTCGGGCGCTCAAAAATGTTTCGTTTAAAATCAATAACGGAGAATTTGTGGCCATAATGGGTCCTTCCGGTTCCGGTAAATCAACGCTTATGCATATATTAGGGTGTCTTGATGTGCCTACTTCAGGTCAATATCTTCTTGACGGGCATGATGTTTCAAAACTCACAGGTGATGAACTGGCTGATATTCGCGTGAAAAAAATTGGTTTCGTATTTCAATCTTATAATCTTCTTCCACGGGCAACAGTTCTTCGCAATGTCAGCTTGCCGCTTGTATATGCTGGCGTTAAAAAAGAAGAGCGAGAAAAACTCGCAATCAAGTCTCTTACTGCCTCTGCTTTCCCGGAACAATTTTGGAATCATTATTCAAATCAGCTTTCCGGAGGAATGATGCAAAGGGTCGCCATTGCCAGGGCGCTTGTAAATAATCCGACATTAGTTCTTGCCGACGAGCCCACAGGTAATCTTGATACTAAAACCGGCGAAATGGTACTCAGAACTTTCCAAGAGCTTCACTTTAATCATGGACGAACCATTATTCTTATTACTCATGAGCAGTATGTTGCTGAACATGCCCAGAGGATTATCCAAATCAGAGATGGCGAGATTATAACCGATAATATAAATCATAATCGACGTATTATTAATGGTTCGATAAGCTCACCACTATGATAATTTCGGACTTATTTCAAGAAACTTATAATGCTCTTTCGGCAAATAAGGTAAGGTCGGGTCTTACGATGCTTGGTATTGTCATTGGCATTGGATCGGTTATCGCCATGGTTTCCATCGGTCAGGGCGCCAGCAGGCAAATTCAATCAAGCATTGAAGGGCTTGGCTCAAATCTTCTCACCGTATTTCCTGGCGTCATCCAACCCGGCAGAGGCATTGTTTCTTCCGGTCGCGGTGCGGCCCAAACTCTCAAAAACGAAGATATAGATGTCTTAAAACAGATTACCGGCGTGGCCCATATTTCTCCTGAACTCAATCGGCGTTTTCAAATAACTTCTACAGGCGGTAACAACACCAATTCAACCATTATCGGAGCGACTGCGGAGTATCCTTTAGTAAGAAATGTTTCTGTTGAAGAGGGGTCATTTATTGCCGAGAACCAGTTGCGCAGTATGGGCCGGATAGCGGTATTGGGACCCACGGTCGCCAAAGACCTTTTCGCGGATTCAGACCCGATTGGTAAGACAATTCGCATCAATAAAATTAATTTTAAAGTTATTGGTGTGCTTGCGTCTAAAGGAAGCGCCGGCTTTTTCAATCCCGATGACACGGTTTTTGTGCCGCTTACCACGATGCAAAAAATTCTTGCCGGCGCAGATTTTCTTTCAACAATTGCCATAAGCGTTGACAATAAAGACCTGATGCCGCAAGTTCAAGCCGATGCTACCGTAGCACTCGCCTTAAAACACCGCGTTGATCCGCAAAATCCTGATTTTTCTATTCTTTCGCAAGCGGATATTATTGGAACCCTCACGCAGGTCACAAACACTTTCACGATTTTTCTTGCCGCGGTCGCGGGCATATCGCTTATTGTTGGCGGCATCGGCATTATGAATATGATGCTTACTACCGTAACCGAACGCACGCGCGAAATAGGCCTTCGCAAAGCCATCGGCGCCAAGAAAAAAGACATTAGTATGCAATTTCTTGCGGAGGCGGTGATGCTCACTTTTCTTGGCGGAGTTATTGGAGTTATGCTCGGTTGGGCCATTTCTTTCGCGGTCTCCAGTTTTGCCGGTATTGCAACCAGTGTTTCTATCTTTTCAATTCTTTTGGCTTTCGGAGTATCCGCGGCTATAGGAATTATTTTTGGCTATTACCCGGCCCGCCGCGCCGCCGGTTTAAATCCCATTGAAGCGTTAAGATATGAATAATAAAAAAATAATAATCAATAAATAAACCATGGAATATTTATTTTTACTACTGACAAAATACGGGTATTTTATCCTTTTTCCCATTGCTATTGTTGAAGGGCCGATTATAACAATTATTGCCGGCTTTTTAGCGTCTCTTGGCTTAATGAATGTTTTTATTGTTTTTGCAATAGTCATGGCTGGCGATATTGTTGGAGATTCAGGTGCTTATATGATTGGCCGATCAGGAGGCAGGCTTTTTTCTCGTTATTTTAAAAAACATTCTGATAAATTAGACAAGGCAAAAAAATATTTTGAAACGCATCACAATAAAGCGATTGTTTTATCAAAACTAATTCACGGCATCGGCATCACAGGCTTATTTGCCGCCGGAAGTTTAAATATTCCTTATAAACGTTATATTACGATCTGTTTTCTTACGACCGCCGTTCAATCTCTTGCATTGCTTACTATTGGAATATTATTCGGTCATGCCTACGTTCAGTTAAATAAATATCTTAATTATTTTTCTACAATCACAATAACCGCAGGTTTAATAGTTATTTTTGTTATTGCAATTAAAAAATTAAAGTTATTTTCTGATTAATAATCTAAATTGTGGACAGTAATATAAAAACTCAAGAAAAATTAAACATTGCCATGGTTTGTGACCCAATCGGCGACAGTAAGTCTGGCGCGGTTGTTTCAACGCTGCGTTTTGGGAAATTATTAAAAGAGCGGGGACATCACGTTATTTTTATCGGCGCGCGGTCAAAAGAACACACAGGCCACAGCCATCACCATGGCATAAAAGCTTATCGTTATCGCAGTATTCCGGTTCCCAAAAGCGGAGGCTGGCACCTTGCTCTCCCGACCGTCAAAGAATTAAAAAAAGTTTTTCAAGAAGAAAAAATAAATATGGTGCATATACTTCTGCCGATGTCGGGAGCCCTCATCGCTATTAAAGCCGCGCGAGCATTAAATATCAAAATAGTGGCGCATTCCCATTCCCAGCCGGAAAATTTATTTATGGATATGCCTAAGCTAATTCAGCCTGTGCTTAACAATTTATGGAACAAATATCTGACGTGGGTTTATGGAAAAGCGGAATTGTTAATCTATCCATCAGAACTGGCGCGGTCTTTACTCAATAAATTAAGCGACAAAAACCAGCCGTCAAGCGTTGTGAGTAACGGAATAAATCTAGGTGAATTTAAACCAATAGATATAGGCGATTTTCATGAAAGATTTAACATACCGAGTGATAAGGTGAAGTTGTTATTCGTCGGACGGTTATATCCGGAAAAATCAATTGATACGCTTATCAAAGCAGTCCCTCATATCATCAAAGAACATCAAAATACGCATATAATGATAGCCGGCGTCGGACATCTCCGATCAAAATTGGAAAAGTTGGCGTATAGTCTTGGTGTCAATAAACATATTACTTTTTTGGGACTGGTCAGCGATGAAGATAAAATATTGACCTATAACGCAAGCGACATATTTGTCTTACCATCACTCGCCGAGCTTGAAGGTATAGTGGTTCTGGAAGCCATGGCTTGTGGCAAACCGATTATCATCTCCGATGCCAAAATTAGCGCGTCACGATACTTTGTAGATAGCAATGGTTTTTTGTTTAAAAAAGAGAACAGTGAAGATTTAGCGCGCCAGGCTCTAAAACTGATTACCGATGTAGGTTTGCGCAAAAAAATGGGCGAGGCAAGTCTTATAAAAAGCAGGCAATATGACATTAATGAAAGCGTTTTAAAGTTAGAAAATATTTATTACTCAATTTTGAATAAACAGTGATGAAAGAATCGTATTTTTCTAAAAATAATATTTATTATAGAATGAACGAATTTCAATTTGGCCGGCCGACGCTGATTTTCATTCACGGACTTTCAGGCAGTTCATCGGCTTGGATGGAATACGAAAAAAAGTTTGAAAAAAAATATAATCTTCTTTTTTTGGATATTCGCGGCCACGGTAAATCAAAAAAATTTCCCCATTATTCTGATTATAAAATAAAACATTTTGCTAAAGACATCGATGATTTAGTTTCATATCTTAATATTTCAAAATTTATCCTAATCAGTCATTCCTTTGCGACACTGATTGCGGCAGAATATATAAAGTTATTTAGAGAAAACGTTCTCGCAAATATTTTTCTTTCGCCAACGTTTAATTTAGAAGCATGTTTTATGGCAAAAATTGTGCGGCCTGTCATTAAGCTCTCTAAGATTTTTGACTTATTTCCATTTAATCCAAAGCCGGGACATCACGTTGACTATACGAAATTCCCAAATACGACTGACTGGAATATTAAGAGATGTTACGGGGATATTTCAAATACAACCTTGCGAGTTTACTTGCATTGCTTAAGACAATCGCTAAAACTTGAACAAGAATACCTCTTGGAAAAAATAAAAGTTCCAACGTTGATTATTCATGGAGTAAAAGATACAATAGCACCGGTACGAAATTCTATTGCTCTGTCTAAAAAAATAAACCATTCCAAACTTATTCTTCTTGATAATGCTAATCATATAATCGTGCTCAATAATTTTCCCGAAATATCGCAAGCCATTGAAAATTTTATAGAAGAAGCAAAACTGGGATTAAAATAACATGAATCGCATTATAGATAAACACAAATCATGTTGGTCGCAAAAATCGTTTTTATTTTCGGCACTTTTGGCATTTTTGTTTTTAGCGTCAAGTTTAGTTGTTAATTATACTGCCGGCAATTATGCAATCAAAAGTGCCAGTAATGGGGTAACTGATATTATACTTGATAATGTGCCAATAATGGATGTAGACGGCATTTTTATTTATGGCGCCATTTTATTTGGTTTATTTTTAATCATTCTTTTGATTAAAGAGCCCAAACAAATACCATTTGTAATTAAAAGTATTGCTCTTTTTGTTTTTATTCGGGCTATCTTCATTTCTTTAACCCATATTGGATCCATTTTTCAACAAGCGCCTCCAGTTTCAAACATTATTCTCCGCAATTTAATGTTTGGTGTTGACTACTTTTTTTCCGGGCATACCGGTTTGCCGTTTCTTATGGCGCTGTCATTTTGGAGTAATAAATATCTTCGCAACTTATTTCTTGCAACTTCTTTTATTTTTGGAGCGAGTGCTCTTGCAGGACATTATCATTATTCTATTGATGTTTTCTCAGCTTTTTTTATTAGTTACGGCATATTCCACATTGCTCGATGGCTATTTGCCAAGGATTACAAATTATTTCTATTAAGCTAAAAAATAGTATAATATCGGCAATGATTGAGTTTTTAGAAATTAAAAATGACTCGGAATATAATCCTCTTTTGATTGCGGGAAATTCACCTTTTACCCAGGGTCTAATTTATGGCAAATGGCAGGAAATGGCGGGACGCAAAGTCAGGAGGTTTGAAATAAAAAATATAGAAAAAGCTATAGGTTTTTTTCAAGTTATAAAATATGAATTACCATTCTCAAAAAACCTTTTATATATCCCGCACAGCCCTGTTTTAAAAGAGACAAGTCTGGATAATGAATTTTTAAAAATATTTCTCGATAAATTATCGGAAATTGCTAAAGAGGAGGACGCGATTTTTGTGAGATTTGATTTTTTCCCGTTCGTCAAACACAATATTTTTAATAAATATTTTAAAAAAGTACCAATATACGCTTACTATTCTTCTTATTTCCAGCCGAAATTTGAGTGGTATATTAATCTCACGAAAACGGAGGACCAATTATTTAGTGAAATGCATCAAAAAACTCGCTATAATATACGGCTCGCGGAAAAGAAAGGCGTCAAAATCGAAATTGTAAAAGATGATTTTAAAAAATATTTTGAAGAATTTTACATGCTTTTAAAAGAAACGGCAAAACGCGATAATTTTGGATTGCATCCGAAGATTTATTACCAAAATATTTTTGAAACTCTTACAGCTAACAACGCTTTTTTGGTGATAGCAAGATACGATAATAACATTCTGCTTGTTAATCTCGTTTTGCTTTATGGCAGAGTTGCTTATTTTGTTTTTGGTGGCTCAAGTGGTAAATTTAAAAATCTGATGTTTTCCCATTTGGCGCAATGGGAAGCTATAAAAGAAGCAAAAACACAAGGAATGGCAATTTATAACCTCGGTGGAGTTCAAGGAAGTGACAAGGGTTATGAAAATTACGAAGGCATTTCAGGTTTTAAAAAAAGGTTTGGAGGAGAAATTTTTGAGTATTCAGACTCCTATGATATCGTATTAAAATCTTTTTGGTACAATCTCTATAATTTAAGAAAATGGCTTTTAAATCAAAAGTAAAAAAACTAATTCCTGAATGGCTTATCTCAATTTATCATCTTAGTTTGGCGGCTTTGGCTGGTTTTTATTACGGCTGGCCTTCAAAAAAAATGATTACTATTGGCATTACCGGCACAAAGGGCAAGACCTCCTCGGCTAATTTTATCTGGTCAGTTCTTACTGCGGCTGGGTATAAAACGGGATTAATCGGAACGGCAAACATAAGAATCGGTGAAAAAGAATTTTTAAACAAATATCATATGACAATGCCCGGCAGATTTATAATACAGGATCTTTTGAAGAAAATGTTAGACAGCGGCTGTAAATTTTGCATTGTTGAAACGACTTCAGAAGGAATAAAACAGTGGCGGCATTTTGGAATTTTTTATGATATCGCAATTTTTACGAATTTAACGCCGGAGCATTTACAGGCGCACGGCGGCGATTTTCTAAACTACAAAAAAGCCAAAGGCGAAATGTTTGCCGCGCTTAAAAAAGGCGGTCGTAAAATTATCGGCGGCAAGGAAATTAAAAAAATTATTATTGCCAATTATGATGATCTTCATAAAGAATATTTTTTGGCTTTTCCGGCAGATAAAAAAATAACTTTCGGAACAATTGAAGGCGCCGATTTTCAAGCTGATCAAATAAGAAACACTAAAGACAGCTTGGAGTTTTTTGTCGGCCCAACGCCGTATGAAATAAGTATTCTTGGCAAATTCAATATCTATAATGCGCTACCGGCAATTGCTGTCGGTTCGATTTTTGGCGTTTCTAGCGAACAAATTAAAAAAGGTTTAAAAGATTTAAAAAATATTCCCGGCAGAATGGAAAAAATTGACGAAGGACAAGAGTTTTTGGTTTTTGTTGACTACGCCCACGAGAAAGAGGGTATGAGCGCGGTTTTAGAAACGGCCGGAGAACTGGCTACAGGGTCGGTCGGAAAAGTAATTGTTCTTTTGGGAGCCGAAGGTGGCGGCAGAGATAAAGCTAAAAGACCGGTTTTAGGAGAAATTGCTGCAAAAAAAGCCGATTTTGTTATTGTAAGCAATGTTGATCCCTACGAAGATGACCCAAGAGAAATTTGCGAAGATATTGCCGTTGCGGCGGAAAAATTTGGTAAAATTCGCGAGCAAAATCTGTTTGTTATTGAAGATCGGCGTCAAGGAATCAAAAAAGCGCTTTCTTTAGCCAGCCAAAATGATGTAGTATTAATAACAGGAAAGGGTTCCGAACAGTCAATTGTAATCGATGGTAGGCGTTATCCTTGGGATGACAGGGTTGTGGTTCGTGAGGAGTTGAGAAATATTAAATAAATAATTTTCACACATGGCTCAAATTATTCCAGCGTTAATAGTGTCTGATAAAGATATATATAATGATTTTCAAGAACTAAAGGACAAGTTTGAACGGCTTAAGCCGTTTTTGTCTGAATTTGAAAATTGGATCCAAATTGATATGACCGATGGAGAATTTGTAACGAGCAAAACCAATATTAGTTTTGAAGAACTGGCATATTTTACAAAACTAGTTAATGTTGAGTTTCACTTGATGGTAATAAGGTTGCAACAGTCCATTGATAAATGGATTGAGCTTCAACCAAAAAGAATCGTATTTCATATTGAATCCTCCGAGACCGAAGATATTAAAAATATTATTACAAAATGCAAGCAAGCGCAGATTGAAGTTGGGTTGGCTTTAAATCCGGAGACGCCATTCTCAAACGTAAAACCATGGATGGAAGAAATTGACTCGGTTATGTTTATGGGAGTTCACCCTGGGTTTAGTGGTCAGAGTCTTATTTCGGACACGACGACAAAAATCGGGTTATTGCGCTATAATCATCCTAATATTAAAATTGAAGTAGATGGTGGAGTAAGGGTTGAAAATATCAGGCAGTTAAAAGAGGCGGGGGCCAATATATTTATTGTCGGTTCTGGCCTTTTGGTTGCACCAGACGTCGGCCAAGCAATCAAGGATTTAAAATCAGCTATAAGCTAAAAGTTCAAAAAGATGTCTCATTATATACATGACGATAAAGTTAAGGAATTAGAAGAGCTTGCGAATAAAATTCGCCAAAGTTTGATTGAAGAACTGGTTGAAGCAAAATCCGGACATACGGCAGGTCCTCTTGATATGGCTGATATTTTTACTGCTTTGTATTTTCATGTTTTAAATCATGATCCGAAAAATCCAAATTGGCCCGATCGTGATCGGCTGATTCTTTCAAACGGCCATATTTGTCCGATTCGATATGCAACGATGGCTCATGCCGGTTATTTTCCTCTTGAAGAATTAAAAACCTTAAGAAAATTCGGAACGCGACTTCAAGGGCATCCTGAAAGAGAAAGATTACCCGGCGTTGAAACAACCTCTGGTCCTTTGGGTTCCGGTTTGGGGCAGGCGGCCGGAATTGCTTATGGTGCCAGAATGGACGGAAAAAAATTTAGAGTTTATTGCGCGATGTCTGACGGCGAACATCAAGCCGGAAATTTGTGGGAGTCAGCAATGTTTGCCGGAAATAATAAGTTAAGTAATTTAACCGGCATTGTTGACCGCAACAATATTCAGATAAACGGCATGACCGAAAACGTGATGCCGCTTGAGCCGCTCCGCGCCAAATATGAGGCCTTTAATTGGCATGTTCTTGAAGTTGACGGCCACAATATTGAAGAATTTGTTGACGCGGTTGAAGAGGCCAAAGCTATTTATGAAAAACCAACTGTAATTATTGCTCACACCATTGCCGGCAAGGGGATTCCCGAAATAGAACGCGACTATAATTGGCATGGTAAGCCGCCAAAACCGGAAGAAGGCGCGAAATTTTTAAATGAATTACGAACCTTGGGAGGAAAAATTAAATCGGAACATGAATGATATGATAAATAAAGACGCTTACTTAATTGAAGATTTATTAACAGCGGAAAAAGTGCCTACCCGCGACGGTTTTGGCAAGGGCTTGGTTGATGCCGGCGAACACGACGACCGCGTAGTTGTGCTTTGCGCCGATTTAGCCGAATCAACCCGATCCCATTGGTTTAAGGAAAAATTTCCAGAGCGATATATTGAACTCGGTGTTGCCGAGCAAAATATGGCAACAATAGCGGCCGGCCTCGCCAATTACGGGAAAATTCCTTTCATTACCTCTTATGCCGTTTTTAGCCCCGGACGAAATAACGAGCAAATTAGAACGACAATCAGCTTGAATAATTTGCCGGTAAAAATTTGCGGCGCTCACGCCGGTATTTCCGTTGGCCCCGACGGCGCGACCCATCAGGCGCTTGAAGACATCGCTTTGATGCGGGTTCAGCCAAGAATGACGGTTGTAGTTCCATGCGACGCTATTGAGGCGCGCAAAGCAACCAACAGCTCGGTCCTTTGCTGTGACGGTCCCGTTTATCTTCGCTTCGGGAGGGAAAAATCGCCGGTTTTTACAACCGAAAAAACTCCTTTTGAAATTGGAAAAGCCGTAATCTTCCGCGAAGGGAAAGATGTTACGATAATCGGCTGCGGCATGCTTTTATATAACGCATTAATTGCGGCCGAAGAGCTGTCAAAAGAAGGAATTGAAGCCACGGTTATCAATAGCCATACTGTAAAACCGCTTGATGTTTCGACAATAGTAAATTCCGTAAAAGAAACCAAGGCGGTAGTAACAGTTGAGGAGCATCAAGTTGCAGGTGGGCTCGGTTCTGCCGTAGCCGAAGCGCTTAGCCAGCACTTTCCGGCGCCGCAGGAATTTATTGGCGTTCACGATCGTTTCGGTGAATCCGGAGAGCCGGACGAACTTGTTGAGGCCTTTGGTATGGGCATGAAAGATATTAAGGCGGCAGTGTTAAGAGTTATAAAGAGAAAGACATAAAATTTTATGGCAAATTACGACTTTTTAGGAATCGGGGACATCACAATAGATGCTTTTATCCGTTTAAGCCAAGCGGAAGTCGTTTGCGATGACCACAATGAACACTGTAAGCTTTGTTTAAATTTTGCCGACAAAATTCCTTACGATGAGGTATATATTGTTCCAGCGGTAGGTAATGCTTCTAATGCAACGGTAGCTGCTTCCCGGCTAGGATTAAAGAGTGCCTTGATGACCAATGTGGGCGATGATGCTAATGGCATGGACTGCATTAAAACTCTTCAAGAAGAAAAAGTTGAAACTCAATTTATTAATATAAATAAATCACAAAAGACCAATTATCATTATGTTTTATGGTTTAAAGATGATAGAACGATTTTAATAAAGCACGAACAATATAATTACGAACTCCATGATTTTGATATGCCCCGCTGGGTTTATCTTTCGTCTTTAGGGGAAAATTCTTTACCGTTTCATACGGAACTTGAAAAATATCTTATTGATAGACCGGAAATAAAATTAGCTTTTCAACCTGGCACTTTTCAGATGAAATTTGGTAAAGAGGCATTACAGGGAATTTATAAAAGGTCGGACTTATTTTTATGCAACATGGAAGAATCGCAGAGGATTTTAGAAACAGACGAAAAAGATATTAAAAATCTTCTTAAGGCAATTTCAGATTTAGGTCCGAAAATTACAGTTATTACTGATGGAGTTAAGGGTGCCTATTCTTGCGATGGTAATGAAATGCTGTTTATGCGGCCCTATCCTGATCCGGCTCCGCCATTAGAGCGAACCGGCGCTGGCGATGCTTTTTCTTCAACTTTTACTGCCGCTTTAGCTATGGGAAAATCGGTAAGAGAAGCAATGATGTGGGCGCCGGTTAATCCAATGTCGGTTGTCCAGCAAATCGGGGCGCGCGCTGGTCTTTTAACCCGCCCGGAGCTTGAGGAATTTCTTAAAAACGCCCCGGCGGATTACAAACCAAAAGTTTTAGATTAACGTTGAAAAAGTTTGATTTTTTGTATTGGATAAGGTAAGATCGTGTTATGTCAAACACAAACGTTCTAAAACTAAAAAATAGTAACTCCCAACTTCCTTTATTTGTTGAAAAAGACGAGGACGGTTTTTATGTTATTGAATGTCCTCTTTTTGAAGGCTGTTATAGTCAAGGAAAAACTTTAGATGAGGCGTTGAAGAATATCCGCGAAGTTATTCGCTTGGTTATTGAGGAAAAGAAAAATCGCGAGCTTCTTAAATCATATCATCCGCAGGAATTAAGCCTTCACACTATAACTCTATAAATCATGCCTCGCTTGCCTCTCTTGTCCGGTAGAGAAGTCATTAAAGTGCTAATCAAAATAGGCTATCGTAAAATTCGTCAACGCGGTAGCCATGTTCGTTTATCGTGTCTGGGCAAGAAATCGATTACCGTGCCCGACTATAAGATTGTTAGCCGAGGGCTGTTGAGAAAAATCTTAAGAGATGCCGAAATATCACCAGACGAATTTGATAAATAAATTTTCAACATAAATGTCTGTAATAAAAGATTATTTAAAAGACGCCGCTTTAAACAAATGGGCTTTAGGCCACTTTAATTTTTCAGAAGACGAGGCAATTCGAGCGATTGTTGAATCGGCTGCTGAATTAAAAACGCCTATTTTTGTTGGCACTTCCGAAGGTGAAAGAAGTCATCTCGGCTTAAATCAGGCAGTAGGACTTGTTAAAGCTTTTCGGGAAGAGTTCAATATACCGATTTTTTTAAACGCTGATCACACCAAAAGCTTTGATGGCGTTGTTGCGGCTGTTGATGCCGGCTATGACGCAATTTTAGCAGATTTTTCTGCACTTTCTTTTGAAGAAAATGTTAAATTAACCAAACAAAGCGTAGAATACGCAAAATCAAAAAATCCGGATATAATTGTTGAAGGTGAATTAGGTTATGTCAGAGGAGAATCAAAAATTCAAAAAGAAATTATAGAAATAAAGCCGGAAGATTTGACTAAACCCGATGAAGCGGCACAATTTGTAAAAGAAACCGAGGTTGATATGCTGGCGCCGGCGGTTGGTAATATCCATGGCATTGCCGCTAACGCGCCGAAATTGGATTTTCAAAGAATTGCTGATATCAAGCACGCGGTTGGCGAGAATGTTTCCCTCGTTTTGCACGGCGGTTCTGGAATGAGCGAATCCGATTTTAAAAACGCAATAACAAATGGAATTTCAATGATTCATATCAATACTGAAATCAGAATCGCTTTTGCCGAAGCGGTTAGAAGAACTATTGCCGAAATGCCGCAGGAAACGACACCTTACAAAATTTTAACTCCGTCAATTGAAGCGATGCGTAAAGTTATAGAAGAGAAACTTAGAATTTTTGGGAGTATTAATAAAATATGAAAATTTTTGTAACAAGACTGGTTCCTGAAGCGGGAATCAAAATGTTAAAAGACAAGGGTTATGAAGTCACTGTAAACCCCGATGACAGAGTTTTAACCAAAGAAGAATTGATTACTGCTTTGAAAGGACAAAATTATGATGCCTTATTTTGTCTTTTAACCGATAAAATTGATGGAGAAGTGATGGATTCATTCGGGTCGCAATTAAAAATTATCGCTAATATGGCAGTCGGCTTTGATAATATTAATGTTGAAGAGGCAAAAAAGCGGGGGATTATAATTACTAATACGCCCGGCGTTTTAACCGATACAGTGGCAGAGCACACTTTTGCTCTTATGCTTGCCATTGCTCATCGGATACCTGAAGCCGACAGATTTTCTAAGGCATTAAAATATGAAGGCTGGGCGCCGATGCTTATGCTAGGAAACGATTTATCTAATAAAACTCTTGGTATAATTGGTCTTGGTCGAATTGGTTCTCTAGTCGCTCATCACGCGGCGAAAGGGTTTGAAATGAAAGTTTTATATTATGATATAAATCGCAATGAAGAGTTTGAAAAAGACTTTAACGCCGTTTATATGCCGCTTGACGATTTATTAAAACAGTCCGATTTTGTCTCAATTCATGTTCCACTGCTTCCTACTACACAGCATTTGATTAACGCGGAAAAATTAAAATTAATGAAACCGACGGCATATCTGATTAATACGTCCCGCGGCCCGATTATTGACGAAGCGGCATTAGCATACGCCCTTAAAAATAAAATAATCCGTGGCGCTGCTTTAGATGTCTTTGAATTTGAGCCGAAAATAACTCCGGAGCTTTTGGGATTGGATAATGTAATTTTAACTCCCCACATCGCTTCGGCAACCGAAGAAACTCGTTCAAAAATGTCGGCTCTCGCAGCAGAAAATATCATTGAAGCATTAGAAGGACGAACTCCGCCCAATATCCTTAAATAGTTGACCCCCTACTATTGACATTTTTAGATATTATATTTATATTTAATCTCTCTTTATTTAATTATGCGCGAATTTGATAAAGGTAATTTAAAATTTATAAGCCCCTGTCCGATCTGTAAAGCCCAACTTAATGCGGAAAGAATCGCGGTTTTAAGAAACGAGGGCCAAACCTCGCTTCTTCACGTTGATTGTGATAGTTGCGAAAGCTCGCTCATAATTACTCTTATAAAAACCAATACCGGTATAGTAACCAATGTCGGCATTCTGACTGACTTAAAAAAAGGCGATTTTAACCGTTTTAACGATTTGCCGGCCATTACCGCGGATGAAGTTTTAGAGTTTCAAAAACATAATAAAAATGACAACATTAGAACTAAAAAGTAAAAAAAGGGAAGTTTTTGGAAAAAAGGTAAAAACCTTAAGAAATGAAGGCCAGATTCCGGCGGTGGTTTACGGCGGAAAAGGTTCCAATTTATCAATTTCGGTTAACTCCGATGAATTTAATAAAATTCTTAAATCTGCTGGAGAAACAACCCTTGTTAAAATATTTATTGATAATGAAAAATTTAAGAACGTTTTAATATATGATGTTTCTCGTGATCCGGTTAAAGGTAAGGTGCGGCACGTCGATTTTTACGAAGTAAAAATGGATGAAAAGATTATTAAAAAAATACCAATTATTTTTTCCGGTTCATCACCCGCCGTCATTGATTTAGGCGGCGTCCTTGTTAAATCAATGCAGGAACTTGAAGTTAGGGCCCTGCCCGCTGATTTACCTCATGATATCTCGGTAGACATTTCCGTTCTTAAGACATTTGATGATAATATTTTAGTGAGAGACATCAGACTGCCGGATAATGTTGAGACGCTTGAGAATCTACAAACTTCGGTTGCCGTTGTTGTGGCGCCAAGATCAGAGGCCGAAATTGAGGCTTTGTCTTCCGAAGTTGAAGAAAAAGTTGAGTCAGTAAAGGTTGAAACCGAAGAAAGGGTAAAAGAACGCGAAGCAGAAAAAACTACGGAACCGACAGCTAAAGCTTAATATTAAAAAGAGAGCTTTTAATGGCAAAAAAATTAGGACTTTTGTTATTTTTGGTTTCCTTAACGTGGCTTTTGATCCCACTTAGAGGGGTTTTTGCCGACGAACGGGACGATAAAATAAAACAACTTGAAGCGTCAATAGATGGGTACAATCAGGAAATACAAAAAAGGCAAAGCGAAGCTCAAAGTTTGTCCAACCAAATTTTAATTTTTGAATTACAGATAAAGCAGGCTCAAGCCGAAATAGATGCCACTAATCTCGTCATTAAGCGGCTTAATTCCGCCATTAGTCAAAAAGAATCAAGTATCGCTCAAAAAGAGCGTGAAATAAAACAGCAAAACATTCTTTTAGCTCAATATTTACGCCAAATAGCAAGAAGCGATGGCGGTTCACTTCTCGGTTTTTTGTTAAAAAACGAAAAATTTTCGGATTTTTTTAACGACATTAATTCTTTAAATAACGTTCAAAGTCAAATTCACTCTACGCTTGAAAAAATCAAGGAATTAAAAGAAAAGCTGATAAAAGAAAAAGATGATTTAGAGAGTGATAAAGCTGAGCAGGAACAGCTTAAGCAAATTCAGGCGCGTCAGAAAAAAGATATGGAAAATTCTAAAAAGCAAAAACAAAAACTTCTTGACGAGACGCGAGGACAGGAAAAAACTTATCAGCAACTTGTAGCCAAAGCGCGCGCTGATATTGAGGCGATAAAAAATCAGCCCTACAATCTTGCCATGGGTTTCAAAATGACTTTTGAAGAAGCATTAAGTTATGCCCTAAAGGCTTCGCAACATACCGGAGTTCGCCCGGCTTTTATCATGGCGATTGTAAAAATTGAATCGGATTGGGGCGGTAATGTCGGCAAGGGTAATTGGCGCACCGATATGCATCCTAGAGATTTTAATGCTTTTGCCAGTATAACGTTAACATTAGGTCTTAATCCCGACTCAACTCCGGTTTCTAAAAAACCATATTACGGTTGGGGCGGGGCAATGGGGCCGGCGCAGTTTATACCGACAACGTGGCTTTTATATGACGCGGCAGTCGCTATTCTTACTGGCCATAATCCACCGTCGCCCTGGAATATTGAAGATGCGTTTACCGCTTCAGGACTTAAACTGGCTGAGGCCGGAGCCAATCAGCAAACTTATGCGTCTGAAACCAAAGCGGCAAAAATATATATTGCGGGCGGCCGCTGGAATACTTCGCTGACAGCCAGAATTTACGCTAACAATGTCATGGCCACGGCAGCTAAAATCCAAAAAGACATTGATATATTAAGTAAATCCCAGTAACAAAATCTTAAATTCTATACTCTCGATTGATTATTTCAGCGTTTTAGTTAAGGCTTCAATCAACGGTTCCATATTGCCATCAAGGATTTTTTCTATGTTGTGCCATGATTTTCCAATGCGGTGATCGGTTATTCTGTCTTGAGGAAAATTATAAGTTCTCATTTTTTCTGATCTGTCGGCCGAACCGATCTGGGCGTGCCTTTCGGCTGTGATTTGTCCCGATACCTTTTCTCGTTCCATTTCGGCAAGTTTGGCCCGCAAAATTGTCATAGCTTTTTCCTTGTTCTTGAACTGAGAACGCTGGGTTTGGCAGGATACGACAAATCCAGTCGGAATATGGGTGATTCTAACCGCCGTTTCAACCTTATTAACGTTTTGGCCTCCGGCTCCCGACGATCTAAAGGTATCAATTTTCAGATCTTGCGGTTTTATGATGACCTCTTTTTCAGTCACTTCTTTTAAAACGGCAACCGAAATAGTGGAAGTATGGACCCGTCCGCTTTTTTCTGTTTTAGGAATGCGCTGGACGCGGTGAACTCCCGATTCATATTTAAAAACATCATAAACTCCGGGACCGGTTATTTCAGATGACAAGTTTTTAATTCCGCCTGCCTCTGATTCTGTAATATCCATTGCCTCGGCTTGAAAACCGTGCTTCTCCGAAAATCGCTTATACATTCGCCAGAGTTCATGCGCAAAAAGACCGGCTTCATCTCCGCCGGCGCCGGCCCTGATTTCTAAAATTATTTTTTGAATTTCATTCATTTCTTTCGAATCGATTTTTTAGCAGTTTTGGCGGTGTGTTTTTCCGTAGCTTTTAAGAGTCTTTTCTTAAATCTTTCAACGCGTCCGGCAGTATCAATTATTTTGTCTTTGCCGGTATAAAAAGGATGGCAACGCGAGCAAATTTCAACGCTAATCTCCGGTTTGGTTGAACCAACGGTAAAAGCATTGCCGCACGAGCATTTAACTTTCGCTTTAGGAAAATATTCTGGATGTATTTTTTCTTTCATAGTTACTGTTTAACGGGGCAAATATATAATTTTTCCCGACAATTGTCAATAAATTTTTCTTGTCAAAAAACAGATTATTTGTTATTATCTCTAAGTTATGGAAAAAAAGAACAATACCATAGAACTTGATTTGGAAGCCATGGCTTTAAGCGGCGTTCATTTGGGTTCACAAAAATCAAGCAGCAATCCAAAAATGAAACCATTTATTTGGGATAGGAAAAACTCATTCCTGGTTATTGATCTTGAAAAATCAAAGGAAAATATAATAGAAGCTCTTAATTTTCTAATAAGTATTAGGGAAAAAGGCGGCGTCATTTTGTTTGTCGGAACTGGCATTGCGGCAAAAGAAATTACAAAAAAAGTGGCACAAGAGCTTAACATGCCGTTTGTTACGGAACGATGGCTTGGCGGAACATTCACAAATTTTCCTACAATCAGCAAGCGAGTAGAGTATTTGAAAGATTTGGAGAGGCAAAAAGCCGCGGGCGAATTCTCAAAGTATACGAAATACGAAGTCGGGAAAATTGAAGAGAAAATGAAAAAACTGAAAAAAGAATTCGGCGGCCTTATAAGTTTAAGCCGTTTGCCGGATGCCATTTGGGTAAGTTCGGCAAAATATGATAAACTAGCAGTGGCGGAAGCAACCAAAAAAAACATACCTATTGCAGGAATAGTAAATACGAATTCAGATCCTGCGCCGTTTACTCATCCAATACCGGCGAATGACTCCGCTTTAAATTCCGTGAATTTTATTCTTAATCTGGTAATGGAGGCGTTAGTAAATGTGAAACCGATAGTTATCGCGGAAGAAGTGAAAAAAGAAGAAGAAAAAGAAGAAGAAAAAATAGAATCAGCGTCCTAATATGGTAAAAATTGAAGATCTTAAAAAAATTCGTGAAATGACCGGCGTTTCTATTGACGCTATTAAAAAAGCCCTTGAAGAAGCCGATGGAAAAATTGAACAAGCTTTGAAATTTTTAAAAGAACGTGGTGTGGCAGTGGCGGCAAAAAAATCGGATCGGCAAACCGGAGAAGGGCTTATTTTTTCATATATTCATGCCAATGGAAAAATCGGCGTAATTGTTACAATACTTTGTGAGACCGACTTTGTGGCGCGAAACGAAGAGTTCAAGAATCTTGGCCACGAACTGGCAATGCATATTGCTGCGACCAGTCCCACAAGCGTTGAGGAACTTTTGGCGCAGCCGTATGTCCGTGACGAGGTTATTACTATTGACGCCTTAATTAAGGATTATATAGGAAAACTCGGTGAAAACATTCGTATCGGAGAGTTTTGCAGATTTGAAATTTAATTAGCATGTTTAATTTAATTCCAATCTCACTTCTAATAATGGCGCTTGGCGGCGTTGTTTATATATTTTCTAATCATTTGTCCGAACTGGAAGAAGATGAAAATGGCGCCGAAGATTCCGGCTTTAGTTTTAAGGCTAAGTTTGCGGATTTCGTTAACCAAATGCCTTTAGATAATTTTAAGTCCCAGTCGTTGTCATTTACGCAAAAACTGCTTCACCGCATAAGAATTTTACTTTTAAAAACCGATAATCACTTAATGAATTTAATCGGAAAAATTTCAAAGAAGGATAAAATGACTAATGGAAATGGAAAAAATAAGGAAGATGGACAATCGCAAAATAATGATAATTTCTGGCAAGATCTTTCTAGTCGCAAACAAGAGGCCCCGGCAGTTGATAATATTGAAATGGAACCAGAAGTAAAAATCGATTTAGCCGTTAAATCCAATCCTGTAGTAAAATTAAAAATTTCCAGAAAGAAAAAATAATGCCAGCGTAGCTTAGTAGGTAGAGTATGTTTATAGTTTGAAGTTAGTTGACTCATTACAGGACATTATTTATAATGTGGTTATTAGGAATGTCATGTATGAGATTGACTAAGCAAAAACTAGAGCGATTTTATATTAAAAATAAAAAATCATCAGCTGAAATTGCTAAATATTTTAATTGTTCAGAACATAAAGTTAATTATTGGCTTGAAAAGCATAATATCTCTAAACGTTCTATTTCTGAGGCAATCTATGCTAGACACAATCCAAGAGGTGACCCATTTAAGATTTATAAGCCGTTAAAGATTGAGGATGCTAAGTTATGGGGCTTAGGTCTGGGGCTTTATTGGGGCGAAGGGAACAAGCTTAATAAATATGGTATTCGTTTAGGGAATACAGACCCAAATCTAATAAAAAGATTTATTGAATTTTTAATATCTTTTTATGGTATAAACCCAGTCAAAACAAGGTTTGGTTTGCAAATATTTAGCGATATAAGTCCTATCAAGGCACTGAATTTTTGGCTTCGGCATCTAGGAGTATCTAAATCACAATTTCAGAAAATAATTGTTACTAAATCAAGAGGACTGGGGACTTATAATAAAAAAATGCGACACGGCGTTTTAACTGTTCAATACTATAATAAGAAACTAAGAGACATTATTATCAATGATTTAAAATATTTTAATTTTGGGGATTTTTAGGCCGGAGTAGTTCAGTGGCAGAACGTTTGCATGGTAAGCAAAAAGTCGGGAGTTCGATTCTCCCCTCCGGCTCTGGTAAAAATGAAACTATCTCGCGAGTTAGGTAGTTTTAAATAGTGTTGGTATATTCTTTTACAAAATCTGTTTAAAGGAGTTGCTATGAAGAGGGCGGCCTTCACAGTTTGGAAGACGATTACCCTCGGCATCAACAAATCGCCCAGCGAGTACCGCAAGGCTCTGAAGGCCGGTGGATACCACATCGGCGACTACGCCGACCAGATCCTCAACAAAGTGAAGGTCAGCGAAACGGAAACTCAGCTTAACCTAGTCCTGATGGCTGTTGCCGAACTGGGCCTCAAGACCAGAGCCACCCGACAGCAGATCTACGCTCGCGCCATCGAGCATGGTCTGGGGCGCTGCCCGGCAGAAGTCGGCCCTGCTTTGCGTCTGCAGTACCCTGATCAACCTAATGAAGAACGGCTCCATATAGCCGTGGAGCCTATTACCGTCTTGGGTGTCAACCTGATGGTGTTCAAACACTTGAGGGTGTTCGGAGTCGATCACTACAACGGCAGGCGATGGTTGCACAGTGGCTGTGGCTGTCCAGACGGCTTCTGGGCTGCTTACGACTGCTGGGTGTTCGTCGCTCATTGTAAGTAGAGTCTTTTTTGTGTAGTCGCCACTGGTTCACTCAGTGGCTCTTATTTTTGTAATCAAAAACCCCGATGAGATCGGGGCGTTAAAAATTTTAAAGTCTATATAAAGGAACGTCGTAAGCGCAATAAGGGCATTCTTCATCGCTCCAATCTTGAAGCGGATATGTCAAGGCGGCAATAATTGGTATCGTAGTTGAAGCAAGTTTAAATACTTTTTCATTAGAAGACCGGTTTACAACAACAGCCGCGCCTACAAATTGACACTCGGCGCCTTCCTCACTAGCTGAAGCTTCGTTACAAGCGGCAATAGTTTTTCTTAGTGAACTGCCAGTTGAAAACACATCATCAACAAGAAGTACCCGCTTATCGCCATTAAGTTCAAAACCCCTTCCTAAGCGGAATTTTCCCTCACCGTTTCGCTCAAGGTACATTGCCTCAATCTTCGTTGAGTTGATTGCGTACAATAGCGCGTTAATTACCGAGATTGCGCCTATTGGCGGGCCGATCATAACATCAACATTATCAAGCAAATCTCTTTCTTTCAGAAGTTTGTACAACCTGAAGCCAATACTATGACTGATATGCACATAACGTAGGCCAAGGGCAGTTTGGATAAAAACGTTTGTGTGCCGGCCCGAAGCAAGCAGAAAATGACCTTCGCAATTATTTTCTATCTTTTCAAAAAGCGGCAATTGGCGCGGAATTTTTTTCTGTCTTAACAGCGTGAGGCGATTCAAAGTCGTAATTTTTGTGGTGTAAGCTACGGCGTTAGCGTCTTCTAAATCGCGTAACAACTGTTTTTCGTCATCACTCGATTCCATTGCGCTTCCTCCGTCACAACAATTACAACTTTGAAAAGCTTTAGAATACCGTACATCAATTCCTTGAATATGTAAATGTTTTGTTATAAAATGAGCGCTATGCGTCGGTACTCAAGCGGCCAACGAGGGCAGACTGTAAATCTGCTGGCTTCGGCCTACGGAGGTTCGAATCCTCCCCGACGCACAAAACAAAAATAGCCCTGCAGTTGCGGGGCTATTTTTATATAGTATAATAAAATCAATAGTTTCTTCACAATCAGAAATGTCAAGCGGAGGTTCAAATGGGAAAACAGCTTTTGCCGTTGAATACGCTGAATGTTCCACCTAAGAAAATAGCCATTGTTTTTGGGAGCGGCGGGCTGGTGGGAGGGTTTGAAGTTGGAGCTTTCGCACCAATCGAAGAAAACCGGCTGCCTTTTGATAAGGTATATGGCTCATCGGTAGGGGCAATTAATGGTGGGAGTATAGTTAGTCGCAATGGCTCGTCTAAAGAATTAAGACAAGCCTGGCTTTCTTTTAGAAAGCCATCGCAAATTTTTGAATATCAAAATGCTTTATACTTTATCGCAACTCTTGGTATGCCCGAATCAATTTATAAAATTGAACCCCTAATAAAGCTGGTTGCAATGATAGATGCAGATGAGCTGGTAGCTCAAGAAAGAGAATTTGTTGCTACCACAACTAACGTCCCCTCGGGAAAAGTTGTCTACTTTTCAAATAAAGATCCGGAAATTATTGCTCGACCAATTGTTATGTCGCTTGCAATTCTTGCCTCATGCGCGTTTCCCAGTGGATTTCCCGCTATTCCGATTTTTTATAAAGGCAAGTGGGGTGAATATATAGACGGCGTCTTTAAAAGGCCGATGCCTTTGATTAAAACGTTGAGAGACGGCTATGACACGGTCATTGCTATTCGCTGTCGATCCGATAAAACAAGAGGCAAATACCCACGCGACTGGGCTCATGCTGTCGCATACGGTCTTGAACTTAAACATAACTTGGAAGAAAAAGATGAGATAGAAAGAGTAAGACGAGAATATGAAAATGGAATTAACTTGTTTGTCATTGAACCAGAATTCTTGCCGCCAACGCTTACAACGGTTTCATTTGATAAAGGAGATATTCAAGAATCAATTATGGAAGGCAATCGCATATCTTTGGTAGTGCTTGCGCCGCTTATTGAATATTATAAAAGCCATCCGATTTAAAAGAATAAGATATTTTACTTTAATTAAGAAATATTTTTACCCCGAGTAATCGGGGTTTATAATTTGCGAAAATCCACAAATTATGATACTATTTTAAGGTAATTTTAATCTGCCAGCGTAGCTCAGCGGCAGAGCAACTGTTTTGTAAACAGTAGGTCGTCGGTTCAAATCCGACCGCTGGCTCCGGTAAATAATAAAAAAATTTATGAAAGCGCAAGAAAAAGTAACAAAACTTCAATGTTCGGTGTGTAAGCGGACAAATTACTACACTCAAAAAAATAGGAAAGTGGTGGAAAGAAAACTTGAATTCAAGAAATTTTGTAAATGGTGCCGCAAGCATGTGGTTCATAAAGAAACAAAATAGCTTATGGCATATAGCTTATAGCATATGGCGTATAGATTTGAACACTTGGATATTTGGAAAGATTCCATCGATTTTTCTGAGGAAATTTATAAAATTGTTAAGAAATTTCCGAGAGAGGAATTATTCGCTTTAAGTGATCAACTTAGACGCGCATCAGTATCTATTTCAGCTAATATTGCAGAAGGTAGCGGCAGTGATTCAAATAAAGATTTTAGGAATTTTTTAAATATTGCTATAAAATCTTTATTTGAAACGATAAGTTTACTTACAATTGCCAATAGAGTTGGGTATATTTCCACAGATATTTTAAAAGAAATATATAATAAATCTGAGATTTTAGTAAAGCGTATTCAATCATTCAGAAATTCGCTAAAATAGAGCTATAAGCTATTGGCCATAAGCCACATGCTAACGAGGGGGCATAGTTCAGCGGCAGAATCTTCGTCTCCAAAACGAAGGACCCTGGTTCGAATCCAGGTGCCCCTGCAATTGTGGATTTCGTGTATAGGTAATGTCTAATTTAGGTGTTAAAATTAAAGAGTCGATAGCTTAACAATTTTAAAATAATCTAAAAATTATGTTAAATAAAACAGCGTTTGCAAATGCCATTGCATTAGTAA
>OBEQ010102991.1_pt1 | contig 42631 bp, 59 predicted proteins | sample 1670901 | NCBI WGS metagenome assembly OBEQ01 (sample SAMEA104232315, study PRJEB22302) | groundwater metagenome | biome: forest; feature: aquifer; material: groundwater | place: USA | collected 2011-08-07 | depth 5.4 m
TGAGTACCCAAAATGACGAACACCACAATTAAAACGAAAATAATCCACTTTTCTTCATGAAGCATATACGGTATAGTATAACGGTATGTTAAGTATTTTTCCACAACTTCTGGATTTACAATTTTTTGGGCCGCTGTTTCTCCGCCTCATTTTGGGAGCGATATTTATTGTTCACGGATATCCTAAACTTTTTAAAAATTTCGCAGGCACCGTTCAGTTTTTTGAATCTATAGGGATACGTCCCGCGAAGTTCTGGGTAGTAGCCGTGGGACTCACAGAATTTGTGGGAGGCATTTTTTTGATCGCCGGATTTTTAGTGCAATTGGTCGCGCTCGCAGCGATAGTAGATATGGCAGTTGCTATTTGGAAAGTAGGAAGAAAGCGGGGATTTGTCGGGGGCTACGAATTTGAACTTTCACTTTTGGTGATCGCGCTTTCGCTTCTCGTTCTCGGCCCCGGTGCCTATGCCATTGACTTCCCGCTATAGAAAAAATATCTCATTTGTGATACAAATTGACCATGAGTCCCGGCGATATTGTTTTTGATATAGAAACAAAAAAATCTTTCGATGAAGTCGGAGGCAGAGATCATTTTGATAAGCTCGGCGTTTCTGTAATTGGCGCTTATGTGTACGGCGCTGACCTGCCTGCCGGTCAGGCAGGCAAATATCTGACTTTTGAAGAACACGAAGTTCCCGAATTTCAAAAACTGTTGGAGAAAGCCGGCCGCGTAATCGGTTTTAACATCAACTCATTTGATATTTCCGTTTTGCAGCCCTACATTTCTTGGGATTTAAAAAATTTGTCCCTTTTAGATCTGATGGTGGATGTGGAACGGGGAGCCGGATTTAGGATTTCGCTCGACAACTTATCTGAGATGACCTTGGGCGCTAAAAAATCAGGAGATGGCATGCAGGCGTTGCGTTGGTATAAAGAAGGAAAGATCGACGAAATCAAAAAATATTGTTTGAAAGATGTGGAACTTACCAAGAATTTATATGAATTTGGGAGAGCGAATGGAAATGTTTTGTTTTATTCAAAAACTGCCATGAGTAGAATGACGATTCCCGTAAGTTGGGGCAAGGCAGAAATTATTAGCGTACGGAAAGTATTGCGTGATGCGTTTCAAGAAAGAAAAAGTGTAGAGATAGAATATCCCGAAGGCAATAGGCGAACCGTGGATATACAGGGTATGGCAAACGATTCATTTACTGCATATTGCCATTTGCGGCAGGGAACGCGGGTTTTTAAAATAGACAAAGTGCTTGATGCAAAAATTACTTTTTTGGATTATAAAATAGTAAACGATGTCCAATTCAACCTTTTTTAATATTTTGGGAAATGAATTAAGCCTCGACGAGGTGGTGTTTGGCATTTCCGATTTTGTAAAAAAATTTCCCGAGCGGAAATACAAAATTATTGTAGGCACTGATTCCGCCGCGAAATCAGAGGTGCAATTTGTATCGGCGATTACCGTGTGGAGAATAGGAAATGGCGGAATACACTTTTGGACAAGATCTGAAAAAACTACATGCCACGATTTGCGCGATCGGATTTATAGAGAAACAATCCACTCAATTACGTTAGCGCAGGAGCTTCGAGGAAGATTGAAAGAAACATTGGGAGACGAATTTTTCTGGGACGACCAGATTCATATTGATGTGGGAGAGAACGGCCCGACCAGAGATTTTATAGACGCAGTGGTGGGAATGGTTCGAGGATATGGATTTGAAGCGGTGATCAAGCCAGCGTCATTTGGTGCGTCATCGGTGGCCGACCGGCACACCTAAATGTCAAACCTCCGAGGTTTGACAATACTCGTCCTCATAGCTCAACGGATAGAGCGTGGGCCTCCGAAGCTCAAGATCGAGGTTCAATTCCTCGTGGGGACACAAAATTTGACTTTTTAGTTTCAAAGTGTTAAGGATATAGATAGTGTTTTTTGATAGGACTTGTTGTCTATGCTGTAGTTTGCTTCACTATTTTGGCATCGTTTGATAATACGAATGAAGTCAATATGAGGAAAGCTTTGTATGGCGAGATTTCCGGAGATACAGGCTTAGAAAGCACTATAAATAATCCAAAGATAAAATGCAAAGCACTCTTGTTTCCATGTTTCCTAAAGATCCGAAAGCTCAAAATTCTTTAACGGCTTTATTGGAGAAGCAGTAAATTAATAAAAAAAATTACCCCCGATAGCTATCGGGGGGATTTCGTTTTTTTATTCCCGCGTGTTAAAAATAAAACAGTTATATCGGGCTGTAGTATACCGGCAGTACGCATGCATGGGGTGCATGTAGACCGGGTTCAATTCCCGGCAGCCCGACTGAGTGAAGACGAGGGAGGTACTGAGCGTAGCAATGCGAATGTGCCGACCGCTATGTATATCCATGCTTTCGTTTTAGTTTTTCATAAATATTTTGTATTGCCAAAAGATGCGCGCTGTCATTGAGAGATATTCGCTCCTGTTCACTTTTTTTATATACTTCTATAATTACGCCTTTCATAATTTTGGTAAGTTCCTGCTCCACTAAGTGATTTATATCAGGCAAATCAACAAGGTGCCATCTGCTGCCACGGTTTCGTGCCCATTCAAGAAATGAAACAATAACTCCACCGACATTTGCGGCAATACCAGGTATCGCGGGCACCCCGCGTTCTGTTAAGAGTTTTTGTGCCTCTGTGGTGACTGCTTCATTGCCGAGCTCCAATATCATGCGAGCTTGTATCTTAGTTGCGTTATTAGACGTTATTTGATTTTCTATAGCCGCAGGAATCAATACATCAATGGGCAGCAAAAGAAGTTCTTCGTTTGAAATTTCTTCTGCATCTTTGTATCCACGGAATGTTTTATATTCCCGATGCCAGGTATCAATGGAAGAAAAATCTAACCCATTTTTATTATAGAGGCCACTATTTTTGTCACTGATAGCAAGTACCTTAAAATTAAATTGGGTTAGGTCCACGGCAAGTCGTGCCAGATTTGCGCCCACGTTTCCGAATCCTTGAATGGCAAGTGTTGCTCCCTTTTCCGGAAGGATTTTGGAGAGATGTATAAATTCTTTGAGTGCAATGAGCCCGCCTTTTGAAGTTGCGTCTTCTCGTCCCGGACAGCCGTCGTTCTCAAGAGGTTTTCCGGTTACTACTGCAGCGACGTTTGGTAAGCGGAGTTGCGAGTTTTCTTCCGCGACTTTGTTATATATCCAAAACATCGTTTCAGAATTTGTTCCAACATCTGGACCAAGCACATCAACGTCGGGATTGAGTATATTATATTTTAATAATTCTTTGGCGATTTTTTCTGTAATGTCTCGAAGTTCTGTCGGCGTGAATTTTTCCGGATCAATCGCGACACCGCCCTTTGCTCCCCCAAAAGGAAGTTTGGCAAGCGCACATTTTTCTGTCATATCTATGGCGAGTACCTGCAATAATTCTTCGGTTACTCCCGGATGAAAACGGAATCCTCCTTTGTATGGGCGAGCCCCGGTTGAATGCGGATTGCAATGATGCACTCGCATGACCGGTCCCAAAATTACTTTTTTGCCCTTGATTATTGGACGTATTTTAAACTTAAAGACCGCTTTTGGTTGAGAGAGTTCTTCGAATAATTCTGGAGAAGCGTTGAGGCGTTGGCATATGTTTTCAATGTGCTTAATCTTTTCTTTGAGCACTTTGCACCTTCTTGATGAAGTTCTATAATCAGTGTAGCATGGCACTAATAAATTATGAAAAATAAAATTTTAATATTAATAATTATTGTTTTAGCGGGAATTTTTATATTTTTTTATATGCGAGGCCAGCATACCGTGCCGCCAAATTCTTCTTTGGCGAATGTCAGTGATTTTGTGAATCAAACGTTTATCGAAAATAGAAATGCCACTGCTACTGTCTCTCAAAATCAAGTTGTTATTAAAGAAATTTGTAAAGGCTCTGACCAGAACAATTTTGATTGTTACGAAAATTATTATACCAGCACAGTTAAAAATAAAGGTATTAAAGCGGCTTTTGTTGACTTGAAGGCGCGGTATCCTGTAAATGCGTATGTCAAATCGCAATGCCATCCGATAACGCATGTTATTGGCAGAACCGCCGCTTCAAAATTTAAAAACGTGGCAGACGCGTATACTGAAGGCGATAGTTTTTGCTGGTCCGGATATTATCATGGCGTTTTGGAAGGGGTAATCGGAAAAATCGGCTATAATAATTTACCCGCTAAAATCAATGGTATTTGTACGGCAATCGCGGAGAAAAAAAAGTATTCGTTTGATCATTATAATTGCGTTCATGGTTTGGGCCACGGGATCATGGCGATAACCCAAGATGAACTTTTTAAATCTTTAGCGATTTGTGACAACTTGAAAGACAACTGGGAGCAGCAATCGTGTTGGAGCGGAGCTTTTATGGAAAATGTTATCGTGGACAACAAAAATCATTTTACCAAATATTTAAAACCCGAAGAACCGCTTTACCCCTGCAATTCGGTGGACGACAAATATAAAACCACCTGCTACTTAATGCAGACATCTTACATGCTTAAAGTGACCGGCGGGGATTTTAAAAAAGTATTTGAATTATGCCGATCGGCAGGAGCCGATTACCAAAGCACCTGTTTTCAAAGTTTGGGAAGAGATGCTTCCGGACGAAGCGTGAGCAATGTCGCGCAAACAAAAGAGTGGTGTTCCTTGGGCAAAAATTTTGAAGAGCAAAAAAATTGTATTGTGGGCGCTGCCAAAGATTTTATGTCATATTTGCATGACGACAAACGGGCACAGGAACTTTGTGCTTCTCTTGATGGAAAATTGTTGGAGCAAGCATGTGTAAATACGGTCGAATCCTACTCAAAAATTTTCTAATAACCACTCCATGGTCACAGTGATTATATTTTTACTTTTTGAGATGCTTTCCGGAGCGCAGGCATTTGGTGCAGATTTTGATTCTGCCGCCCACGGGTAAAGCAGCCCATTGCAAATTGGGATATTTTCTAGATCGCTTGGTTGGGTTATACTTACCTCGAAGGAGTTTTCGTGTCCCCATTATTATTGACCCCTTTTTACATAGTGCGCATACTCTTGCCATACGTATAAGCAGTTTAACATAAAACTCAAATGAATCAAGCGGTTGAATTTATTTTTCAAATTTTAATACTTATTTTTTCTGTCGTCATACACGAAGTTTCTCATGGCCTCGCGGCTTTTTATTTGGGCGATAACACCGCTAAAGACGAGGGCAGGCTTACGTTAAATCCTTTAAAACATCTCGACCCCTTCGGATCAATTTTGCTTCCATTAATAACTTATTGGGCGGGCGGATTTATTTTTGGATGGGCGCGCCCGGTGCCATATAATCCATACAACTTACGGAATCAAAAGTATGGTCCGGGAATTGTCGGCGCGGCCGGCCCCACAAGCAACATACTTATTGCTTTAATTTTCGGCTTATTGATTAGGTACTCGGCGCTTTTGCCGTTTTTGCCGGGATCATTTTTTCAAATTGCTACTTTTATTACGTTTCTCAATATTGTGCTTGCGGTTTTTAACTTAATTCCAATTCCGCCCCTTGACGGCTCAAAAATTTTGCTCGTGCTCTTTCCCCAAATATCTTTTCGGGCGCGGGCATTTATGGAGCGTTATGGCATCATTTTGCTTTTAGTTTTCATTTTTTTCCTTTCCGGCATTGTTTTTCCCATCGCTTCATTCATTTTCAGGCTCATCACCGGGACCAGTATTTAGTTGACGCTTATTTTTTTTTGTGATACGCTCTTCTACATTGTGCCGACGATTCATCAGTTAACTAAATATGGACGCAAAAAGATGTCCTACAAGCCAAAAGCGGTTGCTTTGCGGAAGGGTTTTAATGTACTTCAAAATCGGCCCCAATTATACCCTTCGCCTTTTAAACGAGGAGTATGTTTGTCGGTAAAAACGATGACTCCAAAAAAACCAAACTCTGCGTTACGGAAGGTTGCGCGTGTTCGTTTAACCAATGGCATGGAGGTTACTGCCTATATTCCCGGAGAGGGCCACCAATTACAAGAGCACTCGGTGGTGTTGCTCCGCGGCGGAAGAGTAAAGGACCTTCCCGGTGTCCGATATCATATTGTGAGGGGTGTATTGGACACGACCGGAGTACAAAATAGAAAACAGCAACGTTCCAAGTATGGGGCTAAACAGCCAAAAGCATAAAATAGTATGAGAAGAAAAACAAAAGCTAAAAAAGAAATTTCTCCCGATCCCCTGTACGGATCTATTTTGCTATCCCAATTTATTAATCACCTGATGTACGATGGCAAAAAATCCATTGCCCAAAAGGTGGTGTGGGGAGCTTTGGCGGAAATTAAAAAGATTAAAAAAGATGAGGATGCGCTGGCAGTGCTTGAAGCAGCGATTAAAAATATTTCTCCGCAGGTGGAAATTCGTCCCCGGCGCGTGGGAGGCGCTACATATCAAGTGCCACGGGAAGTAAATGCAAAAAGAAAACTTTCGTTAGCGTTTCGCTGGCTTTTGAGCGCGGCACGGGCTAAATCGGGAAAACCAATGAGCAAAAAATTGGCAGAAGAAGTATTGCTTGCCATCAAAAACGAAGGCTCCGCTATCAAAAAGAAGCTCGATACTCATAGGATGGCCGAAGCCAACAGGGCTTTTGCGCATTTTGCGTGGTAGCAAAAAATTTGCTATAATATAAACATGTCCACATACACCAACACCAAAGATCCGGATATTATTGTGAAAAACGGCAAACCACAAGCCGTTATTTTGGATATAAAAGAGTATGAAAAATTGCTTGAAAGTGCAGAGGAATCAAACGATTTGAGCGAATTTCGTAAAATCAAAAAAAGCAAACCATCATTTAAATCTCTAGACTCATATCTTGCCACACGAAGACTATAATATTTTTCTTGAAACTAGAGCAGAGAAAGATTTAGATAATCTCGATCATGCGCGTCGAAAGAGGATTGTAGCAAGTCTTTTGTTCCTGAAAAAAGATCCTCGGCATAATGCCAAGAAACTCAAAGGCCCGCTCTCTGTTTATCGTATCCGTATCGGTGATTGGCGGGTGATTTATGAAATAAACGATAACGCCAAAAAAATTCTTGTGTATAGAATCAAGCACCGATCCGAAGCCTATAGATAAAAATTTTTTAACAGTTTGCGGCGAGATAACATCTAGCCGCTTTTATTTTTTCAAACATCTTGTAATTTTTATTTTTTAACTATAAACTACGAACTTATGGAAAAAGATTTTGATCTATGGAATAGCAAAAAGAAAATAACAGATTCCGCCGTTCACATACCACCACTGATATCAGAAGGCGATTTGTGGTGGTGCGCAGTCGGAGAAAATATTGGTTCTGAAACAAGCGGCAAGGGCCAGGGTTTTACTCGACCAGTCCTAGTTTTAAAAAAATTTGGCAGAGTTTCTTTTCTCGGCATTCCAACGACAACGCGAAAACAAAAGGGTAGTTGGTATATTTGCTTTAAACACAAAGGTATAGATGAAGTTGCGATGTTAAGTCAAGCGCGTATTTTTAGTTATAAGCGTTTGTTTTCAAAGATGGGAACTCTTGATGATAATGATTTCAGAAACATAAAAGAGGCGTACCGACGCCTCTTTCGTGATGTTCCTCCCTCTCGGGAGGTCGCGGGAAAATCCCGAATGTAACTTTATGCTAGCAAGCCCACTTAAAAAGTCAAGCGCTTGACAACATGGCACCGTCGGTGCTATGTTGATTTTGGATTTGTAATCGCTTAATGAGGAACTAAAATGATTGTGGTTGAACAATCGGATCGATTTTCAGAAACACAGCCAGGAAGATTTGCTTACTCACCAGAAATGGACGGCGAGGCAACCGAAGAACTCGGAGACACTGCTTCAAAGAAGAAGAATTTGCTTCATAACACGTATAAATGTTTTAACTGCGATGTGCTATTCCAAATTATCGAATCTGATTTCGATGACGTAGAGCACTGTATTTATTTTGATAAGGTAAGTTGCGGAAACGATTGTTGCGATGCTTGTAATGCAGAGGGTTGTACCAAAACAGGAAAAATAGGCGAACAGTTTTATTTGAAGTGTTTTCGATGCAACACCGAGTTGGCAGTTGTTGTATTAGACCCCGATTCTTGATCGAGTTATCTATCAATAATCATGAAGCTCGCTAGTTGGCGGGCTTTTTCTTTTTCCAACACATCTTGTAATTTTTATTTTTTAACTATAAACTACGAACTATCAACAATAAACTGTTATGCGTGATTATCCAATCGAAAAAACTAGAGACATCGGCATTATTGCCCACATAGACGCCGGGAAAACTACCGTTAGTGAACGGGTTCTTTTTTATACCGGGGTTTCCCATAAAATAGGCGAGGTTCACGAAGGAGCGGCCATAATGGACTGGATGGAGCAGGAACGAGAACGCGGGATTACAATTACTTCCGCGGCCACCACTTGTTTTTGGACAAAAACTTATGGGGGCGACGAGCATAGAATAAATATTATCGATACTCCGGGCCACGTGGATTTTACCGCGGAGGTGGAGAGGTCGCTCCGGGTTTTGGACGGCGGAGTTGTGGTTTTCGACGGTGTCGCCGGGGTGGAGCCTCAATCCGAAACTGTTTGGAGGCAGGCCGATAAATATAAAGTTCCTAGAATTTGCTTTATTAATAAATTGGATCGCATGGGCGCAAGCTTCGACAAAAGTTACAAGTCTATTTTGGAGCGACTTACGCCAAACGCCATTCCAGTTTCAATTCCTATAGGATTGGAATCTGATTTTTCTGGAATTATTGATCTCATCCGGATGAAATTTATTAAATTTGAAGGTGAGCACGGTGAAAAAATAATTGAAGAAGAGATCCCTGAAAACAAAAAGAAAGAAGCAGAAGAATGGCGCCACAAATTAGTTGAAAAAGTTTCAGAACAAGACGACCAATTGATTGAAAAATATCTCGAGGGCAAAGAAATTTCCGAATCGGAAATAAGAACTGTTTTAAGAAAAGCAACTATTTCTTATAAATTGATACCGGTTTTTTGCGGCTCCGCTTTGAAAAATAAGGGAGTCCAGCTGATGCTGGACGGCGTCGTGGATTACTTGCCCAGCCCGGCTGACCTCCCTCCAATCAAAGGAATAGATCCAAAAACAGGAACTGAAATTTTTCGCAATGCCAAAGACGAAGAGCCGTTTACCGCTCTCGCATTTAAATTGCAATCTGATCCCTATGTCGGGCAGCTTACGTATTTTAGGATTTATTCGGGAACTTTATCTTCTGGTTCGTATGTACTCAATTCCATTAGCGAAAACAAAGAACGCATTGGAAGAATTTTGCGCATGCATGCTAACCATCGGGAAGAGGTAAAAGAAATGTATGCGGGTGAGATTGGCGCTATTGTTGGACTCAAAAGCACGCGGACAGGCGATACGCTCTGTGATCCCGATCACGAGATTATTCTTGAAAAAATTATCTTTCCGGAGCCAGTTGTGTCTCTTAAAATTGAACCTAAAACAAAAGCGGACCAAGAGCGTATGGGCTTGGCCTTGCACCGCCTTTCCGAAGAAGATCCAACATTTAGAATCAAAGGCAATGAAGAAACATCGGAGACCATTATTTCAGGAATGGGGGAACTCCATTTGGAAATTATTGTTGATCGGATGAAAAGGGAGTTTAAAGTTGAGGCAAATGTTGGCAGGCCGCAGGTTGCCTATAAGGAGACCATTAAAAAAGAAGCCCAAGCGGAAGGAAAATATATCAAACAATCCGGAGGCCGAGGGCAGTATGGACATGTATGGATTCGGGTCAATCCGCTGGAGCAAGGGAAGGGTTTTGAATTTGAAAATGAAATCAAAGGAGGCATTGTGCCGCAAGAGTTTATTCCTGCAATTGAAAAAGGAGTAAAAGAAGCCATGGAAAAAGGAGTAGTGGCTGGATATCCCATGGTGGATATAGAGGTTACGGTGTACGACGGCTCGTATCACGACGTGGACTCTTCCGAATCCGCGTTTAAAATTGCGGGCTCGATGGCTTTTAAGGAAGCGGCTAAGCGCGCTTCGCCGATTATTCTTGAACCAATCATGAAAGTTGAGGTGATAAGCCCCGATAAATTTTTGGGGGATATCACTGGTGATTTAAGTTCCAAAAGAGGTAGAATCGAAAATTTGTCTGAACGAATGAATGTGAAGGTGGTAGATGCTAAAGTGCCTCTTTCCGAAATGTTCGGGTATGTTACAAAACTTCGCTCAATGACCGAAGGCCGTGCTTCGTATACAATGGAATTTGATCATTACGAAGAAGTTCCCGCAAACATCGCGGAATTAATTAAAGAGGGGAAAAAATAGTTCGATGCGCTCACTATAAATAAAATGTCCGAAATAGAAACAATAAATATCGAAGAAAAAATACTTTCTGACGACATTGTCGCGGAAGATCTCGATGGCGAGATCGATCTTGACGATTTGCCGTTGTAAATTTTGTTGACGCCGCTTTTGTTTTGCGCTAGAACTAATTTAGATTTTTGATTTTGACAAAAGGAGAACTCAAATGGATGGAGAGCCGGTCAGATTTTCCGACGCAGTTGATTCGATAATTATTACATTAGTGGAAGAGGGATATAGGGCTACTAATTCTACCAAAGACAAAGCCGCTAAAAATGACGGCGGGATGGAATTTATAAATTCATTAGACAGGGCTCGCGGGTATTTTTCATCGGCACTTTTTCTCGCCCAAAGGTTTGGCATTTCTCAAAAAACCCTCGATCACATATTGGAAGACTATATTAAAAAGTCCAAAAAAATTCCGAAGATATTTCATTCAATAAGTCTTCTTTTGCCGGAGCTTGAGTTTGCGAAGCTCGGAGCTTCCAAGGATGTTGTTGAGAATTTGGCAGAAGAGCATGCCCGATGCGGGCAGATCGGGTGTTTTGAAAAAACAATTCAGCTTCTTAAGAGAAAGCCGCTAGACAGAGAGGTTGGAATGATTGTTAAAAATTATATAGACGGAGCTTCGGAATCGCAAGAAACAGAGAAAAGGCTAATTGAGTTAGCCGAAAGAGCTTCTAGAAATATTGTAATATCGGTTTCAGAAAGTTTGCGGCAAAGGCGCGAAAGATGGAGAATGCAATCGTATTAAAAGATAGCGGCGTTGTTATTGACGCCGCTTTTTTATACGGGTAAAATTATGTAAGATTTTTGTTTTTTAAAAATGCGGAGGTTGAGATGAGTGAAAAAACATATCGGTTTAGCGAAGGCACAGAAGAACGAATTAAAAAAATGCAGATTGAAATTCAAACTATTTTAAGTTTACCGGAGTTGCCCACAGAACATTTTGCCATAAGTGTGATTATGTCTTTAGGATTGGCTGTAATCAGCAATGCCACCCAAAACTCAAACAAGAACAATCCAATGCAGTACTCTCATTCCAAGAATTTCCGTGAGTTTGTGTCCCATCTTTATGCACAATATCTCTCGCAGCGCCCCTAGGGGGCGCCCTTTTTTTGCTATTGACACCAATTTTCATTTACTATAGACTCTTACCTATATGCCCTTCAAGGCAAATTTATTAACTTTTAATAAAAAAATATGGCAGAAAAATTTGAACGCACCAAGCCCCATGTCAATGTCGGAACTATCGGACACGTTGACCACGGCAAAACCACTTTAACAGCGGCTATTTTGAATGTCCTTAATCTCGCGGGCCACAAAGCACGGGTAGAAAAGGTAGAAGATATCGACAATGCTCCCGAAGAGCGCCAGCGCGGAATTACCATTGCGCTTCACCACTCTGAATATGAGACAGCAAAACGGCATTACGCGCACATTGATGCTCCCGGACACGCTGATTACATCAAAAACATGATTACCGGTGCCGCTCAAATGGACGGTGCCATTTTAGTGGTTTCTGCAACGGACGGCCCGATGCCTCAGACTAGAGAACATATTCTTCTTGCGAGGCAAGTCGGTGTACCAGCTATCATTGTTTTCTTAAACAAGGTTGACGCGGTTGATGATAAAGAATTAATTGACTTAGTGGAAACCGAAATTCGCGAACTTTTATCTAAGTATGATTATCCGGGAGACAAAACCCCCATTATTCGAGGTTCTGCCCTGAAAGCACTTGAAGCAAAATCCAAAGACGACGAATGGGCAAAACCAATTTTGGAGCTTGCCAATGCTTTGGATGAATACATTCCTGAACCGGTTCGTGATATCGAAAAGCCATTTTTGATGCCCGTTGAGGACGTTTTCTCGATTGAAGGCCGTGGTACGGTGGTAACAGGCCGAGTAGAGCGCGGGAAAGTAAAACTTAACGACGAAGTGGAAATTGTTGGCCTCAAAGACACCGCAAAAACCATAGTCACAGGAATTGAAATGTTCAACAAACAGTTGGACGAAGGTATGGCGGGAGATAACGCGGGCATTTTGCTTCGCGGTGTTAAAAAAGAAGATGTAGAACGCGGACAGGTATTGGCAAAACCAGGCTCAATCACTCCTCACACAGAGTTTGACGCCGAGGTTTATATTTTGACCAAAGAAGAAGGGGGAAGACACACACCATTCTTTGCAGGTTACAAACCTCAATTCTATATCCGAACAACTGATGTTACTGGTGAGGTTACCTTGCCCGCAGGAACAGAAATGGTTATGCCGGGAGATACGATTAAATTCGCTGTTAAGCTTATTGCTCCGGTAGCGCTTGAGGAAAAACAGCGCTTTGCCATTCGAGAAGGCGGAAAGACTGTTGGAGCCGGGGTTGTAACCAAGATCAATAAATAATTGAAAATGGTTGCGAGCGCTAAAATTAAAGAAGCAGAAGTTGCTCAAAAATTAAGAATCAGGGTGCGCGCGTACGACCACAAGATTTTAGATGCTTCTATTAAGCAAATCGTGGATACCGCTTTGCGGTATGGTGCAGAAATTTTGGGTCCCGTGCCGTTGCCGACTGAAATCAAAAAATATACGGTTAACCGCTCTTCTTTTGTTCACAAAAATGCCCGAGAGCAGTTTGAGATGAGAGTTCACAAGCGTTTAATTGATATTTTAAATCCGACGCCTAAAATTATTGACGCGTTGACTAACTTGAACTTGCCGGCCGGAGTTGATATTGAGGTAAAGATGTAATACAGCTACGAAATTGAACTATTTATAAAACGCGCATAATTTTCTGCTGAAAATTTGCTATGCTCGCGCCGCCGCGCTCCGCAATGTTTTCTAAATAGTGCAATTTCGTAGCCACAATATAAACATGAACAAATTTATTCTTGCAAAAAAAATAGAGATGTCTCAGATTTTCGATGAAGCCGGAAAAGTACATCCGGTAACGTGGCTTTTGGCGGGGCCTGTTTTTGTGACCCAAGAAAAGACTAAAGAAAAAGATGGATATATCGCTTTGCAAGTTGGTTTTGGAGAAAAAAAAGCTAAAAATATCAATAAAGCTCAAAAAGGACACTTTAAAGATCTGGGAAATTTCGCGTTCGTAAAAGAATTTAAAGCTGAAGGCGTTGATTTGAAAAGAGGAGACAAAATTGACGTTTCTGTATTTAAAGAAGGAGACAGAGTTCTTATTAGCGGAACAGGAATAGGAAAAGGATTTCAGGGCGTTGTGAAAAGGCACGGTTTTCATGGAGGTCCTCGTACCCATGGGCAAAAACACTCCGAGCGCGAGGCCGGAACTATCAGTGGAGGAACCAGAGGAGGAGGCAGGGTCCCAAAGGGGCTTCGTATGGCGGGACGCATGGGTGGAAAAAGAGTCTCAACTGAAAATCTTAAAGTAATCAAAGTGATTCCAGAACAAAACCTCATGGCGGTGGAAGGGGCGGTCCCGGGCCATCGTGGAAGCTTAGTGGAAGTGAGAGGATAAAAAAATGTCCGAAACTTAGTTTCGGACATTTTTTGATTTTTATGGAACAAATATTGCTTCCACGCCACCTTGGGCGAATCCTTTTTTAATTGCTTCTTTTTGTTTTTCTTCAGTTAAGCCAAACTCCATATCATTTCTTGTCATCAGATATTTTGCTAACCCGCTTGTCCCGTCTTTTTCGATGAGCCACTTCGCTTGCTGTGGAAGAACTCCGCCATTTTTTATAAATATTTCGGGAGTTTTCACCCCCACTAATTGTTCTTCGAGGATACCGCACGAAATCAGAAAAATTCCTATACAGCATTTTTTCTTATCTTCAGCCCTCAGAAACTGACTTTTTAGTCCGCCTTCTCTATGTAACCATTCGCTTTCGCGAATGATAAACGAGTGTTTTATTTCCGGCTTAGGATTGTTTTTCATTCTGCCCTCCTTTTCAAATCCTAGCTTACACTAGCATTATTATAATTATTTGTCAAGTATTTTGTGCTCAAAACGAGGGCTATTGCATTTTTTTGGCGTTGTTGCTACTATGGCAAGTACTTGTGAGAATGAACCAAAAAATGAGGGAAACGGATTCTATCCGGTTCGGTTTTTGTTTATATTATGACCATCGAAACATACAATGTAGAAGGAAAAAAATCCGGAAAAGCAGAATTGCCAGACCGTATTTTTGGTGTGGCATGGAAACCCACTTTGGTAAAACAAATCTACGATGGCGAGCAAGCCAATAAACGGCATCCCTGGGCACACACCAAAACGAGAGGCGAGGTACGCGGCGGAGGCAAAAAACCATGGAAGCAAAAAGGCACGGGACGAGCCCGCCATGGATCGATTCGATCTCCTCTCTGGGTGGGAGGTGGAGTTTCTCATGGACCAAGAAATGAACGGAGTTACGAAGTCAAAATTAATAAAAAAATGAAACGGGGCGCGTTTTTTTCATTGCTTTCAAGAAAATTAAAAGAAAAAGAAGTGGTTTTATTGGATGCCTTTACCTTGTCTCAGCCAAAAACAAAAGAAGCGTTTACTATTTTTAAAAATTTGAGAAATACTGCTGGGATATACCATGTGGGAATAAAAGGCGGCAGGGCGATTCTCGCATTGCCTAAAAACCAAGCATCGTCCCGCGCGGTGAGTAATTTGCCCTACGTATCGTATTCCGAGCCGCGCAATTTAAATACCAGCATGCTTTTGAATAATAAATACATCGTTTTAGACCCCTCATCAGTTAAAGAATTAGAACAAACATATGCCGCTTAAAAAACCCGCTCCCCATGCACAAAAAGCAGGAATTTTGACGGATTTGATTATCGCTCCGCATGTTTCCGAAAAGGCTTCGTTTCTTCAAACCCGTAACGCGTATGTTTTTAAAATCGAGAAAGGCGCCACAAAGATTTTACTTAAAAATGCGCTCGAAAGCCGCTACGAAGTTAAAGTGAAATCCGTAAAAATACTTGGCGCGCACTCTAAAAAAATCAGAAGAGGCGCCATCATCGGCCATAAGCCCGGGTTCAAAAAAGCAATCGTCGTCTTACAAGAAGGATATATATTGCCAGAATTTTAAAATAGTATGAAAACGTATGCCCCACGATCACCATCACGCAGGCATCTCACCGGCATCAATTACCGGGAGCTTTTGACGCACCATGATCCTGAAAAATCTTTATTACAGGGAAGAAAACGTGCGGTCGGCAGAAATAATGTTGGCCGTATCACTGTACGGCATAAAGGGTCCGGAGCAAAACGGCTTTTGCGAATCGTTGATTTTAGCTTAGATAAAAAAAATGTTCCCGGACGATTAGAATCCATAGAATATGATCCCAATAGAACAGCGTTTATTGGTTTGGTCGTATACAAAGATGGCGAGAAACGATACATGGTTTTGCCAAAAGACGTGAAGCCAGAACGAGAAATTTTGATATCGGAAAACGCCCCCATTTTAGCAGGCAATCGTTTGCCATTGGCGAAATTACCCATTGGTACTCTTGTTTACAATATTTCTATTTATCCGGAAGGAAAAGCCGTTTTTGCGCGCTCCGCGGGATCTTTTGCAACAGTGGTTGCGCATGACGCGGGATATGCCACCGTAAAACTTCCTTCCAGCGAAATACGGAAAATTTCAGATAAAGCGTGGGCGTCTGTCGGGCAAGTTTCTAATGAAGAGAATAATTTAGTGGTGATTGGAAAAGCGGGCAGATCGCGCTGGATGGGTATTCGTCCCACGGTCCGGGGATCCGCTATGAATCCGGTTGACCATCCATACGGCGGAGGCGAAGGCAGGACCATGCGGGGAACGAGGCGCCCTAAAAATTTGTGGGGGAAGGGTACGAGAGGCGTTAAAACAAGAAATAAAAATAAATATTCCAAAAAGTTTATTATTACGAGGAGAACCAAAAATTAATTATGCCACGAAGCCTTAAAAAGGGTCCCTATATTGATCCAAAATTGCTTAAAAAGTTAAGCAAGTATAAAGCTGGATCCGGCACGGTGATAAAAACCTGGTCCCGGAGATCTACCATCAGCCCCGAAATGATCGGGTATGTGTTTGGAGTGCACAATGGCAAAGATTTTATTCCCGTGAGCGTCACTGAAGAAATGGTGGGGCACAAACTGGGAGAATTTTCTCCCACAAGAAAATTTATACGGCATGGAGGAAAAATGCAGAAAGAATTAGAAATGCAGGCTAAAGAAGCGGAGAAGTCGAAAGCTGCAGCAACACCAGCAACACCAGCAACACCCGCTAAAAAATAACGTAAACGTATGAAAGAAATTAAAGCACATCTAAGGTTTTTACAAATGTCTCCACGAAAAGTGAGGGTCGTTGCCAATGCCATTAAGGGAAAATCAGTACGAGAAGCGGAAAATACGTTAAAATTTTTGGGACGGCGCCCTAAATTTCCTCTCGAGAAACTTCTTAAGTCCGCAGTTTCCAATGCCAAACATAATTTTAATATTGATAGTTCCTTGCTTATGGTAAAAGATATTCGAGTTGATACTGGACCAACTCTTAAGAGAAGGCTTCCGCGTGCACGTGGCATGACCTCTCCTATTAAAAAAAGATCAAGTCACGTTACTATGGTGCTTTTAGCAAAATAATATGACACACAGAGTTCATCCATATGCAATGAGGTTGGGAATATTACGACCGTGGAAATCACGCTGGTTTAATATGCGCGATTATAAAAAACTGTTAGAAGAGGATATAAAAGTCAGATTATTTTTAGAAAAGCGGCTTAAGGGCATGTTGGTTGACTCTATAGATATAGAGCGATCTCCGGGCCACCTCAACATAATTATTAAAACGGCTCGCCCGGGACTTTTGATTGGCAGGGGCGGGGAGGGAATAGAAAAATTAAAGACCGAAATAAATAATTTCCTAAAAAAAGCAATCAAAAACCAGATGCCACAGAAATTTAGCCTGAAACTGACGGTGGAAGAAATAAAATCTCCCGAAACGCACGCTCGGGTAATGGTTGAGCACATTGCCCAAGATTTGGAAAAACGCCTTCCCTTTCGAAGAGTAATGAAGCAAACGATAGGAAAAATAATGGCTTCCCGGGAAGTGAAAGGAGCAAAAATCAGTTTATCTGGCAGGCTGGACGGAGCAGAAATGGCGCGCTACGAATGGTCAAAAGAAGGCCAGATACCCCTGCAAACCCTTCGTGCTGATGTAGATTTTGCAAGAGGCAGGGCGCATTTGCCGTATGGAGATTTAGGGGTAAAGGTTTGGATTTATAAGGGTGAGGTTTTTAATAAAGAAACAAATGCTGCAGCCAAAAAGAGTAAAATTTAGAAAGTGGCAACGAGGCGCTACCAAGAGAAACCTTAAAGAGACGCGAGGCACTACCTTGGCGTTTGGGGCTTTTGGCCTTAAGGCAGAGGAACCAAAATGGATAAATTCGAAGCAAATAGAAGCCGCTCGAAAAGCGATGACCCATTATATCCAGCGCGGCGGAAAAATTTGGATTCGCATTTTTCCAGATAAACCTATCACCAAAAAGCCTCCCGAAGTTACCATGGGTGGAGGCAAGGGAGATCCCGTCGGGTATGTTTTTCCAGTTCGCCCCGGGAGAATTTTATTTGAAATGGATGGAGTAACTAAAGAAATAGCCAAAGAGGCATTGCGAAGAGCGGGAGCCAAACTTCCTATTAAAACTAAATTCATATTTCGAAATTAATATATGAAACTTAAAGCAAAAGAATTACACAAGATGGCACATGCCGAACTTCTCTCTTTATGTTCGGAACACAAAGAGAAATTATTTGATATTCGCCTCAAAAGTTACAAGGCGCAGTTGAAAAATGTAAAAGAGATGAAAGAGATAAAAAAGAATATTGCCCGGATTTTAACCGTTTTAAAAATAAAAAAATAAAATGTCCCACCAACAATTAAAAGGAAAAGTAGTATCGAATAAAATGCAGAAAACGGTTGTGGTTGAAGTCGCGCGGCTCAAAAAACACCCGCTTTACGGAAAATTTATGAAAATTTCTAAGAAATTTAAAGCGCATACAGAAGATTTAATTCCTGAAGGCAGCACGGTATTAATAGAATCTTCAAAGCCGATTTCGAAAAATAAAAAATGGAAAGTAATTAAAAGAGTATGATTCAACACCGTACCATGCTGCACATAGCTGATAATTCTGGAGCCAAATTAGTCCAGTGTATTAAGGTTTTGGGAGGAACAAGAAAAAGATATGCCGAGATCGGAGATATCATTGTGGTTACCGTGAAATCTGCCGAGCCTCGGAAACCAGTAAAGAAAAAAGAAATTCACAAAGCTTTGATTGTCCGCCAAAAAAATGTTTTTCGCAGGTCGGACGGCTCGTATATCAGATTTGATGATAACGCGGCAGTTATTTTGGATGGGACGGAACCAAAGGGGGGGCGCATTTTCGGACCGATACCCCGTGAAATCAAAGAAAGGGGTTTTAATAAAATCGTATCGTTAGCGGAGGAGATTGTATAAAAATATGAAAATAAAAAAAGGAGACACGGTGGTAATCATTTCAGGAAAAGACCGCAATAAAAAGGGGAAGGTTTTAAGCGTGTTTCCAAAAATAAATAAAATTTTAGTCGAGGGCGTTGCTTTCAAAAAGCGGCACCTGCGTCCTCGTAAAACCGGCCAAAAAGGTGAGATTGTCACTACGCCAACTCGCATCGACGCATCTTCCGCCATGCTTTTTTGCAGTCATTGCGGCAAGGGGGTGCGGGTCGGGCATGCCATTTCTGAAAGCGACAAAATAAGGATTTGTAAAAAGTGTAAAAACAAAATTTAATTATGAAATCCATTAAAGAAAAATATATAAAAGAAGTAATTCCCAAAATGACCAAAGAGTTTGGCTACAAAACTCCCTTGGCAGTGCCGCGTGTTTTGAAAGTGGTAGTGAATGTGGGCACGGGAAAAATGCGGGATAAAAAAGATATGGTGGAGGGGGTCATACGCCAACTGGTTTTAATCACGGGACAAAAAGCTTCTCCACGGCCAACAAAACAAGCAATCGCATCTTTTAAAACCAGAATTGGGATGATTGTGGGGTACGCCACCACTCTTCGAGGAGCGAGGATGTACGATTTTTTGGATAGATTAATTAACTTGGCAATTCCTCGAACACGCGATTTCAGAGGCATTTCCTTAAAATCGATTGATCAAGGCAATAATTTGACTTTAGGCATTAAAGAGCATATTGTTTTTTCAGAGATGATTGGAGAAGATGTGCGGAGTATTTTTGGCCTTGAAGTTACGGTGGTGACAAATGCCAAAAAAAGAGAAGAGGCAATAGCGCTTTTTAAATTATTGGGTTTTCCACTCTCAAAATAATGTCTAAAACATCAACATACGCACGGTCTTTAAAGCCACCAAAATTTAAAAGTCGCATTGTGCGGAGATGTTTTAAGTGCGGCAGGAAGCGCGGGTATATGAGAGATTTTGGCTTGTGCCGAATTTGCTTTAGAGAACTTGCCAACGAAGGGCTTATTCCGGGAATTAAAAAATCATCTTGGTAATATGACTGATCCAATTTCTGATATGTTAATACGAATAAAAAATGCCGGAGCTGTTGGGAAAAAAACAGCCGATTTTGGCTACTCCAAACTTAAATGGGAGATTGCAAAGATATTGGAAAATAACCAGTATCTGGGGGAAGTATCAAAAAAAGGCAAAAAGAATAAAAAATTAATTGAAACCACTTTGCGGTATGATGAAGACGGTACTCCAAAAATTTCTGATGTAAAAAGGATTTCCAAGCCATCTCGACGAATTTATTTTGGGCATCGGCAGATTCATTCGGTGAAAAGCGGATTTGGAATAGCGGTGTATTCTACCACCCAAGGCCTTTTGACGGACCAAGAGGCGCGAAAACAGAAATTAGGAGGCGAATTATTATTTGAAATCAGATAAATGCACCGCATATGAGTAGATTAGCCAAAAAACCAATTGTGATTCCCAAAGACGTTGCCGTATCCCATGACGGCGCTCTGTGGGTTTTTAAGGGACCCAAGGGGGAAGTGAAAAAATCTTTTCATAGCTCTGTGGTCATTGAAAAGAAAGAGGATTCATTAGTTGTCTCTCTTAAAAACAACGCTCAGCACGAAAAAGCTTTGTTGGGCACCGTCGCTTCTTTGGTTAAAAATGCGATTATGGGCGTTGTGAACGGTTTTGAAAAAAAATTGGAAATTGAAGGCATTGGGTACAAAGCCCAACTCGACGGCGCTACTTTGGTTTTATCTTTAGGCTTTTCACACCCCGTGAAAATCTTAGCTCCGCACGACATCACTTTTAAAGTAGAAAAAAATCTTATTTCTATTACCGGCATAGATAAAGAAAATGTTGGGCAGATTGCTGCAAAAATCAGAGATCAAAAGCCGCCAGAGCCATACAAGGGCAAGGGCATTCATTATCTCGGAGAAATTATTAGAAGAAAAGCCGGCAAAAAGGCGGTAGGAACAACCGGATAACGCTATGATAAAAAAAAGCACAAAATCAATAAGAGCCATTCGTCATAAAAGAGTGCGAGCAAAAATTTTTGGAACCGCCCTGTGTCCGCGCTTTTCCGTATACCGGTCTAACAAGCATATATTTTTACAGCTCATTGACGATGAAAAAGGAAAAACCTTAATTAGCATTTCAGACACTTCTCTTACGAGCAAAAAAAAGATGACAAAATCTGATGAAGCAATGGAAGCCGGCAAGGCGTTGGCAAAAAAAGCCATTGCAGCCGGCATTAAAAAAATAGTTTTCGACCGCGGAGGCTATGTGTACAAAGGCCGAATCCAAAAAATTGCAGAGGGGGCGAGAGAAGGAGGGCTTACTTTCTAATATATTTTTTTTATGAGACCAGAAAGACAAAAACCAAAAAGCGATATCGCGCAAAAATTAATTGACTTGCGAAGAGTCGCAAGAGTCGTAGCCGGAGGAAGGCGTTTTACCTTCAGGGCTACTTTGGTCGTGGGCAATCAAAAAGGCGAAGTGGGGATAGGCTTGGGAAAGGCAGCGGATACTTCGCTTGCGATAGAAAAAGCTTTGCGGCAAGCGAAGAAAAATTTATTTTTAGTGCCCATAACCAAAGATAAATCTATTCCCCATGAGGTATACGCAAAATTTGGGAGTGGTCGGGTATTGATCAAGCCCGCGAAAGCCGGAAAGGGTTTGGTAGCGGGAGGCGCGGCTCGCGCAGTGCTTGCTTTGGCAGGGATTGAAAATGCCAGTGCCAAAATACTTTCACACACCAAAAATAAAATCAACAATGCCCGTGCTACCATGGAAGCATTAAAAAAATTGAAAAAACAAAAATTTTAATTTTATGCAAACACACCAACTCACAAAAACTAAAGTAGTCCAAAGGCGAGTAGGAAGAGGCGGCAAGCGCGGTTCCTATTCCGGCAAGGGAATTAAGGGGCAAAAATCTCGAGCTGGCCGTAGAATACGGCCGCAAATACGCGAAGCGATTAAAAAAATTCACAAACGTCGCGGTTACTTCTTTAAATCGCACAATAAAAAACCAGCTACGGTTGTTATTTCGCGAATTGAAAAAGTATTTAATGATGGAGAAAAAATTACTCCCAAAAAACTTTGGGAAAAGGGCTTGGTACGGAAAATATCTGGCAAACTACCAAAAGTAAAAATTTTGGGGGGAGTTCGTGCATCCAGCCAAATCAAAAAGTTTTCTTTCGATAAAGATATTTTATTGTCGAGCGCGCTTAAACCTCAATTAGAAAAATAACATGTGGAATAAATTCACCCTTATTTTCAGGGATCCAGATTTGCGAAAAAAATTTTTATATCTCTTAGGTTTTTTGGCGTTTTTCCGCCTTGCCGCTTCAATCCCTGTTCCGGGAATTGACGCGGAGCGGTTAAGGTCGTTTTTTGCAACTAATCAATTTTTTGGGCTTTTAAACCTCTTTTCTGGAGGAGTATTAAGCAATCTTTCTATTATGATGTTGGGCGTGGGGCCGTATATCACCTCTTCAATTATCATGCAGCTTTTAACGATGATTTTTCCTTCTCTGAAAGAAATGTATCAAGAGGATGGAGAAGCGGGGCGCCAGAAGTTTAACCAATATTCTCGCTTGATAACCGTTCCCCTTGCGTTTATCCAGGGATTCGGGCTTCTTACTATTTTACAAAGGCAGGGAATTTTGCAACTTACTTTTTCTCACAAGATTTTTGATCTTATCATTGTGGTAGCAGGATCAATACTTTTGATGTGGATTGGCGAACTTATTTCAGAATACGCCATTGGCAATGGAGTTTCTATTTTGATTTTTGCGGGGATTGTATCGCGTTTTCCCAATGATTTTCGGCAAACATTAATTTCTTACGATTCTTCACAGCTTCTGACGTATCTTGCATATATTTTTATCACCGTTATCACGGTGGCCGCGGTGGTTACTATTTCCGAAGGGGAGCGCCAGCTTCCGGTATATTACGCGAAACGCGTGAGAGGCATGAAAATGTATGGCGGTTTTTCAACGCATTTGCCTTTGAGGGTAAACCAAGCCGGCGTGATTCCCATCATTTTTGCGCTTTCTATTCTTTTGTTTCCGCAAATGATTGCTAATTTTTTCTCTTCCTCGGGCAATTTTATTTTACGAGCCATTTCCAGCACCGTTGTTAATTTTTTGGCAAACCAATGGACCTACGCAATCTCTTATTTTATTTTAGTGGTGTTATTCACCTATTTTTACACCGCGGTAACCTTTGATCCGGGATCTGTTTCTGAAAATTTGCAAAAAAGCGGGGCCTTCATTCCCGGCATACGGCCAGGGCCATCCACTTCGGAGTTTTTACACAAAATCGTAAGTCGCATCACGCTCGTGGGGGCTTTGTTTTTGGGCGTCATAGCAATATTGCCTCTGATACTGCGAGCTATCACGGGGATCACCACTCTTGCCATCGGAGGCACCGCTCTTTTGATTGTTGTTTCTGTGGTCTTGGAAACTGCCAAGCAAGTGGAAGCCCAGCTTTCATTGCGCGATTACGAATAAGGTGGTAGAAGTATACCAGCTATAGTAGAGTGAGAGTATGAAAAATCCGTTTAATATTATTTTTACTGGACGATCCGGATCGGGAAAAGGAACACAAGCAGAACTCATTAAAGAAAAGCTATTGGCAATGGGTGAGGAGGTTCACTTGGTAAACACCGGTGCGTTTTTACGAGAACTGACCACTCATGAAGAACTTTTGACTGGCAGGTTGGTTGACATAAAAATCATGAAAGCGGGGACGAAAGCTCCAGACGCGTTGGCGTTATGGGCATGGGTCAATGAATTGATTCATGGTCTGAATGAGAAGAATCATTTTATATTGGACGGATCGCCACGCACTGTTTTTGAGGCGCGAGCACTTGATGAGCTTTTGGAATTTTACGAACGCAGCAATGTATTTCCTATTTTTATTGATGTAAGCGACCGGTGGGCATATGATCGTATGGTCGGGCGCGGCCGCGCTGATGATGTTCATGAAAATATCCAAAATCGGTTAGCATACTATCCGATATTTGTTGAACCGATAATGGATTTTTACGTAAAAGAAAGTAAAAACAAGCTTATTCGAATCAATGGAGAACAATCCATTACGGCGGTGCATGCTGATATTGTGAATGCTCTTGGTTTATGATTATAAAAAATAAAAAAGAATTAGACATATTGCGAACAGGCGGCAAGAAACTTGCCGCTGTTTTGTATGAAGTCGCGGAGCATGCCAAAGCGGGAGTTTCAACTCTCGAACTCGATCAATTGGCGGAAAAATTCATTTTGAAAACGGGAGGCATCCCATCTTTTAAAGGTTATAAAATTCCCATGGCTCCCCGTTCGTATCCCCGGACGCTTTGTGTTTCAGTGAACGAAGAAGTTGTTCACGGAATTCCATCCGAAAGAACTTTAAAAGACGGAGATATTGTCGGTTTGGATATCGGAATGCTTTGGCCATCCGAAGCTTTAGCGAAGGAGGCTGGTTATGAAAATGGTTTTTTTACAGATACCGCTCTCACAATAGTAGTTGGCGGAGGAAAATCTAAACTTGTGGAGGCAACAAAAAAGTCTTTAGAAATTGGTATTAAAAAAGTAAAAGCAGGGGTACGTATTGGCGATATTGGATTTGCCATTCAAAATTTTTTGGAAAAAGAAGGGTATGGAGTGGTGCGTGAGCTGGTGGGGCATGGCGTGGGTAGAGCGGTTCACGAAGATCCAGAAATTCCCAATTGGGGCAAACCGGGTACGGGCGGGGAATTGGTTGAGAATATGGTAATAGCCATCGAACCTATGGCGACAGACGGCAGTCCGAAAGTAAAAGTATTGCCCGATGGCTGGACCTGGGCCACCCGTGACGGCTCCCGCTCCGCCCATTTTGAACACACTCTTATTGTCACCAAGTCCGGCGTAGAGGTATTGACAAAAATATAGATACTCGCTAATCTGGAAGAAGATAAAAGGAGGCGTGAAATGAATCCAGGATTGTTAATTGGATTGGAGTTGAGCAGGTCTTCGAAAGAAGCACAGCGGGCATATGTGCAATTTGTTCTTTTTTTGCTTGTCGGTACTATTGTTCTTTTTTATTTTTCGTTGGCTATACGGCTTGGCAAGATTACAAGTCCGGACGCCTTCAAGAAGAATGGGTATGCAGATCCGCGATAACTGTGCAGGAAAAATTTGTTTGTCGAATGGAGTATCATGGTTATACAAAAGAACAAGCGCAAGTAGCATTCTACCACCTTTTGTTTAGATAAAGCAACGGAAATTCTGGGGGTTCCACAAGAGACTTCCCCTTTTATTACATCAAAGAGATTTTTATAATGGTTACTAACCTAATTTGACGATCGTTTAAAAAGTTTAGTAGAATACGACTATATGAAACATAAAAAGAAAAAAGTTGAAGCTGTACTGGATCACCTTAAAACGAAATCTTTGGAAACCGCAAAATTATTTGATGTGTTCTTTTCATCATATTCAACGTCATACAAAGCTGCTCGCAGAATTTTATACGGCGGATCGGACTTCAAAGAAAGTAAATGGAAATTACATCGTGAGCTTGAGCTTCAAAAGTTTTATTCTTTACTCAACAGATTAAAGCGCCAAGGTTTGGTAGAGAAGAAAGGTTCCAAAATTGGTTCAATGTGGAAAATTACCAAAAACGGGCTGGAAAAGTTGGGCTTATCTAAACTAAAGAAAGTCATTGATTATCCAATAGTTCCGGAAAATCAATTCAAAATCATAATTTTTGATATTTCGGAAAAAGAAAAGTGGAAAAGAGCATGGCTACGAGAGGCATTGCAATTTTTAGGATTCACTTTATTTCAAAAAAGCGTTTGGATAGGCAAATGTAAAATACCAGAAAGCTTTCTCACCGATCTAAAAGATCTTAACTTAATTGATTGCGTACATATATTGGAGATCAGGGCTTCGGGCACGGTAGACATAAACAAGTTTTTATAAATAACAATTTTACTACTTACTAACCTAAAAAAACGATCGTCCAAAAAGGTTAGTAAGTTTGTATTTAGACTAAGCTAAGTCAAATTAGACTAAGTTGGATCAAGAACGACCAAAATGTTATCATAAATAAAAATGAGAAAAAGATTTAAAAAGAAAAAACATAGTTGTGCTTTGTGCAAACCGCATAAAATGAGCGGAGAAATCCGATGGAAGGTAAAAGATTTTTCGGCGCTGAAAGAATTTGAGAAGCATCGCAAGTTAGAATTTTGTTTATGAGATATCTTGGCATCGATTATGGGGATAAACATATTGGCATTGCTGTCTCGGATGAAGACGGTAAATTTGCGTTTCCCAGAATCGTTTTAGAAAATAATCCCGCAAAAGTTTTAAATTTTTTAAAAAAAATAATTTTAGCAGAGCGCGTGGGGACTATTGTTTTGGGTTTGCCACGCAATTTTTCTTCGGAAGAAACAAAACAAACACAAAAAGTGAGGGATTTTTTTGGTTTTCTTAAAAAAGAGCTGGTAATTGAAATACTATTTCAAAACGAAATATTAAGTACAAAGGAAGCACACAAAAGCGGGGGATCCACCAAAAAAATGATAGACGCGTCTTCGGCGGCATTGATACTCCAAAGTTTTTTGGATAATAAACGGTAGAATATGTTAGAATCAATTATGCCACAACCAGACGTATATGTATCAGTGATTGTGCCCGCGTATAACGAAGCAGAGAGAATTGCAAAAACACTTTTGCGATTTAATGAGTATTTGTCGCCACAGCCGTATCAGTATGAAATTTTGGTAGTGAATGATGGTTCTACTGACAACACAAAAGCTGTTGTCGAGGGTTTAAAAAATGAAATAGAAAATTTATATTTCTTAGATAGAGGTGAAAATCGCGGAAAGGGGTATACGGTAAAAGAAGGCATGCTTAAAGCGCACGGAAAAATCAGGCTTTTTGCAGATGCAGATAATGCCACTGATATTTCCCATTTTGAGAAAATGCGCCCATTTTTTGACCAAGGCTATGATGTGGTCGTTTGTTCTCGTGACCCCAAAGATGCGACAGGGGCCGAACAAGCAGTGCCACAGCCACTTTTTAAAAGATTTTTAGGGTATTTGGGAAATCTTTTTATTCAATACATGGCAGTTCCTGGAATTTGGGATACCCAATGCGGATTTAAGGCTTTTAGAAACCATGCGGCAGAGAAAATTTTTTCTAAAACCCGCATTTCAAGATGGGCATTTGATGTTGAAGTTTTGGCGATCGCAAAATTGTTACACTATAAAATAGCTATTGTGCCCGCCCATTGGGTAAACGATTTAAAAACACACGTGAAATTTTCTGGTTACATGAAGTCTCTGTGGGAAGTTTTTAAAATAAATAGAAATTTAAAAAAAGATATATACCATTAGTATGAAAGATATTACTGAATTTAGAAAAGATATTGTTTCCGGAGACTGGGTTTTAATTTCTTCGCAAATTCAAAAGAAGCCCATATTTTTTAAAGTGAATAATGTCAAGCCGCTTCCCAAGTCCCTTTGCCCTTTTGAAGACAAGCGCCTATCAGAGCAAGAAGATCCACTTTTATGGCTTCCTCGTCCCGGTAAAAACGATAGTAAAGATTGGTGGGTTCAAATTTTTTCCAATAAATATCCGGTTGTTGTTGGTTCAAAGATTTGCCCTCCGCTCAAAAGTTACGGTGCTTATCAGTATAAAGCGGGAGTTGGATTTCAGGAACTGGTGCTCACGCGCGATCACAAACGACCCATGGGGCAGATGACACAAAAAGAAATTGAGCTCGTTATTGAAGCGTATAAAACTCGGTTTCAAGCGCTCCGAAACGAACCATGCGTGGAATATATTTTAATATTTCATAATTCGGGTCCCAAAGCCGGAGCAACGGTTCCGCATCCGCATTCTCAAATTTTGGCGCTTCCCATTATTCCTCCCGACGTGGCGCGAAGCCTTATTGGTTCCGGAGATTACTTTCGTAAACATAAAAAGTGCGTACATTGCGATATTATTACCGGGGAACTTAAAAAAAGGGTGAGAGTTATTTTTGAAAATAAATTTTTTGTAGCCATTGCTCCCTATGCTTCGCGCACGACATTCGAAGTCAGAATTTTCCCTAAAATACACGAATCTCATTTTGAGGCATTGGATGCCCTGCACAGTTCCGATTTAGCAATGGCATTGCTGTTTATTTTTAGACAAATTCGGAATAAAATGAAAAATCCAGATTATAATTTTTTTATTCACACGGCTCCGCCCAAAGGAAAAAATTTTCATCACTATCATTGGCATATTGAAGTTTTGCCCCGACTCGCAATTTTTGGGGGTGTGGAATTGGGAGTGGGGATCGATATTTTAAAAGTTTCTCCAGAGGCTGCTGCCCAGATTTTAAAAAAATAATTACTCCATGAAAAAACTCATCATTGCCAATTGGAAAATGAATCCTCGTTCAGTGGGCGAAGCAATTAAGCTTGCCCGCGGTGTTTCCAGCGGTATTTGGGACCAAAAAAAAGTTACGATAGTTTTAGCCCCGCCCTTTTTATACACTCAAGTTATTTCAGAGCCCATCAAAAAATCATCTATAAAACTGGGCGCCCAAAATGTTTTTTGGGAAAAAGCTGGCGCGTATACCGGCGAAATTTCGGCAGAGCAACTTAAATCTTCAGGAGCAGCATTTGTTATTCTGGGGCACTCCGAACGGAGAGCATTGGGGGAAACAAACAGCGAGGTGAGAAATAAATTAAAAGCGGTTGTCAGATCTGGCATGAAAGCAATTTTGTGTGTGGGCGAAAAAGAAAAAAGGCATGATGAAGCATTTCCACGCATGGTGAAAGAAGAGCTTACCGAAGCGCTCTCAAAAATCAAAAAGCAATTTTTTAAAAATATTATTTTAGCATACGAACCGATATGGGCGATTGGGACGGGGCAACATGATACTCCGGAAGATGTGTTTGAAATGTCGATACTCATCAGAAAAGAGATTTTAAAATTGGTTGGTAAAAAATGGGCCTTTCGTATTCCCATTTTATATGGCGGCTCGGTAGATGAAAAAAACGCGGCAGATTTTATAAAAAATGGCAGAGTAGACGGTCTGTTGGTGGGAGGAGCGAGCCTCAATGCTAAAAAATTTGTAAAAATAGTTGAAGCAGTATCTCATTCATGAATTTAAAAAACAAGAGAGTATTATTGCGAGTTGATTTTAACGTTCCTATGCGCCACGGCGCCATTGCCGACGATTTTCGTATTCGTGCTTCCATTCCCACGATTAAAAAAACCGTATCGCAGGGCGCCCAAGTTTTTTTAATTGCGCACCTTGAAGAAAATGGCACAATTCCTCATTTGGAATCGGTATATAAAAAATTGAAATTTTTTTTAAAGACTGATGTTGCATTCTGGCGCGGAAAAATTGGCGAATTTCCTAAACATACGGACAGCAAAATCGTGCTCCTGGATAATATTCGTTTAAATCAGGGAGAAAAAAAGAATGATCGTGCGTTTGCTCAAACAGTAGCTTCTTTGGGGGATATTTTTGTGAACGAAGCATTTTCAGACTCTCATAGAAAACACGCTTCCATAGTGGGAATCCCAAAATTCTTGCCATCGTACTTGGGAGATTTTTTTAAAAAAGAAGTAAAAACTCTTTCTAAATCTTTTGATCCACCTCACCCGTTCCTACTGGTTATGGCAGGCAATAAGTTTGCGACGAAAGAACCGCTTCTCAATAAGTTTTTAAAAATTGCGGACCACGTTTTTATCGGAGGTGCCTTAGCAAACACTTTTTTATTTAAACGGGGGTTTGATATTGGAAAGTCAAAAGTAGAAAAAATTATTATTCCAAAAAGTATTTTGTGGCATAAAAAAATTATATTGCCGATTGATTACGTCAAAAAAAATGGAGTGATTTATGATGCCGGTCCAAAAACCATAAAGATGCTGGGACGCATCGCCGAGAGATCGAAATTTGTTTTATGGAACGGCACCCTGGGGCTTTGCGAAAAAGGATTTATCTCTGGAACTAAAAATTTTGCACGGCATTTAGAAAAATCTAAAGCGTATAAAATAGTTGGCGGAGGAGATACGGCGGCTGCTATACGAGGTTTTAAACTGGAAAAGAATTTTAATTTTATTTCTACCGGTGGAGGGGCAATGCTCGAGTTTCTTGCCACAGGCACCTTGCCCGGGATCGAGGCTGTTAAAAAATCCTCAACGGGTGTTATACTGTAATCCATGTGGTTTAAAGACGCTAATGATTTTAAGAAAAAATCTGGGCACGAGATACAGGGAGAATGGTATCCGCGGGTTACCAAAATTTTGGAAGTTAAATCCAAACCAGCAATCGAAGCATTTTTAAAAGAGATGGAAAGTTATTCCGCGGCAGAATCCGTCAAAAATAAATCGGCGGAAGAAGGAACTATCGTGCACGAAACTATACAAGGGCTGGCGGTGGGCGAGCCGATCATTATTCCTAAGGAAGTGGAGCCTGCCGCAAAAGCATTTTTAAAATTTAACGAAGAGAAGAAAATTTTTTTTCATCCGGAATTTATTGAAAGGTTCGTGTGGTCCGGGATTCACAGATATTCGGGTACGGTAGATGCGCTTGCTACGATCAATGGAAAATTTGGGGTCCTTGATATCAAAACGTCAACCGGATTTTTCCCGGAATATAATTTGCAAACGGCGGCGTATGTTTTGGCGCTTCAGGAACCGGAAATTATAAAATCTTTAGCTCTTCCTCGTGAAATTCAAACACGCTGGATTTTACGGATAGATCAGCATAGAATATGCAAAGTGTGCGGTTCGCGCCTTCGCGAAAAAGGTGGAAGGCTTAAGATAAGAAATGGGAAGCATAATACTTCTCAAGCATGCGAAGACGCCGCACATGACTGGGGAGAGCTCGAGGGAGAAGTAGAAATGCGCGAATTCCCCTATTTTTATAGGGACATAAAGGCTTTTTTAGCCGCGAAAACATTATGGGAATGGGAAAACGATTATTGGCTTCGGCAAATAGGTTATTTTAAGTAAAAAATATGTCTAAAAATATTATTATTTTATATCACAAAAATTGCGACGATGGCTTCGGCGCTACCTGGGCCGCGTGGAAAAAATTTGGCAATAAGGCAAAGTATATCGGTATAAATCCCGGAGATGAACCGCCAAAAGGACTTGCTGGTAAAGACGTGTATTTTTTGGATGTCAGCTGTTCTCCGGAAGCCGCGAGGCGTTTACTAAAAATTACTCGGTCTTTAACTATCATCGATCATCATATTAGCGCAAAGAACATAGCGCATCTTATTCCCAACAGTCTTTTTAACTTTGATTTTACAATTTCCGGCGCGGTACTTGCTTGGAAATATTTTCATCCCGACAAGAAGGTCCCGATGCTTCTACGATATATTCAAGCTCAAGATTTATGGCATTGGGGGCTTCCTTACGCGAAGGAGATAATGTCGGCTCTAAAATTATATGATTTTGATTTCGAGGTATGGAGCAAAATTGCAAAGGACTTGGAAAATAAAAAAAGTATAAAAAAATATATCAATGAAGGAAATATTTTACTTACGCAAAGAAAAATAGGCACGCGAGAAGCCTTAAAAGATGCTATAAAAGTAAAGTTTTGTGGCTACACTACTTTTGCGGTAAACACGCGGAGTGCGGTGTCTGAGATCGGAGCGGTTTTGTACAAGAAATTGCCGCCAATTGCAATAGTATGGTCAGTACGGGGAGATAAAATAGTTGTCAGCCTTCGTTCAAATGGAAAGGCTGATGTTTCAAAATTGGCCGCGCGTTTTGGCGGAGGCGGCCACAAAGTATCTGCCGCGTTTCGGTTGCCAGTGGAATCGAAATTTCCTTGGAAGATAATAAAATAAAAAATATGCCAGCCAATTTTAAACCAGACATCATTACTTATACCGACGGAGGGTCGCGCGGGAACCCCGGGAAAGCGGCTTTGGGCGTTGTCATTAAGGATGCCCAAGGAAATTTAATAAAGGAATATGGAGAAGGCTTGGGTATCAAAACAAACAACGAAGCGGAATACGCGGCGGTTGTTTCTGCTCTAAAAAAAATAAATCAAATTTTTGGGAAAGAAAAAACTAAAAAATTTAAAGTGGAAATGCGCATGGATTCAGAGTTTGTTTCCAAACAACTAAATGGCGAATATAAGATTGAAAAGGAGCATCTTTTCCCATTTTTTATCGCGGTATGGAATTTAAAGATGGACTTTGCTAGTATTCGCTTTGTCCATGTTCGGAGAGAGCAGAATAGAGATGCGGATCGCATGGTAAACGAAGCGCTCGATTCAGAACAAGGCCAGTTGTGGCAATAAAAAAATATATTCCATTTTTGATACTATCTTTTTTAGGCGGGGTGTTTGCCCGCTCGTTTTTTAACGTATCCATAGCCGTTATCTTTACTGTGGTGGGGATGCTCTGCGGACTGGGCATTATCGCTCTCGCGAGTAAGGAATTTTCCGGCATTTTCTTTTGGGTTTTGATTGCCGCAACTTTTGCTTTGGGTATGGCGCGTTTTTATTTTTTTGAAAATAAAATTAATGATGACCAGCTTCACAAGAGGTATGGCCAACAAATTACCATTCAAGGCACGGTTATCTCTTCGACCATGAAAACAAAATCTTCAAAAATCGTTTTGCATACCCGAGATGGAAAACTGCTACTCATTGGTCAAGTACATCCTCAATATAAATACGGAGATCTGCTTTCGGTAAGCGGTGTTTTGTTTGAGCCTCCGACAGACGATACTTTTGATACCGCCCATGTTTTAGCCAAAGACAATATTTATTCCGAAATGCTTTTTCCACACATGAAAAAAGTTGGCTATGCGCCGGAAAGCAAAATAGTGAATATTCTTTTTAAAATTAAAGATGCATTTGAAGAAAAATTGAAACTTATTTTGCCTTCCGATAATGCCGCTTTAGCCGATGGAATGCTTTTGGGCAATGAGGGATCGGCAGATCAGAGTTTGGTCGATGCGTTTAGAAAAACGGGGACCATTCACATTTTGGTTTTGTCCGGATACAACATAACGGTTGTGGGAGCATTTTTGATTTTACTGTTTGGATATTTTTTGCCGTCTCTCGCCGCATTTTTTATTTCTGCATCAGGAATTATTTTATTTACTCTCATGACGGGAGCCACTGCTTCTGCTGTTCGCGCAGCAATTATGGCAATTGTCGGTCTTATTGCCGCAAAAACAGGAAGATTATCTATATCCCTCAACTCACTTTTTTTGTCAGCGGCCAGTATGGTTTTGATAAATCCTATGCTTATGAGGTTCGACAGGGGTTTCCAGCTTTCCTTTTTGGCAACACTTGGTTTGATCTTGGTTTCTCCGGTGATTTCCAAAAAGTTGCGATTTTTACCAAATTTTTTATCAATCCGAGAAAACGCCGCCTCTTCTTTGTCCGTAGAATTATTTGTGATACCACTGCTTCTTTCTTGGGGTGCCGGCATTTCTCTTTTAAGCCCTGTTGCCAACATACTCATCGTTGGCGTTGTGCCAGCGGTTATGCTCTTTAGTTTTTTGGGAGCTACGCTTTCGTTTTTGTCTCTTACTGTTGGAGTCATTGTTGTTTCTCCCACGTATCTTCTTACCAATTTTCAAATTGGCGTAGCAAAATTTTTAGCGGGGTTCGAATCTTTCATCGTAAGTTTTAATTATATTCCATCCTTTTTATTATTTTTAATTTACGTCTTATTATTTTCGTGGGCCATCAAACGCTATGTTGAAATTTATTAAAATTTACGCACGGCACATATTGTGGGGAGCGGTGATGCTCTTGGTCAGCAGCAATTTTTTAATTTGGTCCGCAATTTTTGAAAAGCAAAAACAAGGCGATATGGAAATATCTTTTTTTAACGTAGGCCAGGGCGATTCTATTTTTATACAATTCAAAGACGGGACCGATATTTTGATAGATGGCGGACCGACTAATAAAATTTTATCTCTGCTTTCAGAGAACCTCCCGTTTTATGATCACCATATAGATATGGTGCTTCTGACACACCCTCATTTGGATCATGTGACGGGACTCATTGATGTTCTCAAAAAATACAATGTTGGCATGGTTTTAGAATCCGGCGCTCCGTATCCTACTCCCGAATCTCAAGAATTTGAGCAGGTGATAAAAGAAAAAAATATTAGAAAAATAGTGATAGATCACCCTGTTTCTGTATCTTTTGCAGACAGTGCGATTCTTAAAATTCTTCTACCCACGGAATCATTTGAAAATAAAGTATTAAAAAATGTTCACGACTCTATGATGGTCAGCGAACTGGATTATGAAAATAAAAAAATTCTTTTGATGGGAGATGCCGAGAAAAAGCTTGAACAAAAATTAACGCGCGAAAACACCATCGGCGTTGTCGATATTTTAAAAGTTGGGCACCACGGATCAAAAACTTCAAGTACTCAAAATTTTCTCAATGTGGTGCGTCCCAGATACGCAATCATATCCGTTGGGCGGAACCGTTTTGGCCACCCAAATCAGGAAGTTTTATCTAGACTACTGGATTTTGGCATAAAAACTTTTCGTACAGATATACATGGAACAGTGCGCGCCTCAATTACCAATGGAATTTTAACTTTAAAGCCGGAAAAATAAACCCCGTCGCTCGCGAGCGACGGGGTAAAACTTATTTTGATTTTTGTAGTAATTCGTATCCGTACGGATCACAATTTTTTAGAAATTCTTCAACTTCTTTAAGATCTATGATTTTTAGTTGGACTTTGGTTCCAGAAACAATTTCTATTTCTCTCAACATCCCACTGGAATACGATCCATCTTCATTAGGGAATACCCATATTTCTTTGCATTCTTTGAGCCGCTCGATACCTTGTCGCATTCCGATTTCCCGTTCTTCTGGTTTAAAATCATTCAGAAATCGGCAGTAATAAATTCCTGTGGCTTCCGGTTCGTAGCCTTTCCATAGAACAAATCTCGCAAAACTTGCCATACGTTTTTGATTCTTTTCAAATTGCTCTAGTGTGTGGGCGCCAACCCTTGCGCAGATAAAAACTTTTTGTAACATTCACTCCCTCCAAAATCTTATCTTACGTTAGCAACCGCTCAATTGCTTGTCAATTTTTTAAAAAGCGCATACGATAGGTACATGCAGCATCCAAAAGAAGAAAAAACATTAGCTTTAATAAAGCCCGACGGAGTTAAACGGGGTCTCACCGGTGAAATTATCAAACGCATTGAACAGCGTGGACTCAAAATTATAGGGCTCAAAATGATTTTAGCAACTCGAGAAAAAATTGATGGCCACTATCCCAAAGATCAAAAATGGATTCATCGGCTGGGCGAAAAATCAATCGGAACGTATCAAAAATATGGTATTGATCCCAAAGAAATAATTGGTACTGATGATCCGGATGAAATTGGAAAAATGATACGCGGTTGGATTGTGGATTTTATGACTTCCGGCCCCTTGATCAAAATAGCAGTGGAGGGAGTGCATGCGATTGATATGGTGCGGAAACTATGCGGTAACACGCTTCCCTTTCTTGCCGAAATGGGAACGATACGCGGAGATTATTCTGTTGATTCTCCGGCGCTTGCCAATTCCGACAAGCGGGCGGTGCACAATATCATTCATGCTTCCGAAACGCCGGAAGAGGCCCTGCACGAACTTGCCTATTGGTTTTCCGAAGACGAACTCTGCGATTACAAACGCGCCGAAGAAGATATTATGTTTTAAATATGGAACTTTCATTTTTTGGGGCGGCGCAGGAGGTAACAGGGAGCTGTTTTCTACTCGAGGATGGGAAAAACAAAATTCTCATTGATTGCGGGCTTTTTCAATCGCCTCATTTTGCTGATCCGAGGAGTTACGAATCCTTCCCCTTTAATCCCAAAGAAATAGACGCGGTTTTTGTCACGCACGCGCACATAGACCACACCGGCAGGATACCGAAATTAGTAAAAGAGGGATTTGCCGGCAGAATTTATTCCACATATCCAACCCGAGACCTTGCGGAATTAATGTTAAAAGATAGCGTCGGCGTTTTATCAAAAGAAGCCCTGCGAGAAAAACAGCCGCTTATGTATACCGAAGACGATGTTAATTCGGCAATGAAATTATGGGAAGGTAAAAATTATCATGAAAAAATTTCTCTCGGAAACTTTACCGTTTCTTTTCAAAATGCCGGACATGTTTTGGGATCGGCAATGATTTTGATTGAATGGAGCGGTTCGCAGAGCGGTAAGGCAAGCAGAAAAATACTTTTTTCGGGAGACTTGGGAAATCCCAATAACCCCTTGCTTGGATTTAGAGATACAGTGAGCGGGGTGGACACATTGATTATGGAAGCAACGTATGGAGATCGTTTGCACGAAGATGCGGAAGAAAAAAAATTAAAATTAGAACGAGTTATTGAAAAGAGCGTTTTGGCGGGGGGGGTGCTCATGATCCCCGCGTTTTCTTTGGAACGGACGCAAGAAATTTTGGAAGAGGTAGCGGATATGTTAAAAAAGAAGCAAATTCCCGAAATCCAGATATATTTAGATAGCCCGCTCGCGATACACGCAACGGAAATTTACCAAAAATATATTGGATATTTAAATTCCGCGCATGTAAAAAAAGATTCATTTTCATTTTTTAAATTGCCCGGTGTCCATTTTACGCTGGCAACCGAAGAATCTAAAAAAATAAATAATACGCCCTCTCCCAAAATTATTATTGCCGGTTCCGGCATGTCGACCGGCGGGAGAATTCTGCATCATGAACGGCGATATTTGAGCGATCCCAAAAGCACGATACTCTTTATTGGGTATCAGGCACCCGGGTCTTTAGGCAGAAGAATAGAGGATGGCGCTGATACCGTAAAAATTTTTGGGGAAGAAGTTTCTGTTCATTGCCACAAAGAAGTGATTTATGGATACTCCGCGCATCCGGATGCAAATGAGCTTTTTGAATTTGTCCGCGAAAAATCGGATACGGTTAAAAAAGTATTTACGGTCCACGCAGAACCTCGTTCCGCCTTGGCGTTTGTCCAAAAAGTCCGCGACTATTTGGGCATCGAGGCCACCGCTCCAAAATACGGAGACAGTGTTGAGATTTAAATTCCCTCTTTATTTTTTACAAAGTTTTTGGAAAGTCTTGAAAAAGGATTGAAACGCTCAAGCTATTTTAAATAAAAATGATGGTTTTTAAAACCTCTCTTTATTGTTATAATAGATTCTATGGACGGGAAACATATACACATGAAATATAAAATTTGTGTTTCGGGGGCGGCTGATACAGGGCACTGCGCTCCAGATACTTTGGAGAGAGCTCAAGAGTTGGGGAAAAACATAGCAGAGCGCGGGGCGGTGTTGGTGACCGGCGCGACTACTGGTTTCCCGATGTGGGCGGCGATGGGCGCCAAAGAAGCGGGGGGTTTTTCAATTGGGCTTTCTCCCGCAATGTCGGAGAAGGAACATATCGAATCTTATAAATTGCCGGTGGATTTCATGGATATTATTATCTATACCGGGTTTGGATATTCCGGAAGAAATTTATTGCTTACCCGATCGGCAGACGCGGTGATTTTTGGTTGCGGCCGCTGGGGAACACTCAACGAATTTACCGTTGCGCTTGAAGATGGAAAGCCAATGGGTGTCCTTGAGGGATCGGGCGGGAGTATGGAATTAGTAAAAGATATTATTGAAAAATCCCACCGAGGCCCCGGTAATATTGTCTACGATAGCGATCCAAAACGTTTGGTTGAAAAAGTTTTAGAGCTTATCAAAAAAGAAAAAATTATTAAAGTTTAATTTTATTTTATGTTTAGCCCTCAAACAGTAGAAATTATGTATCGAATTACGCTCGCCGCGTTTTTGGGAATGATGATCGGCCTTGAACGGGAACACCGAAGAAAACCAGCGGGACTTCGAACATATACGTTGGTTGCTTTAGGAGCCACGCTTTTTAGCGTGCTTTCCGGTTCCGGATTTCAATCGGTACTGGGAACTTCTTCTTTTGATCCTTCAAGAATCGCTTCCCAGGTAGTGGTGGGCATTGGTTTTATCGGTGGAGGACTCATTTTTCTTAAGGGAGACAAAATGGAAGGTTTAACTACCGCGGCAGGACTTTGGGCGACAGCAGCAATTGGAATGGCGATAGGCTTTGGATTTTATGCGGTCGGTATTTATGCTTCGTTTTTGGTGCTTGTTACGTTGTCTGTTTTGAGGGTTTTGGAAAACAAAATCCATATTCGTGACCAGAACCAATAAGGAGTGAGCTATTTTCATGTCTCAAATTAAATTACCATTTTGGAGGGCGGTGGGCATCATTTTCAGCATGATTGTGGGATCGGGTATTTTTACCTTGCCCTACGCGGTGCATATTTCGGGGATTTGGTGGTCAGTGGTATTTGGAACTCTTGCTTTTTTTGCGGTGCTTTCCATTCATATTGCATACGGAGAGGTTGTTGCAAATACCAGAGAAATTCATCGTTTGCCGGGATATACCAAGCTCTACTTGGGCAAATTTTTTGGATATCTCGAACGATTGAGCCAGTTTTTAGGTTTTAACACCGCACTGTTAATTTACGGAACACTCGGGGGAGTTTTTCTTTCCATTATTTTTGGCGGCTCAGCAGTTTTTTGGACTATTATTTTTTTTGCGGCAGGATCAACGATTTTTTTCTTTGGGAATGTCGAACGAATCAGTTTGGTGAATATAGTGCTTGCCATTCCTTTGATTTTGGCAATCGGGTATATTTCTTTTCTTTCTTTCAGCCACGGCACTCTCAAAAATCTCCCTCTTACGGGGAGCGATCCCTTTTTTTCTTTTAGTGTTTTTGTTTTTTCTCTTACCGGACTTTCTGTTATTGCTGATGCCAAAGAGTTATTGCGTAACGAGGGGGAAGACGAAGTAAGCAGAGCATCAGAGCTTAAATCAGCTATTACGCTGGGCACGGTCATCCCTTTGATTTTATATGTTACGTTTGTTATTTCGGTGCTCATGGCTTTAGGAAGTGGCGTTACCCGAGATGCGCTTTCGGGCCTTGTGCACGTTTTGGGAAGAAAAGTTGTATTCATTGGGGGAATCATTGGTGTTTTGGCCACGTTTAGTTCATATTTGGCTTTAGGGTACGATCTAAAAGAGATTTACGAATTGGACGCGCGATTGAATAAAAACATATCATGGTTTTTAGTGCTTTTAGTTCCTGTGCTGCTCTTTCTGCTTGCCAAAGAGAATTTTGTGACGCTGATTTCTATTGTCGGAGGATTTTTTGTTTCCATTGATGGGCTGATGGTGATTTTAATTTTACGAAAAATGAGAGCCAATAAAGAATCAAAAATACACTTTTTGGAATTCGGCACCACCTATCAGTTATGTTTGGCGGCTATTTTTATGGTAAGCATGATATATGAATTTATTTACCAAATTTTTTAATATGTTTCTTTTAGCGTATGTATTTTTATCGCGGATCAAGACGGTTGGGTATATCGGCTTGTTTTTAATGGTATTTGCTGAATCGGGACTTTTGGTCGGATTTTTTTTCCCGGGCGATTCCCTATTATTTACGGCAGGTTTTCTTGCTTCCCAAGGTTTGTTGCGCATCGGCATCGTGGCACTGCTTTCTTTTGCCGCGGCAGTGCTGGGAGACAGCGTGGGCTACGCATTCGGCGCAAAAATTGGCCCGCGCATATTTACCAAAGAGGATTCATTTTTTTTCCACAAGGAGTATATCGTTCGCGCGCGAACTTTTTTTGAAAATCACGGACCAAAAACGATCATACTCGCGCGTTTTCTTCCCGTTGTTCGGACATTTGCTCCCATGGTGGCGGGCGTTGGCCATATGCGCTACCGCACATTTTTAAAATATAATATTATCGGCGCGGTGCTCTGGGCGATAGGTCTTACCCTTCTCGGCTATTTTTTGGGAAGTGTTATTCCGAATGTGGATCAGTATATCATTCCGATCGTGGTAAGCATTGTTGTGTTATCCGGTATCCCGACACTTTTTCATCTTTTGAAAGCGCGCCAGAGTAAAAAATAAAAAAGAAAATCCCCCCGACGGATATCAGGGGGATTACATAAATTAATTTACCGATTTCGGAATCCCATAACTGGGAAATAGATTTCTGGTATCTAAAATATCTTCTTTTCTTTTTGGAGAAGCTCCAGTCAATTCTTCGTAATACTTTCTGCCACGTTCTTCCCAATCATCGGGAAGCAAGCTTTTCGATGAGCATTCAACGAGTGCCAGTAAGCTCATTCGCAAAGTTTCAGCGCGATCATATGTTTGCGGTTTGTAATCATCAAGCGCCCATTCCATATCTTCTGGGATAATTTCATCGCGGTCGCATTCATTGGCGTTCTCCCAGGCGCGACGCACCACCTCGATCATATCAGCACCGGTGTAATCGGAAGCGTTTTTGGCATACGGCGACCAATCGTCGATATTTGATTTCATTTCTGGAAATTGTTTGAAGGCAACTTGGCAAATTAACGCCAACTGCCGCTTATCCGCCGGTAAAAATGGAATTCGAAGATCGCACCTTCCCGGTCGCTTTATGGCAGGGTCAATTAAGTCTGGCCGATTGGTGGCCATCACCCAAAGCACTTTTCCACGAAGTGTTGGATCAGACATGCATTCAAGAATTTTTTTGAATAGATTTTTACTAACTCCTGAATCGCCATCAAAGGAACCTCGCTGTGATTGATTTTGATCAACTTCGTCAATAAAGCAAACAACAGGAGCCAGATCTTTAAGGGCGGCAATGAAAGCCGTCATCCGTTCTTCAGATTTTCCCACGAACATGTTTTTAATATCGCGCGGTTTTACAAAATTGAGTTTTGCATCGGTAGCGAGTGCTTCCGCCAATAGTGTTTTTCCTGTACCCGGAGGACCAATAAACATAATCCCTTGTGGCACAAGGGCTGTACGCCCTTGGCGAATGTAGGAAGTAATCTTTCGAAGTTTGGCAATTTGCTTTTCAAGTCCGCCAATTGCCTCAAATCCATGTTTGGTTTCCATTACTTCAAGAAGATCTCCGTATTCGTCGCTTAAAATTTTCTTTTTATAAGAAAAAATTTTTTCGATGCTCAACGTTTTCACTTTGGATAACTCTTTGAAAGCGAGGCCCGAAGTGGCAGTGCTGAATGGCACCACATTGGCTTCATTCATCCCGGAGTCAATAAAAAACTGCTTTCTCGAATCAAAATCCGGCTTGGGAATACGAATATGCACTGTTTCGTGAATCCGATCGCGGATGTCTGAATCCAGTGATTCTGGCTTCCTGCACAATAGAATAATTAAATGTCCTTTTTGGCGAATAGAAGTGTTCCGCGCCCACTTGGTTAGCGCAACACTTAATACTTTGTTAGTCTGAACTCCGGTATTCCCAGGAATAACAGAATCCGCGTAATCAATAATCACTGCGGCGGGTTCAGATTCTCCCGTAAAAAGCCGATCGAGACATAAAAAAACTTCGAGCGGATTTATCGGAAACAAAGAGTCTCTAGCAATACCTTGATCCCTCAATGCTTGCACCAAAGGATCTTGCGCTTGTCCGGAGTTGGAAATTCCCATTGCTGAAGCAATGGTCCTTTCGTCCCCGCGGATTACAGAAATCCCAGAAAAAATGTCGTAGCGGATGAGTTGAGGATTTTTTTTTGCAGTTACCGATTCCAAAAAAGTTGCGGTATCAGAAAAAGTTTGTTTACCGCACATCACAGTATCGTATATGTTGCCGCTGGTTATCAAAACATGACTATCTTTTTCTCTTATGGTTTTTGCAAGATCAAGAATGCTTGATTGCATTTGGCGCCTCTTTATCCTGAGCGTAGTCGAAGGACTCTGTTTCAACGGTTTCTTTGGGAATTATATTTTCACAACTTACATCGATGCCAAGCGTTCTTAAGCGCACTCGGATTCTTTCGGCTTCTTCGTAACAACTGTTTCCATTAAATCCGTTAAACGACATCGCCATCTTTCCATCTTTGCTGACAACAACAGTTACTTTTTTCTCTGCCATGATTAGCTCCTTTCCTGTGTTATACAGTTTCCTGTTTGTTTTACAGAAACTTGCAGCGGACTTGGCAAATTGCAGTGAACGCTTTTCAAGCGCACATCAACTCCCAAATTCTTGAGTGCTTGCTGTAGTTTTCTATCTTCAGCGCCGCAACAGACATTTGCCAAATCGCCGCCGAATTCCATTACCATATCTCCGTCTGGGGTGAGTGTGAGCAGCGCCTCTTTCATCGCCGCCTCCCTTGGAATATGGTGCCGGCTGCATTTGCGGCAACTTCAATTTCATACCCGGATTCTTTGAGAGCCTTGGCCAAAGCAAGTTTTTTGTAGGTAAGCTCAATTTCTTTGCGAAGTTCGGAAAATTTATTTTCACAGCCGTAGTTATCGCCGACAAATTGAAGAATGCCATTTTTCATAGTGATACCGATGCCTCGTTTAACGCTCGGTGTTTGAATACCGGCAGTAATCGGGGAGCCGTCCCATGAAGTAAGGTTTTTCCCATAATAATCCTTGATGGAATCAACAACCTGGCCGCCAAACTTTTTGGCAACAATTTCCAGGGCTTGCTTGAGCAGATTTTCGTTAACCTGCCCCAATGACGCGGCGTACGTAGCAATGTGGCTCATGGTTCCTCGCTTTCTTTTTTGGTTAGATTTCAACGATCAGGGCCTCAACGCCATCTAAATAATAGGGGATATATGATATTTCGTCAAGCCCTTGACTCCCCACCACACACATGCTACGGTAATCGTAGAAAATCAAAGCAGTGGGGTCGTCATGCCCAAAAGCCCTCCCTCGACATCGCCAGAGATCGCTGCCGAAGAAATCACCAAAGAAGACATCGCCCGTTGGCA
>OBEQ010698866.1_pt1 | contig 42570 bp, 48 predicted proteins | sample 1670901 | NCBI WGS metagenome assembly OBEQ01 (sample SAMEA104232315, study PRJEB22302) | groundwater metagenome | biome: forest; feature: aquifer; material: groundwater | place: USA | collected 2011-08-07 | depth 5.4 m
AGAATGTGAACGGAGTAAGAGCGGTAGGAGAACAAATCACGAAAGCGCCAACGAGTGTGACGGTAGGGCAAGCGCAAGAGATTGGTCAAAGAAGCCAGGAGATTGTAACGAGAGTAGCGAATTTAGAGAGAACACTTCCGATGGAAGTAGCGAATAAGCCGGAGGTGAAGACTCAACTGGCTGCCTTAAAAGAGACAACGAATGGAGTGAGGCAGGCGAGCGAAGGGCTAACAGCAAATCCTTTATCTCAAGCGGTAGCTCGCCCTGAAGGAAAAGTTCCTGGCGGTATCGACCTCAACACCAAAAAACTCCTCAACCTCCAAACCAGCGGCGCAGGCATCACACCGTTTGATTTTAAAAATATCAATATCGATTTAGATCAACTTCAGAAAAATGGTTTTGATGGTTTTGTTCCCGTCATTGAAAATTTAGTTCCCATCCAGAATTTCCAGCTTCTTTTTGGGCAGAATAAAGCATCAACCTCTGATTCTTTAACCAGCCAGAAACTTTCTTCCAGCAAATAATCCCTAAGTTATGCGCAATTATTCTCCTTCGCAAAAGTAATAGGAACGTATTTTTTGCTTCGGAGGAATTATTCTGACGGAGAATATTCCTGCGAAGCAAACAGAAGAATCCTATTAGTTTTGCGGAGCAGAATAGTTTTGACAACCCTGCTCACAGATGTTAAATTGGGGCACAATGGAATTTATTTCCGTCATCACCATCATATTTTTTGTTTTACTGGTTAATGCAGTTTTTGCCGCGTACGAAATGGCATTGGCTTCGGTCTCTCGTACTAAACTCGCAGTTTTCATCAGTGAAAAAAGAAAAGGCGCCGAGGAAGCGGCGTTTATGAAAGACCGGATGGAGGCCAGCCTCGCCGTTGTGCAGTTAGGGCTCACCTTCTTTGGTGCGATCGCGGCGGCGACCGGGGGTGCCGGGGTTGCGGATTCGTTGGCGCCGTATTTGCAATTGCATTTTGGTCTTTCTTTGTGGGCAGCAAAGTTTTTAGCCCTCATTTTTTTTGTGGTTCCTTTAAGCGGTTTTATGATCATTTTCTCGGAGCTGGTTCCCAAGGTTTTTGCCATCAATAATAAAGAGTGGGTGTGCTTAAAACTTTCTCCGATTATGAAGCTTCTTTCCCGGCTGGTTTTTCCTGTCGTTTTATTTCTTGAATGGATCGTAAAAAAGATTATTGGAATTGGAAGAAAACACTGGAATCCGCCGAGCATTTTGCTGGAAGAACAGCACGGGCTCCATGAGCTAAAAGCTGCGGCGACCGTGGCTAAAGCAGCACGACTGATTGGGACCAGAGAAGAGAAAATTGTGTTATCGGCGGCCCAGCTTTCTCTTCGTCCGGTGAAAAATATTATGTTATCGGTGGGGGATGTTTCTATGATTCCTTCCAACTGTACGTTATCCGAGGCGTTGATTAGAGCGCATATGGATATGCATACGCGTTTTCCGGTGTGCACCGAGGAAGGAAATCCCCAAACCATTCGCGGGTATGTCAATTTTAAGGATATTGTTTTGGCGTTAAAATTAAATCCTGCTGATCCGAATATCAAAGGAATCACTCGTCCGTTAAAAACAGTTCATCAGGACACCCCCATTGCTCAGGTTCTGGAACAGATGATGCAGGAGAAACTGCATATTGCTTTGGTGTGTTCGAATGATCAAAATGTTGTGGGCATGGTAACGCTCGAAGACATTATTGAAGAATTGGTGGGTGAAATTGAAGATGAATTTGATTCTCTTCCTTCGTATGTTCACTCGTATGGTTCGAGTTGGATCATGGGAGGAGGAGTTCCGATGAATATTGTTACTCAGACAGCCGGAGTTATTTGGAATCAAGGTGGTCAAGAAACAGCCATGCCGACTCTTAATGATTGGTGCGGGCAAAAATTAGGCCGAGAGCCTCGCGGGGGAGAAATCATCGAAAGTAATAGTTTGACGATCATGATTCGAAAGTTACGCAGGAAAAAAATAGCCGAAGCTATTGTGAGTGTTTTTAAGGAATAATTTTTTAAAAATTTTTAAATTCATCGGCGGTGGCTTTGATTTCTTCCAATAAAGAGTCTATTCTTAAAAAACTTTTCGCCGATATTAAAACCTATGTGTTCCGCGGATTAATTGCAGTTATTCCTCTGGCTTTATCTTTTTTAGCGGTTCGTTTTTTTTATGTGGTCATCGACCGGCAGGTCGTTGAGTGGCTCAATCAATTTATTGGTTTTAGTGTTCCTGGTTTGGGAATTTTACTTGTTTTAATTTTTTTGTGTATTCTGGGATTTGTTGCCAGTAATGTCATTGGTAAGAAATTTTTTGCGTTGATTGAACAAATCACCAAGCGCATTCCCATTATTAAAACAATTTATCAGGTCGGCAAACAGCTTTCATTGACTTTATCCTTACCTGGAAAGCAGATTTTCAAGCGTGTAGTGTTGGTTGAATTCTTGCAACCGGGAAGTTGGACCTTCGGTTTTGTTACCGGGACTATTATTGATCGAACAAACAATAACGAAAGTTTATTGAAAATTTTCATTCCCACCACTCCCAATCCTACCTCCGGTTGGATTATTATTGTCCGAGAATCTCAGACCAGAGAATCTGGTTTAAGTGTTGAAGAGGCCATGACAGCGGTTATCTCTGGCGGGATTATCGGTGCTGAGGAGATCAGGCATAGTGGCGGTTAATATGTTCTTCTCATGGTTAGTCTTTGGTTTGGTCATCATGGTTATGCTGGCCTTGGACTTGGGAGTTTTTCATCGGAAAATTCATGTGGTTACGGTTAAAGAAGCCTTGCTGTGGAGCCTGGCGTGGATTCTATTGGCATTGCTTTTTAATCTGGGAATTTGTTTTGTCCAGGGCCCGCAGAAAGCGTTGAATTTTCTGACGGGCTATCTTGTTGAAAAATCGCTCAGCCTGGATAATATTTTTGTCTTTTTGTTGATCTTTTCGTACTTTCGTATACCGGCGGTGTATCAGCATGCAGTTCTTTTTTGGGGAATTCTGGGGGCGTTGATTATCCGGGCAATTTTTATTGTCCTGGGATTGAATTTAATTTCGCATTTCGAGTGGATTATTTATTTATTTGGTATTTTTTTGGTTGTGACCGGTATAAAGTTAGCCTTCGAAAAAGATAAAGAGATTCATCCCGAGCGAAATTTAGTCTTGAAATTATTCAAACGTTTTATCCCGGTTACTCATGAATATGGCGACGGGAAATTCTTGCTCAAGCAAAAAGGACAAAACTTTGCGACCCCTTTATTAATTGCTCTTTTGGTTGTGGAAACGACCGATGTGATTTTTGCGGTTGATTCGATCCCCGCGGTCTTAGCCATCACCGTCGATCCGTTCATTGTTTATACCTCCAATATCTTTGCCATTTTAGGACTACGATCGCTTTATTTTGCTCTGGCCGGGATGATGGAGATGTTTTATTATCTTCATTATGGTCTTTCTTTAATTTTGGTTTTTATTGGGACAAAGATGTTGTTAACCGATCTTTACCCAATCTCTACCAAAATCACGTTGGCAATTATAAGTATGGTGTTGATTGTATCGGTAGGTACTTCCATGATCCGATTACGTGTCTTAAGAATGAAAATTTCCTCGTAAGAATTCTCCGTAATATCACTTGAATTTAATAAACACGCGACTAGTTTAGAATAGTTTCAATTTATACAAAAATTTCGTTGACAAAATAATCTTTTTTGCGATAATTGGGTACTTTCGTCCCCCCTTGATTCGCTTTGCTTACGTGCAGGCAGATAAGCGAAGCAAAGTGGGGGGGCGAAAGAATTTTTAACGAAAAGAGGATAATTGAATGAGTGAAGATCGACGAGCAGCAATGACAGAAATGTACAATCGTACTTTGAAAGATATCAGGGAAGGGGAGATTGTCAAAGGGACGGTTATTGCTATTACGAATAAGGAGGTTGTCGTTGATATCGGTTTTAAGTCCGAAGGATTTGTTCCCATTGATGAATTTAGGGATAAAGATGAATTAAAAATTGACCAGCAGATTGAAATTTTTATCGAATCTATTGAAGATGAAAATGGACGTTTAATCCTTTCTAGATCTAAAGCCGAAAAGATGAAGGGCTGGCAGCGGATTAACGATGATGTCAATGAAGGTGATTTAGTCGAAGGACGAGTGGTTAAGCAGGTCAAAGGAGGATATATTATCGATGTTGAAGGAGTAGAGGCTTTCTTGCCCTTGTCTTTGTCGTCTTTCCGAGGCGTTCCTGCCAATGAGATCATGGCGAATAAGTATAGATTTCAAGTCGCCAAGATGAACAAACAAAGACGTAATCTCATCTTATCCCGCCGAGATGTTGTTCAAAAAGAAAGAGAACTGGTGAAAGCAAAACTTTGGGAAGAACTCGCTAAAGGCCAAAAGCGTGTTGGAACCGTGAAGGGGATTACGGATTTCGGCGCCTTTGTTGATTTAGGCGGAGTGGATGGCTTGCTGCACATTACCGATATGAGCTGGTCGAGGATTAGTCATCCGTCGGAAGTCGTCGCGATTGGTGGTAAGATTGCGGTGTTGATCTTGGATTTTGATAAAGAAAATTCGAAGGTTTCTTTAGGGTTAAAACAAATAATTCCGAATCCTTGGAGTGATGTGTACGAAAAGTACCCCACCGGCTCAAGGGTTAAAGGCAAAGTTGTTAATATTATGCCTTATGGAGTTTTTGTGGAAATTGACAAAGGGATTGAAGGGTTGCTTCATTCCTCAGAAATCTCTTGGCAGAAGAAAATGGTCAATCCCCAAGAAATGTTTGCTATGGGCGATATGATCGAGGTCCAAATCATCAATGTCGATAAAGATTCCAAAAGAATTTCTTTAAGCATGAAACAGTTGGAGACCAATCCTTGGTTGGAGGCTGAAAAGAAATTTGTCGTTGGAACCAAAGTAGAGGGCAAAGTCCGCGGTTTTACAGATTATGGTGCCTTTATTGAATTGGAGTCGAATCTAGAAGGCATGATCCATGTTTCTGACATGTCTTGGATTAAAAAAGTTAATCATCCGCAAGAAATTTTGAAAAAAGGGCAGACGGTTGAGGTTATTATTTTAGGTGTCGACGGTGAGAATAGAAAAATCACTTTAGGTCTCAAACAGTTAACCCCTAATCCTTGGCCGCAGATTGCCGAAAAATATTCGGTGGGCAAAGAAGTGGAGGCGGAAGTTGTCCTGAATTCTAATTTTGGTGTTTTTGTAAGATTGGAAGATGATGTAGAAGCCCTGGTTTATTCTTCCGAGATTGATAAAGCGCAGGCTGCAGCATTGAAACCGGGCGATAAACTGAGAGTGAAAATCATTAAAGTGGATGTGGATCAGATGAAGATCGGAGTTAGTACAAGGTTAGCTTAATTCGTCATGATTTACCAGCCAGCGCATAAATATATCGCCAATTTCGTTTCTTTCATCACGTTATTCCTTTTCCTTGACCCTGACAAATCTCTAGCTTTCTTTACCGTCGGCGGCTGCCCGCCTGTCTTTCTTGTCAATCGGCGGACAGGGAGATTTGTCATTTTGTTTGGTAGAGAGAAGGTCAATAATTCAACCAAAATTTGTGAAGTCAGTAGGGTGAATGGTTTTTTCCCTTCATGCAGATCGAAGACATAATCAAAAAAATCGCAAGAGGCACAACTGAGATTATCAGCCTCGAAGGTTTGCATGAAAAATTGAAGGATAGTTTCAAAAATAAAAGAAAGCTTTGTATTAAAGCCGGCTTTGATCCAACCGCCCCAGATCTTCACTTAGGGCATGTCGTTCTCCTTCGAAAATTAAGGCAGTTTCAAGACCTGGGACATCAAGTCTTTTTTTTGATTGGTGATTTCACGGCGCAGATCGGTGATCCATCGGGACGTGATCAAACCCGCCCCAAGATGAGTCCCCAACAAATCGCTCAAAACGCGGCAACTTACAAAAAACAAGTCTTTAAAGTTTTAGATCCTGCTAAGACAGAAGTTATTTTTAATAGCGCATGGTTAACGTCCCTTAAAGCGCAAGATATTATTGAATTGACCTCTTATTCTACCGTCGCTCAAATGTTAGCCCGCGCGGATTTCAAAAAAAGATTCGAAGATAAAAGAGAAATCAGCCTCCGCGAGTTTATTTACCCACTCCTGCAGGGGTATGATTCGGTGCATTTAAAAGCGGACATCGAATTGGGCGGATCTGATCAGAAATTTAATTTGCTTATGGGGCGACAGCTGCAAGAGGCATTTGGTGTATCGCAACAAGTCATTATTATGACGCCGCTTTTGGAAGGGACAGACGGTGTTTTAAAAATGAGTAAGTCGCTTGGTAACTACATTGGGATCAATGAGGCGCCCCAAGAAATTTTTGGAAAAGTTATGTCGATTAATGATGAGCTGATGCACAAGTATTATGAGCTGTTAACTGATTTTGATTTGGAAAAGGTAAAGTCGCAGCATCCTAAAGAAGCAAAAATGAACTTGGCCGCAACACTGGTTGAACAATTCCATTCGAAAGATGACGCAAAAAAATCCAGAGAAAATTTTGAACGAATTTTCAGCCAGCAGCAGGATCCGGATGTTGTTCAGGTATATTCTTTCAAACCTGGTGAGCAGATTTTAGATATTCCGATTCAAACCTTATCAGTCAGTTCTCACAATGAAGTTAGAAGATTGATCCGCGAAGGCGCGGTCAGTCACGACGGCTCTAAAATCAACAGCGAAAATTGGAAAGTTAAAGAGGGAGTACTGAAAATCGGTAAGCGACGTTTTTTGAAGCTGGTGCGTCTTTTATCAGGAATATAAATCAATTATTTTAAACTAATTATATCTTAATTCTTAAAAATAAAAGCTTGACAAAAAAAAACCTTTAAGTATAATTTGGGTTCATTTATTTATCCCGACCATTCCCATGGAAAAATTTATTCTGGCGAAACTCTGTATTTTTCGCCCCTGTAGCTCAGCCGGTAGAGCACGTCCTTGGTAAGGACGAGGTCACCGGTTCAAGACCGGTCGGGGGCTTTCAAAAAAGATTTCCAACTCAATTGATAAAAAATGCGTGAAAATATTCAGTTCGAATGCACCGAGTGCCATCGAATCAATTATAGCAGCACTAAAGACAAGAAAAAACATCCTGAGAGATTAGAACTTAAGAAGTACTGTCGGTTTTGTCGTAAACACGTTCTTCACCGGGAAGTGAAGAAATGATAAATAGGCCTGTAGCTCTAACTGGTAGAGCAACGGTCTCCAAAACCGTGGGTTGTAGGTTCGAATCCTGCCAGGCCTGCCCGCCTATCTTCATTCAATTGGCAGACGGGCCGGTGAGGTTTAGTATGTTTGGAAAAATTCAAAAATTTATTTCAGAGGTCATCGTTGAACTCAAAAAAGTTTCGTGGTCAACACGCCGGGACTTGATTGATTCTACCTGGGTCGTGATTATCAGCTCGGCGATTTTAGGTGTATTCATTGGGACAACCGATTTTGTTCTTTCAAAATTAATAGAGTTATTATTCCGATAATCATAAGTTATGAAATGGTACGTTGTCCATACGCAAACAGGTGCAGAAGAAAAAGCAAAGGCAGGGCTTGAGAGTCGTCGTGCGACAACCGCCTTGAAACAATATATTGAAGAGATTGTTGTCCCAACGGAACAGGTTTCGGAGATACGCGGCGGTAAAAAACGGATTTCCGCCCGTAAGTTTTTTCCAGGGTATATTCTCCTTAAGATGGAGATGAATAAAGAGAGTTGGTATCTTGTCAAGAGTACTCCCGGAATCACCGGTTTCATCGGTCCGGGAAATAAACCAGCCCCCTTGACCGATGACGAAGTTGACACGATCTTAAAACGAACTGTCGAGACCGAAACCAAACCCAGTCCCAAAATTATTTTTGAAATAGGAGAACCGGTCAGAATTTCTCAAGGACCATTTGCGAATTTTAACGGTTCGGTTATGGAAGTTTATCCTGACCGAGGGAAATTGAAGGTGAGTGTGTCGATTTTCGGTCGAGCAACATTAGTTGAACTCGAATATTGGCAAGTCGAGAAGGTATAAAATGGCAAAAGAAGTTATTGCACAAATCAAGTTGTATGTTCCGGCTGGTCAGGCCAATCCTGCTCCTCCGGTTGGTCCGGCTTTAGGTCAGCATGGGGTCAACATCATGATGTTTTGTAAGCAGTTTAATGAAAGGACCAAAGGCCGAGAGGGTCTTATTCTCCCCGCGATTATTACCATCTATAAAGATAAATCCTTTGATTTTATTGTTAAATCGCCGCCGAGTTCTGTTTTAATTAAGAAGGCAGCCAATTTGGCGAAGGCCTCAGGCCAGGCCGGCAAAGAAAAAATTGGGACGTTAACAAACAGACAGATTGAAGAAATCGCTAAGCAAAAAATGGAAGATTTGAATACCGCGGATCTCTCAAAAGCTATCGAAGTCGTCAAAGGAACAGCTAGAAGCATGGGCATCGAGGTGGTTAGTTGAAATGGTTACTTTAAGCAAACGAATGAAACAAGCCGCTAGCCTTATCGACCGAAATGTGTCTTATCCCCTCGAGGAAGCCATTTCAAATATCTCCCAATTCCCGCCAGTAAAATTCAACGAGACGGTCGAATTACATTTCCATTTAAATATCGATTCTAAAACGTCTGATCAATCCGTGAGAGGAACGGTGGCCTTGCCTCACGGAACAGGTAAGACTCTTCGCATTGCCGTTTTTGCAAAAGGAGAGTCTGTCTCGAAGGCCACGCAGGCGGGGGCGGATTTTGTCGGAGCTGAAGATTTGATTGATAAAGTTTCTAAAGGTTTTATGGATTTTGATTGTGTGGTCGCCACCCCCGATATGATGCGGGATTTAAGTAAACTCGGAAAGATTTTAGGTCCCCGCGGACTTATGCCGAGTCCTAAGGCAGGCACTGTCACAACCGATGTGGAACGAGCTATCAAGGAACTTAAAGCCGGAAAGATTGAATTCAAATCAGATAAACAAGCTGGGGTGCATGTCGGAATTGGTAAAAGATCTTTCTCAAAGGAACAATTATTAGAGAATGCCCAGGCCGTGATTGAGGCCATTAATCACGTTAAACCAGCTACGGTTAAAGGGAATTTAGTGAAAAGTATTTTTGTTTCAACAACCATGGGCCCTGGATTGAAGGTGGGAATATGAAAAGAGTTGGCCGGATATTTCGTGAAAATATGGTTGCCCATGTGAAGGAAGGTATTCAAAATCGAAATAGTACCTTTATGCTGAGTTACACCAGAGTTTCTGGCCCGCAGATGAATTCACTTCGAAAAGGCCTCAAAGCGGTTGGTGCCGAACTTTACGTCTCACGAAACAGTATCGCCGAAATTGCCTTAAAAGATTTGAACTTTGAAAAGCTTATCTCAAAAATCAGCGGGCAAACCGCCTTTGTTTTAAGTAACGCAGATGCCGTCGAGGTTTCTAAGGCGCTTATTAAATTTTCGAAGGAATGCGAAGGCCTGCAAATCCAAGGCGGATTATTCGAAGGAGTTATATTAGAGAAGACAGATATCCAAAGATTATCCGATTTACCCTCAAGGCCGGTCTTACTGACCATGCTTCTGAGGACTTTAAATACACCCATGACTCGGTTGGCACGGGCTTTAAATGGAAAGACCCAAGACTTACTTTCAATATTGAAACAATTAGCCGAAAAAAATGCAATTGGCAACTAAATTTGAATTGCATTTTTGGGGTTATCTGAAAAAAGGGAGGAAACTAAGATGTCAGACAGTCCAGTTGTACTTTCACCAAAATTAGAGGAGGTGGCCAAGGCCATAGAGGGGCTCACCGCTCTTGAATTATCCGATTTGGTCAAAAGCCTTGAAACGAAGTTTGGCATTTCCGCAGCAGTGTCGATGATGGCGGGGCCGCCGATAGTAGCCGGTGCTCCTGCTGGTGGCGCCGCTGCCGCAGCTGAGGAAAAAACCACATTCGATGTGATCTTGAAAGAAGCCCCAGCAGATAAAAAGATTGCGATCATCAAAGAGGTCAGAGCCGCAACCAATTTAGGATTGAAAGAAGCCAAAGATTTGGTTGAATCTGCACCGAAGACAGTTAAAGAAGGTGTGAGTAAAGAAGAAGCCGAAGACCTTAAGAAAAAATTTGAAGCCGCCGGCGCCAAGATCGAATTGAAATGAAAAAATTTCCTATCAGAAATTTTAGTAAGTTTACAGATAATTTCCCCTTGCCGCAGCTGTTGGATATTCAATTAGAATCCTACGTGAATTTCCTTCAGTGCACTACACCGGCAGAAAAACGTGCGGATCAGGGTCTAGAAGAAGTTTTTCGTGAGGTTTTTCCTCTCGAAAGTTACGATGGTCAGATCCGTCTAGAATATATCAGTTATAGTCTGGGGAAAGAAAAATACTCTTGTTATGAATGTCAAAGACGGGGGATGACTTATTCCGCTCCTTTGAAAGTCAAGCTGCGTCTTATTACCCCCATTGATATTAAGGAACAAGAAGTTTATTTTGGTGATTTTCCGTTAATGACGGATACCGGCACGTTTATTATCAATGGCGATGAACGTGTTGTTGTTTCCCAGATCCAGCGTCCACCGGGTGCTTCTTTTGAACAGGAGCTTCATCCGACTGGAAAAAGCATTTATCATGGCCGCATTATCCCCTCTCGCGGTGCTTGGTTTGAAATTAAGTATGATTTGAATGATGTCCTGCTTGCCTATATTGACCGACGAAGAAATTTTCCCGCCACCCAGATTTTGAGAATCATGGGTTTATCCAGCAGTGAAGATATGCAAAAGCTGCTGGGGGATGATTTTGAAAAATTAAGACCAACATTAGAGCGCGATCATACCAATACCAAAGAAGAAGCCCTTCTTGATTTTTATCGTAAGATGCGCCCCACCGAACCCGCCACAATCGAAGTGGCCGATGCCTTATTCTTTAGATTATTTTTTGACCCCAAACGATATGATTTAAGCAAAGTCGGGCGGTATATCATCAACCGAAAATTAAACATGGATCTTCCTTTAGATAGCCGGGTTCTGGATATCTCGACGGTGATTGCGGTTATCCGGTATTTAATGGGTTTAAGAGAAGGTCATGGCGAAACCGATGATATCGATCATTTAGGAAATAGACGCATCAAGACCGTCGGTGAATTGGTGCAGAATCAAGTGCGTATCGGTCTCTCCAGATTGGAGCGTTCGATCAAAGAGCGTTTGGTCATTATGAGTTCTTTCGATAATTTGACGGCACATCATCTGATCAATTCCAGATTATTCTCCAATCAAATCCAAGATTTTTTTGCCCGCAGCCAGTTGTCGCAGTTTATGGATCAGGTGAATCCTCTGGCGGAGATGACGCACAAAAGACGATTGAGTGCGTTAGGTCCGGGAGGATTATCAAGGGAGCGCGCTGGCTTTGAGGTACGCGACGTTCATCCCACCCACTACGGACGGGTGTGTCCTATCGAAACTCCAGAAGGTCCTAATATCGGTCTTATCGCCTCTTTAACGACCTGTGCCCGCGTCAATGAATTGGGATTTATTGAAACACCTTATCGTAAAGTTATTAATGGCCGGGTGACGAGGGAAATTGATTTTCTAACCGCTGATATCGATCAAAACAAATATATCGCTCAAGCCAACGCGACGATCGATCGTGATGGAACTTTCCTCGAGCGCGATGTCGCCTGCCGTTATAAGACGGATTTCCCTAAAGTTCGTCCAGAAAAGGTCAATTACATGGACGTTTCTCCGAAGCAGTTGGTTTCGGTCGCGGCATCGCTTATTCCGTTTTTGGAACATGACGATGCCAACCGCGCTTTGATGGGATCGAACATGCAACGCCAAGCAGTTCCTTTGATGGTCACTGAAGTGCCCTATGTCGGAACAGGAATGGAAGCGAAGGTGGCAACCGACTCAGGGGTTGTGGTTGTGGCCAGAGAATCCGGTAAAATCACCAAAGTGGATGCGCGCGAAATCGTCATTGGCGATACGGTTTATCCTTTAAAAAATTTTTTGCGTTCCAATGCCAATACCTGTGTCAACCAAAAACCCGTCGTTCAATTAGGAGAGCATGTTGAAAAAGGACAGACCATTGCCGACGGGATTGCCACCAAAGATGGGCGGTTGTCTTTGGGGCGTAATGTGCTCGTCGCCTTCATGCCGTGGCGCGGATATAATTTCGAAGACGCTATTTTAATTAGTGAGAGAATCGTTCGCGAGGATAAATTCACCTCGATTCATATTGAAAAATTTGAAATGGAAGCGCGCGAGACGAGATTAGGAAATGAAGAAATCACTCGCGATATCCCCAATATTAGTGAAGAGGCATTAAAAGATTTAACGGAAGAGGGCATCATCCGTATTGGCGCAGAAGTTAAAGCGGGTGATATTCTTGTAGGGAAAGTCACTCCTAAGAGTGAAAAAGAGTTGTCACCGGAGGAGAGGCTGCTGCGCGCGATTTTTGGAGAAAAGGCAGCTGATATCCGCGATACATCGCTCACTCTGCCTCCTGGTATTGAAGGGATTGTGGTGAATGTCGAAGTGTTTCAACGTAACGAACGCGGCCGTAAATCTAAAGTTGAAAAAACCAAAGAAATCACAACGATTCATAAGATTAAAGAATATTACAAACAAGAAATCGAGTTCATCGATGTTGAAAAAGATAAGAAGCTTAGCAAACTTTTAGGGATCGATAAAAAGAAACTGAGTAAGATGGATTTAACCGATTCCCACGATGATGATGTCCGGGAGGTCGTGAATTTTTTCAACGATAAAATCAAAGAATTGATCGAAGAAGAACAGCAAGAGATTGAAAGAGTTAAACGCGGTGATGAATTACCCGCCGGTGTTCTTAAAAGGGTGGTCGTGTATGTCGCCACCAAACGAAAATTATCCGAAGGCGATAAGATGGCGGGCCGGCATGGAAATAAAGGGGTTGTCGCCAGAATTTTACCCGAAGAGGATATGCCGTTTCTTTCGGATGGAACATCGGTTGAAATTGTTTTGAATCCTTTGGGGGTTCCTTCTCGTATGAATGTCGGGCAGCTTTTGGAAACCCATTTAGGTTGGGCGGCGCATGCGTTGGGTTTCTACGCCGAGACGCCGGTTTTTAATGGAGCTTTGGAGGAGGAAATTCGTGATCTTTTTAAACAAGCGAATCTCCCCGCCACCGGTAAGACGACCGTTTTGGATGGTCATAGCGGCTTACCTTTCGATCAACAGGTCACCGTCGGGTATATTTATATGCTGAAGCTGATTCACCTGGTGGATGAAAAGATCCATGCCCGGTCGATTGGTCCTTATTCATTGGTTACTCAGCAGCCTTTGGGTGGTAAAGCTCATTTTGGTGGACAGCGTTTTGGAGAAATGGAGGTCTGGGCCCTTGAAGCTTATGGCGCAGCTTATACTCTTCAAGAAATGCTCACTGTTAAAAGTGATGATGTCACAGGCCGCAGCCGCATTTATGAAGCGATTGTCAAGGGTGAGCAGAAGCTCACTCCCGGAACGCCGGAATCTTTCAATGTTCTCGTCAAGGAATTGCAGGGGTTGTGTTTGGATATCAGGCTCGAGAGGGTTAAGGATGAATCCAGGTCAGAGGAAACCGAAAAGGAAAAATAAAAACAATGGCAAACGAACCCAAAGAAAAAGATCGAGATAGAATTGTTATTAAGATCGCCTCCCCGCAAGTGATTCGCTCCTGGTCGCATGGTGTGGTCAAGAAAGCTGAGACGCTTAATTACCGCACTTTGAAACCAGAAAAGGATGGTCTTTTCTGTGAAAAGATTTTTGGCCCGGTGCGAGATTGGGAATGTAATTGCGGAAAATATAAAGGAATTAAATTTAAAGGAATCACCTGTGACCGCTGCGGTGTTTTAGTCACGCGTTCATCTGTGCGACGAGAACGGATGGGGCATATCGAATTGGCCACTCCGGTGACGCACATCTGGTTTTATAAAGCGGTGCCGAGCCGTTTGTCCGCCCTTTTGCAGATCGGTTTGCGTGATCTGGAACGATTGATTTATTATGAAGAATATGTGGTGATCGATCCCGGCGAAACTTCTTTAAAGAAAAAAGAGTTTCTTTCCGAAGATAAATATCAAGAATGCCTCGTTAAATACGGCGGTGCTTTTAAGTCGAAGATCGGTGCGGAAGCGATCCGGGATTTATTAAAAGAAATTGATTTGAGTCAATTGTGTAAGAAACTGAGGAAGGACTTGGAGAAATCCAATCCCGCTGGTACTAACGCCAAGAAAATAGCCAAGACTTTAAAGATCATTGAAGATTTCAAAAATTCCGCGAATCTTTCCGAGTGGATGGTTTTGGAAGTCCTGCCGGTCATCCCTCCAGATTTACGTCCCTTGGTTCCTTTGGAAGGGGGACGTTTTGCGACCTCTGATTTGAACGATTTATACCGACGGGTGATCAACCGCAATAACCGTTTAAAGAAATTAATTGACCTGAAAGCTCCCGAGATCATCATCCGTAATGAAAAGCGCATGCTGCAGGAATCCGTCGATGCTCTTTTGGATAATGGGCGTCATGGCCGGCCTGTTCTGGGATCAGGAAACCGGCCGCTCAAATCTTTATCCGATATGCTTAAGGGCAAGCAAGGACGCTTTCGTATGAATTTATTGGGCAAGCGCGTCGATTATTCTGGCCGATCAGTGATTGTCGTCGGGCCGGATTTGAAATTGCATCAGTGCGGTTTACCGAAAAAGATGGCGCTTGAGCTTTTCGAACCGTTTATTATCCGCAAGCTTCGAGAAAAAGGATTTGTTCATACGATCAAAGGCGCCAAACGCATGGTGGAACGGGCCAAGATCGAGGTGTGGGATATCCTTGATGAGGTTATTAAAGATCATCCGATTATGCTCAATCGTGCGCCGACCTTGCACCGTTTGAGTATTCAGGCCTTTCAGCCGCTTCTTATTGAAGGTAAGGCGATTAAGTTGCATCCCTTGGTGTGTGCTGCCTTCAACGCGGATTTCGACGGTGATCAAATGGCGGTGCATATTCCGTTATCGCTCGAGGCTCAAATTGAATGCCGTTTAGAGCTTCTTTCCGTAAATAATATTTTTTCTCCCGCTGATGGGCGTCCGGTTATTGCCCCAACCCAAGATATGATTTTGGGTCTGTACTATTTAACCAAAGATAAATTTACCCCGAATCAACCCGCAAGAGTCTTTGGTTCTTCCCAAGAGGTCATCATTGCTTACAACGACGGTCTGATGGATTTGCATGACCGCATTAAACTGAAGATATTCGGTCCAGTGTGGGGAGAAGAAAAGCCTTCTTTGGTTATTTCTCCAGAACAGGCTTTAAAAGAAGAAGAGTCCGGCTCCCAACAGGAGACCGTTGTCAAGAGTTCCATTATTGAAACGACCGTCGGGCGAGTGATGTTCAATGGATTATTGCCCAAAGAATATGGTTTTGTTAACGATACTTTGGATAAGAAAAAGGTGGGAGCGGTGATTTCGGATTGTTATAAACGTTTCGGGCAGCATGAAACAGTTTTGTTGCTGGACAAGCTTAAGGAACTGGGGTTTAATTCTGCCACGCTCGCCGGAATCTCCATTGCGATTGCGGATTTAACTATTCCCAAAGAAAAAGAAGAAGCGGTGAAGGCGGCGAAACAAGAAGTGGCTAAGATTGAAGATCAATACCGTAAAGGGATCATCACGGGCCGGGAACGTTATAATAAAATCATCGACGTCTGGACTCACACCACCGAAGCTTTATCCGATTATGTTTTTAAACAAATGGATCCTTTTAATCCTGTTTTTATTATGGCAGATTCTGGCGCTCGCGGGTCGCGTTTGCAAATCCGGCAGTTATCGGGTATGCGCGGTTTGATGGCCAAACCGTCGGGAGAAATTATCGAAAGCCCGATCACCGCGAGTTTCCGGGAGGGCTTAACCGTGTTGGAGTATTTTATCTCAACCCATGGGGCCCGCAAAGGTCTGGCTGATACAGCCCTTAAGACAGCGGATGCGGGTTATTTAACTCGCCGTTTAGTTGATGTTGCTCAAGAGAGCGTTATTACCTCACAAGATTGTGGTACGTTAAATGGAATCACGGTTTCTGCCATTATCGAGGGCGATGAAGTTGTGGTCAGCCTTAAAGAGCGAATTGTCGGGCGTGTTGCCTTGGATAGTATTGTCGACGTCGTTACCGATCAATTAGTCGTTGAAGCCGGAGCGCAGATCACCGAAGAAAAGGCCGACGTCATTGAACAGCTGGGAATTGAGAAGGTGAGAATTCGTAGTGTTCTGACCTGTGAGTCCGAACGGGGGGTTTGTATTAAATGTTATGGCCGGAATTTAGCAACACAAAGAATGGTGGAAATCGGGGAAGCTGTTGGTACGATTGCGGCACAGAGTATCGGTGAACCGGGTACTCAGCTTACCATGCGTACTTTTCATATTGGAGGTACGGCGAGTCGTACTATTGAACAGTCCTATATCCGTTCTAAAAATAGGGGTATTGTTAAGTATCATCAATTAAGGGTGGTTGAAAAAAATAATCAGTATATCGTTCTTAATCGTAACGGATCAGTCAGTATTAATAATGAATTTGGTCGTGAGTTCGAGCGGCATCAACTTCCGCAAGGGGCAACCATTAGTTTGGCTGACGGTGCTTCTGTTGAAAAAGATGTAATTTTTGTTACGTGGGATCCTTATACCATTCCGATTATTACTGAGGTGAAAGGGGTCGTTAATTCAGAAGACCTCAAAGACGGAATAACTGTTCGTGAAGAGCAAAATCCGGTCACGGGTATCACCGAACGAGTTATCGTGGAACATAAACAAGAATATCATCCACAAATAATTATTACGGATGATAAAAAAGAAGTGGTGGGGATTTACTCAATTCCCGTTGGTGCGCATATTCTTGTGAGAGATAAACAGGTTGTTAGTGCCGGAGAGCTCGTGGCAAAAATCCCCCGAGGTGCGGGGAAAACCAGAGATATTACCGGTGGTTTGCCGCGAGTGGCTGAGCTCTTTGAGGCCAGAAGACCGAAGGACCCTGCGGTGATTAGCGAGATTGATGGTTTTGTGGAATTCGGTGAAGACCGACGAGGATTACGTACGATTGTGGTGAAAAGTTCAACGGGAATGACGAAAGAATATACCATCCCGCACGGTAAACATCCCAATGTTTATAAAGGGGATCGGGTGTTCGCTGGTCAACAATTAACCGAAGGTCCGGTTGTTCCGCAAGATATTTTAAGAGTTTGCGGAGATAAGGTTCTGCAAGAATATTTGCTTAATGAGATTCAAGAGGTTTATCGTTTGCAGGGTGTACGCATCAACGATAAACACATTGAGCTTATTATTGCGCAGATGTTAAAGAAAGTTAAAATTGAAGATGCCGGCGATACCGATTTTCTCATCGGTGAACAGATTGATCGAGTTGCTTTTAGAAAAGCTAATCAAGAGGTGCTCAAGAAAAAAGGAAAACCGGCTTCGGCAACGCCACTATTACTAGGGATTACCAAAGTGTCTTTGACGACGGAAAGTTTTATTTCTGCCGCAAGCTTTCAAGAAACGACAAGAGTCTTGACTGAAGCAGCAGCCTCTGGTAAAATTGATTTTTTACGTGGATTAAAAGAAAATGTGATTGTGGGACATTTGATTCCTGCCGGAACAGGGCTCCAAAAATATGATGAATTGGAAATAGTAAAATATGCCGACAATATCCCAACTGATAAGGAAGAGAAGAAGTCTCAAGAAAAAGAAGAGTAAATCGCCTGCGCTCACCAATTGTCCGCAAAGACGAGGAGTTTGTCTTCAGGTTAAAACAATGACGCCCAAGAAACCGAATTCGGCGTTACGTAAGATTGCTCGGGTGCGTTTGTCCAATGGTATAGAGGTCACCTCGTACATTCCGGGAGAAGGACACAATTTACAAGAGCACTCCATTGTGTTGGTAAGAGGGGGACGCGTTAAGGATTTACCCGGAGTGCGATATCACATCGTTCGAGGAACTCTGGATACAGCCGGAGTCGCCAAGAGAAAGAAATCCCGTTCCAAATACGGTGCAAAGCGAGAGAAATAATGCGAAGACGTACGGCAGAAAAACGTCAGGTATTGCCTGATCCAAAATACAATAGTCCCCTGGTGAGCCGATTTGTCAACATGGTGATGTCCTGCGGTAAAAAATCGGTGGCGGAAAAAATCGTCTACGGGGCTTTTGATATCTTGAATCAAAAGACTCAGGAAGATAGTCCGTTAAAAGTTTTTAATAAAGCAATCGAGAATGCTCGTCCCAGGCTGGAAGTTAAACCACGTCGAGTCGGTGGCGCCACATATCAGGTTCCAGTCGAGGTGACAACCGCCCGGGGTGGTTCTTTGGCGATGCGCTGGATAAGAGATTTTGCCAGGGCCAAAAAGGGAAAACCAATGATGACCAAATTGGCGGATGAATTGTTATCCGCTTATAAAGGCGAAGGATCGGCTATAAAGAAGCGCGACGAAACTCATAAAATGGCGGAAGCCAACAAGGCCTTTAGTCATTTGAGGTGGTAATTATGGCAAAACAGGCCCCTTTAGAAAAAGTTAGGAATATTGGTATCATCGCGCATATAGACGCTGGTAAAACGACGACCACAGAAAGAATCCTCTTTTATACTGGAGTTATTCATAAAATGGGAACTGTTGATGAAGGGAATACCACCACCGATTGGATGCCTCAAGAAAAAGAACGAGGTATTACCATTACCGCAGCGAATACGACCTGTTTCTGGAAAGATTGTAAGGTGAATATTATTGATACTCCAGGTCACGTTGATTTTACCGTGGAAGTGGAGCGGTCATTAAAAGTTTTGGATGGAGCTGTTGTTGTTTTGTGCGGTTGCAGCGGCGTGCAGCCTCAGACCGAGACTGTTTGGCGGCAAGCCGATCGTTATCATGTCCCGCGTATAGCGTTTATCAATAAGATGGATCGGATGGGAGCTAATTTTGAGCGTGTCATGGGTGAGACGGTGGATCGTTTGGGTGCTAACGCGGTAGCCATCCAGTTTCCCGTTGGTTCAGAAGATAGTTTTCGAGCTATTATTGATATTATTAATGAGCAATATATTACCTATTCGGATCAAGAAGGTGTGGACCTCGTTCGGGCAGAGGTTCCCGCAGAATTTACAGAACAAGTCAAAGAATATCGGCGCCGTTTGATTGAGAAACTAGCCGAGGTCGACGACCGCATCATGGAAAGTTTTATTAATGAGAAAGAGATCTCTGTTGCGGAAATTATGGCGGCGATCCGGCGCAGTGTTCTTAAAAACGCCCTTGTCCCGGTTTTGTGTGGTTCCTCTTTAAGAAATAAAGGCGTACAAATGGTTTTGGATGCCGTGATCGATTACCTGCCTTCACCTTTAGATGTTCCTCCCATCAAAGGAATTAATCCTCAAACCTCTGAACCCGCCGAACGCGTGGCCGATCCCAATACACCTTTCAGCGCACTTGTTTTCAAAATTTTGTCCGACCCTTATGTGGGCAAATTATTTTTCACTCGAATTTATTCTGGAAAACTGACCTCCGGTATTCAAGTTTACAACTCCTCTAAAAAAGTTAAGGAAAAAATTTCTAAAGTTTTGGTTATGCATGCCAATAAGCAAGAAATTGTGCAATCCGCAGCCGCTGGAGAGATTATTGCTTTGGTTGGGCTTAAAGAAAGCAAAACAGGAGAAACACTTTGCGATGAGAATAATCCTATTGTGATTGAAAGTATGCGCGTCCCGGAACCGGTCGTTTCCATGGCACTTGAACCTAAATCAAAGGCGGATCAAGATAAGATGGGCTTTATTATTAAAAAATTTCTCGATGAAGATCCGTCTTTAAAAGTGCAATATGATTCTGAGACCGCTGAGACGATCATCTCCGGGATGGGGGAGTTGCATCTCGAAATTATTATTGATCGCATGAAGCGCGAACATAATTTAGAAACGAATATCGGGCGCCCACAGGTCGCTTATAAAGAAACGATCACCCAAAAGGTCACCGGGGTTGTCGGAAAATTTATTTCTCAAACGGGTGGTCGCGGTCAGTATGGACACGTCGTCATTGATGTAGAACCTGCTGAAGAAAGCGGTAAGGGAGTGGTCTTCATTAATAAAATTAGAGGTGGCGCTATCCCTCGGGAATTTATTAAACCCGCAGAAGAAGGGATTCGCATGGCCGCCTTAAATGGAATTCTTGCTAGCTATCCCGTGACCGATATCGTGGTGACACTCGTCGATGGTTCCTATCATGAAGTGGATTCCAGTGAAATTGCTTTCCAGCTCGCCGCAAAATATGCGCTCCAAGATGGTTTGCGTCGTGGGCGTTCCATTTTTTTAGAACCAATTATGGATATCGAAGTCGTTGTTCCTGAAGATTATATGAGTGCGGTCATTGGGGATTTAAACACCCGACGGGCCAAGATCGTTTCGATGGGAACGCGAGGGAAGTTAAAAACCGCTCGCTGCGAAGTCCCGTTGGCGGAAATGTTTAATTATGCTAACGCCATACGTTCATTAAGTCAAGGAAGAGGCACGGCCTCTATGGAGCCGGCTTTTTATGCTGAAGTCCCGTATCACATTGCTCAAAAGATTATCGGGGATAAGAGCGAGAGCGGAACCGCCAGTAAGAAATAATGAAAAATAATGGGATTAGGGGAAATTTAAAAAAGGGGAGGAAATCGTCATGGCTAAAGAAAAATTTATCAGAAATAAGCCACACTTAAACATCGGAACCATTGGTCACGTCGATCATGGAAAGACGACGTTAAGCTCGGCCATCACCACGATTCTCGCTAAGCAGGGATTAGCGCAAGCTCGCAGTTATGATTCCATCGATAATGCTCCCGAGGAAAAGGAGCGTGGTGTTACTATCAATATTTCCCATTTGGAATATGAAACTCCCAATCGACATTACGCCCACATCGATTGCCCCGGACACGCGGACTACATCAAAAACATGATTACCGGTGCGGCCCAGATGGATGGTGCTATTCTCGTTGTTTCCGCCGCTGATGGTCCGATGCCTCAAACCCGCGAACACATTCTCTTAGCCCGACAGGTCAACGTTCCTCAGATTGTTGTGTTCTTAAATAAATGCGATCAAGTCGAAGATAAAGAGTTATTGGATTTGGTTGAATTGGAAGTCCGTGATCTTTTAACCAAATATAAATTCCCCGGAGATAAGACACCCATCATCAAGGGAAGTGCTCTTGACGCTATAAACAATCCTGACGATGCTGCGAAAACCAAACCCATCCTCGATTTAATGAAGGCGGTGGATGAATTCATTCCGACGCCAGTGCGTGATTTGGAAAAACCGTTTTCGATGGCGGTGGAGGATGTCTTCTCGATTTCCGGTCGTGGTACGGTGGCAACGGGTCGTATTGAACGCGGTATTTGTAAAGTCGGGGAAGAAATCGATGTGGTCGGTCTTCGTCCGCAGATCCAAAAAAGTGTTATCACCGGTGTTGAGATGTTTCGTAAGGAACTGGATCAGGGGCAGGCGGGTGACAATGTCGGGCTACTTTTACGCGGTATGGATAAAGATTCTATCGAACGTGGAATGGTTTTAGCCAAACCCGGGTCGATTACTCCGCATACCCATTTTAAAGCGCAAATATATGTTTTAACCAAAGAAGAGGGCGGACGCCACACCCCATTTTTTAAGGGGTATCGTCCTCAATTTTATTTCAGAACAACGGATGTGACTGGATCAGCACAGCTTCCCGCCGGAGTTGAGATGTGTATGCCGGGTGATAATGTTCAATTGGAAATCGAATTGATTACACCGGTTGCTATGGAGAAGGAACTCCGCTTTGCTATTCGTGAAGGAGGCCGCACCGTCGGCGCAGGTGTTATTTCTGAAATTATTAAATAAACAATAACCAAAAGGTTATTGTTTTGGTATTGGAATTTGATGATGAGTTATTAAGACATCTATTGCCATGCAAAAAATTCGAATAAAATTAAAGGCGTATGATCACCGATTGATCGATCAATCGACGCAAGAGATTGTTGATACGGCCATCCGTACCGGGGCCAAAGTGGTTGGTCCGGTGCCCTTACCGACTAAGAAAGAGTTATACACTGTTTTGCGATCTCCGGTTATCGACAAGAAATCCCGAGAGCAGTTTCGCTTGGCAACGCATAAACGTTTGATCGATCTTATTGAGCCGACTGCTAAAACGGTTGAAGCTCTCCGTAAGTTGAATCTTCCAGCCGGCGTTGACGTTGAAATTAAACAATAGATAAGATAAAAAATATTATGATCAGCGGTCTAATCGGAAAAAAGTTAGGCATGACACAAATTTTTGATGGCGAGGGCAATATTATCCCGGTCACCGTCATTGAAGCCGGTCCATGTTTTGTTGTGAAATTGCTTGACAGTTCATTGAAGGTGGCTCTTGGGTTTAATCCGGTTAAAGAATCTCGACTTAAAAGACCGCAATCCGCATTCTTCAAAAAGTTAGGTATTTCTCCTTTGCGGATGATCAGAGAATTTCGCTCGACGGATAATAAACCTTATCAAATCGGTCAGGAGATTCGAGTTGATTTATTTAAGGCCGGAGATTTTGTGGATGTGACGGGTATTTCGATCGGTAAAGGTTTTCAAGGCGGAATGAAGCGATGGAATTGGTCCGGTGGGCCAGCATCGCATGGTTCGATGCATCATCGTCGAGTCGGATCTATTGGCGCCAGCAGCGACCCATCTCGGGTGTTAAGAGGAACTCACATGCCGGGTCATATGGGCATGGATCGGGTCACTGTTCAGAATTTAAGGGTCATTCAGGTTGATGGTGATAATAATTTACTTTTAGTGCGGGGGGCCGTTCCGGGACATAAGAAGGCATTCGTCGTTATCAATCGCTCGAGAAAGAGGGCCTTTAAGTCTTTAGATGAGAAGAAGGCTGTTGTGGCAGTTAAGCGTAACCCTATGAAGCAAAGCAAAGCGAAAGCCACAGGAAAAGGTAAATAACATGCCACTCCTTCCCATCCATAATACTCAAGGAAAACAGACCGAAACTTTAGATATCCCGGACTCGATGTTTGGGTGTACGATCAATACTGATATTTTGCATCAGGCCAGTTTGATGTATCAAGCGGGTCAGCGGCAGGGTACAGCTTCCACAAAAGAACGAGGAGCGGTCTCCGGCGGCGGAAAAAAACCTTACCGTCAAAAAGGAACCGGCCGGGCCCGGGCCGGATCAAATCGTTCACCCTTGTGGCATAAGGGTGGTGTTGTTTTTGGGCCTCATCCCAGAGATTTCAGTTATTCGATCCCGCGAAAGATTAAAATCGCGGCGCTGCGCGAAAGCATTAATGCAAAACTTTTGTCTCAAGATTTATTTTGTGTTGAAACCTTCGAGGTGACTTCGGCAAAAACAAAAGATTTTGCGCGATTCCTGGCCGGTTTGAATTTAAAGGGAAAAATTTTAGCGCTCCTTGATCAAGATGATTTCTGTGAACAAGTCAAAAAAGTGTCGCGCAATATTCCCTACTTTCATCTGATGATGGTGAAAGATGTTAATGCTTATGATGTTTTAAGAAACAAAAAACTTTTAGTGACAAAAGCTGCGTTTAAAAATTTACTCGAGCGAATAAAATGATTACCTGCTACGACGTTATAAAAACTTTGATTCGTACGGAAAAAGGGACATCTTTAGAACCCCAGCGAAAATACCTATTCCTCGTGAACAATCATTCCAATAAAATTCAGATTAAAAGAGCTGTGGAAGAAATTTATAAAGTGAAAGTCCTCGACGTTAATACCGTGATGGTCCCGGGTAAGCGTAAAAGAGTCCGGCAGGAATTCGGTTACACCAGCGACTGGAAAAAAGCGATCGTGACCCTTAAAGAGGGTGGGAAAATAGAGGTTACCTAATGGGTATTCGGAGATTTAAACCAACAACCAGTGCATTGCGGCATACGATTATTTCTGATTTTGCCGAAATCACCAAGAGTAAACCCGAAAAAGCACTTCTTAGGCCGCTCAAAAAAAGCGGTGGCCGTAATGTGCATGGCCGAATCACCTTGCGCTTTCGTGGCGGTGGCCACAAACGCATGTATCGGCTTGTTGACTTCAAACGTGACCGCATTGATCAGCCGGCAACAGTTTTAGCGATCGAATATGATCCTAACCGTTCTAGCCGTATCGCTCTTTTGGAATATAAAAATAAGGTCCGGGCCTATATCTTGGCGCCGTTAGATTTAAAAGTAGGAGATAAAATCCTTAGTACGTATCAAGCTGAGGTGGAGATGCGAGTGGGAAATTGTTTACCGCTCAGTCGAATTCCGTTAGGCACAGCTATTCATAATATTGAGTTGCAACCGGGTAAGGGCGGACAGATTGTTCGTGCCGCCGGGACTTCCGCACAACTCATGGCTAAGGAAGGTGAGTTTGGTCATTTGCGACTTCCGTCGGGTGAAGTACGAAAGGTAAGATTAAACTGTCGGGCCACGATTGGTCAGTTAGGGAATGTCGAGCATGAATCCATTTCGTTAGGAAAGGCGGGGCGTTCCCGCTGGTTGGGTCGTCTAGGCCATGTGCGCGGTGTGGCGATGAATCCGCATGACCATCCGCACGGTGGCGGCGAAGGCAAAGCTCCTCAAGGAAATCCTCATCCCGTCACCCCCTGGGGAAAGCCCACCAAAGGTTTTAAAACACGGAAAAGAAGAAAATATTCAGATCAATTTATAGTAAGACCGAGGACAAAATAATATGGCACGTTCAATTAAAAAAGGTCCCTACGTTGCAGCGCACTTGCTTGAAAAGGTTGAAAGAATGAACCGCCTGGGGCAAAAACAACCCATCAAGACTTGGTCCAGACGTTCCACCATCATTCCTGATTTTGTTGGATATACCATTGCGATTTATGACGGGAAAAAACATGTGCCGGTTTTCGTAACCGAAAATATGGTGGGTTATCGATTGGGAGAATTTGCACCGACGAGAACATTCAGAAAGCACGGCGGAGTAAAGGCTAAGAAGGCGCCGGATAAGACGTAGCATGAAATCACAAATCACAATTTACAAATTACAAACAATAAACAAATTCCAATCTTCAAATATTCAAAGGTGTAATTTTTGGTTTTGTTCAGTGTGATCTCGTTATTGTGTATTGTTTGTAATCCTTCGACTTCGCTCAGGATGGTTGAAAGGATGGTGAGCGCAGTCGAACCATTTGTAAAATTGTTTATTGGAAATTTTTTTAAAAATGATTGCACACGCCAAAGGAAGATTTATCAGAATTGCACCGATGAAGGTCCGACAGGTGATTGACCTTATACGAGGTAAAGATGTTCCTACCTCGATTGCGATTTTGACGCACACTAATAAAGGGGCCAGTAAATTAGTTGACCGGGTTCTTCGATCGGCGCTAAGCAATGCCAAGCAAAAAGGTTTGACCGAAGAACAACTTTTTATTTCCAAAATAGTCGCTGATCAAGGGCCGTCGTGGAAACGATACCGAGCTGCCGCCTTCGGCCGGGCAGCAAATATATTAAGAAGAACCACTCATCTCATCATTGAATTGGATTTAAAAACAAAATGAGGATGAATCATTAAGGAGATCATCCGTGGGGCAAAAGGTCAGTCCGTTACTTTTAAGAATTCCGTATATAAAAAATTGGCGGAGTCTGTGGTTTGCCGATAAAAAAGAGTTCGCCAAAAATGTCCGGGAAGATTACAAAATCCGGGATTATATCAAAAAGAAATTTGTTCAGGCTGCGGTCTCTCGTGTTGAAATTGAACGCATGGCGAGTCAGTTGAAGGTCCGAATCTGTTCTGCTCGTCCGGGAGTGATCATCGGTCGACGGGGGGCTGATATCGAAAAACTCAAAAATGAATTATTAAAAATAACCGCCATGAAAAATCAAGAAGACATCAAGGTGGATATTAAAGAGATCAAAAATCCTTCGATTGATGCGCAGTTGGTCGCCCAGAATATTGCTCTGCAGTTAGAGAAACGCGTGGCTTTCCGCCGGGCCATGAAAAGAGCTATTGATCAAGCCATGACCGCCGGTGCTAAGGGAATAAAAATCAGTGCTGCCGGCCGTCTGGGCGGGGCCGAGATGTCCCGTCGAGAAACATATAAAGCCGGAAAACTTCCCCTGCAGACTTTTCGCGCCGATATTGATTATGGTTTTGCCGAAGCCTTGACCACCTACGGTATCCTGGGTGTCAAGACCTGGATTTATAAGGGTGATGTGATTGAAGACAAAAAAGATTCGCAGGAAGAATAAAAAATGGCGGTAATACCGAGAAGAGTTAAATATCGTAAATCCCAGCGAGGGAAAAATCGGGGTCTGGCCACGCGTGGGAGTTCATTAACCTTTGGAGAATATGGTCTGAAGGCTTTGGAAAATGGCATGATCCGCAGTAACCATATTGAGGCCGCGCGTATTGTGATTGCTCGAAAATCCCGGGGAGTAGGAAAACTGTGGATAAAAATTTTTCCGCATAAGCCAGTCACAAAAAAGCCTGCGGAAACTCGTCAAGGAAAAGGTAAAGGAGATCTCGATCATTGGGTGGCGCCGATTAAAAGAGGTAAAGTGCTTTTTGAGATATCGGGAATCCCGGAAGATTTTGCTAAACAAATATTTCGGTTGGTTGCTTTTAAATTGCCGGTTAGAACGCGATTTATCACGCGCACCATGGTGTACTAATTTTTTTAACCCAAGAATTGCAATTGAACTACAATTGCAATTCTTGGGTTAAAAGGTATTAAAGCATGAAAATCAAAGAGCTGCGAGAGTTGGGGCCAGAAGAATTGGTCCAAAAAGCCAAGGATTTGAAAAAAGAGTTGTTTGATTTGAATTTCCAGCGTCGACACGGCCGAGTTGAAAAGCCCGGGCGATTTCGAACGATCCGACGCGACATTGCGCGAATATGGACTTTACTAAAAGAGAGAAAATGATGGAAAAAAGAGAGAACAGAAGAAAATTCCTTTCCGGCAGGGTGGTCAGCGACAAGATGAATAAGACCCGTGTCGTTCAGGTCAAATGGGCGTCAAAGCATTCCATGTATACTAAAACAATCCGCCGGGCTCAAAAATTTAAAGCGCATGATGAAAAAAACGAATCGCATACCGGCGATGTCGTGAAAATTATGGAGACCCGTCCGATCTCCAAGGATAAGCGCTGGGTGATTGTGGATATTCAAAAAGAAACGCAGAAGGTTTCAACATGATTCTTTTACGTTCGATTTTAGATGTCGCGGATAATACCGGAGCCAGAAAAGCATCTTTTATTGGTGTTTTGAATGCCAAGGGAAAGCACACGGCGGGCGTGGGCGATATTATTCGAGTCAATATCAAAGAATCCGCACCGGAGGCGGCGGTTAAAAAAGGGGATATCGCTAAGGCAGTTATTGTACGAACGAAATTTCCGATCCGTCGTCCTGATGGTACCTATGTTCGTTTCGACACCAATGCGGTTGTGATCATTGATGACGCAGGAAATCCCAAAGGAACACGAGTCTTTGGACCGGTCGCCCGCGAGTTACGCAATATGGAGTATATGAAAATCATTTCTCTGGCGCCGGAGGTGGTGTGATGTTACGGATCAAGAAAAATGACACCGTGATGGTGATTGCTGGAAAAGATAAAGGAAAAACCGGACGGGTCATGAGAATTTTTCCTGCGGAATTAAGGGCCATTGTGGAAAATATCAATTTGGTTAAAAAAGCCAAACGCCGAACGCAGCAAGATCAAAAAGGCGGCATTATTGAAATCGAAGCCCCGATTCATTTATCTAATCTCATGCTCATTGATAAGCAGGACAACACCCCGACTCGTTTCAAGGTTGCGGTGGCTAAAGATGGCACCAAGATGCGTTTAAGTAAAAAAAGCGGAGCGGCTGTTTAAAATGATTCCTCGTTTGTTAGAAAAATACAATGATGAAGTGATCCCGAAAATGCAAGAGCAGTTCGGGATAAAAAATATTATGGCTGTTCCCCGGCTGGAGAAGATTGTGGTCAATATGGGTGTGGGAGAGGCCTTGACTGATCAAAAGATCATCGACAAAGCCGCCGAGGATCTGGCTACGATCACCGGTCAAAAGCCCATGATCCGTCGGGCAAAAGTGGCAATCTCAAATTTCAAACTGCGGGCCGGGGCTCCCGTTGGCTGTAAAGTCACTTTACGCCGTTTAAAGATGTACGAATTTTTGGATAGACTAGTTAGTATCACACTTCCGAGAATCCGTGATTTTAATGGAGTTTCGCGCAAATCTTTTGACCGTGAAGGAAATTACACCCTGGGGCTTAAAGAACAAGCCATTTTCCCCGAGATAGATGCCGGACGGATTCAACACACTCAGGGGATGGATATTACTTTTGTCTTTAAAGGTGGAAATAAAGAACAGACGTTCGAGTTATTGCGACTTCTGGGAATGCCCTTCACTAATATTAAAGAAAGCGAATAATTTTCATGGCTAGAAAAGGTTTAATCAATAAGTCATTGAAGGCTCCAAAATTTTCGACCCGAAAACATAATCGTTGTACTTTATGCGGCAGACCTCGGGGCTTTTTAAGACGATTTGGAACATGCCGTATTTGTTTTAGAGAACTTGCTTGGAAGGGAGAAATCCCCGGCGTTAAGAAGGCAAGTTGGTAGGTAGTGTTGGAATAAAAATACAATAAACAACTTACAAACCACAAACAATATTCAATACCAAAACCACAATTACCAAAACACTTCTATATTGGAAATTCGGAAGTGTAATTTGTTTGTGATCCTTCGACCTCGCTCAGGATGGTTCGAAGGATGGTGAGCGCAGTCGAACCATTTGTACATTCTGTATTGTGATTTCAAGCTTACAAATTTTTATAAAAGAGGATTTTAAAAAATATGTCGCTTAGTGACCCCATTGGTAATTTGTTAACAAACATTCGTAACGCCACCCATGCCAGAAAGGAAAGCGTCGATGTGCCCGCCTCCAAATTAGGGCAGAAGATTTTAGAAATTTTTAAAAATGATGGGTACCTTGAGGATTATCGTTTCATCAAAGACAATAAGCAAGGGATCTTAAAGGTTTATTTGAAGTATAGAAAGGATCGAAAGTCCGAGATTGCCGGCCTGCAGAGAATTTCCAAGCCTGGTTTAAGGGTTTATGCCAAAAATGATCATCTTCCTCGGGTCATTAATGGGTTGGGAACAGCGGTGATTTCAACCTCCAAAGGCATTATGACCGACCGCGAAGCACGCAAAAATAAAATGGGCGGAGAAGTGTTGTGTTATATTTGGTGACCTCTTTTGAAAAAGGATTCAAATGTCTCGCATAGGAAAAATTCCAGTCCATATTCCCAAAGAAGCTAAGGTGATTATAGAAAACGGGACTGTTCGTGTCGAGGGCCCGAAAGGAAAGTTGTCACTAAGTTTTCCTCTGGGAATCAAATTAGAACAAAAAGATGGCAAGGTTTTGGTTACCCGTCTTTCGGACAGCAAGCAGAATCGGGCGAATCAAGGGACTGTCAGGGCATTGGTCGTTAATATGATGAAGGGTGTTACCCAATGCCATAAAAGGGAACTTGAAATTCAAGGTGTTGGTTTCCGTGCTGCGGTTGCGGGAACAAAGTTGACTTTGAATTTAGGATTCAGTCATCAGGTGGAATATGCTATTCCCGCCGGAGTAAAGGTATTAACACCTAAACCGACGGAGATTTTTGTGGAAGGAATCGACAGTTCTCTCGTTGGAGAGGTGGCAGCTAATATCCGGTCCATGAAACCACCGGAACCGTATAAAGGCAAAGGTATTCGATATGTAGGTGAGAGTGTTCGAAGAAAACAAGGGAAATCCGTCACAAAATAATTTTTCTACTCGACATTTCGTTGGATTTAACCCAAGAATTGCAATTGTTTCAATTGCAATTCTTGCCCGTAGGGCCGCTAGAAAAAAATCTCGGAGAGATTTTTTTCTGCACAGCGGGGTTAAACCCGAATTTCAGTTTCCACTACAAGTTAATACAACAATCGTCAACTGAAATTCTTGGGTTTAACTTTTAGAGTTTCTAAATTAAGAGAAAAAATATGCTGCAGATTAAAGAACGAAAACGATACTTTCGCCATCAAAGGATCCGTAAACGACTTCAAGGAACCACTGCGCAGCCTCGCTTGTGCGTCCATCGGAGTCTGAAAAATATGCAGGCTCAAATTATAGATGATATCAATAAGAAGATCATGATCGGATTATCGACTTTAGATAAAGATTTACGTTTGCGTATCAAAAACGGTGGAAATGTGAATGCCGCAACAATTTTAGGAGAAGCCCTGGCGTTGAAGGCTCAAGAAAAAGGAATTAAAAAGGTCTGTTTTGATCGCGGAGGTTACCTTTATCATGGACGGATAAAGGCCTTTGCGCAAGCAGCGAGAAAAGGCGGGTTGGAGTTTTAATGAGTAAAAAAGATCAAAATGTCGAGAAGAAAAGAAATAATCCTGCGCGTTCAGCGCAGGAAAATCCTTCTTTAACGAGCGCAACCGCTCAAACACCAGAACAAACAACGGAACAAACACCCGAAGCTCCTGCGAAGGAAAAATCAAGAGGGCCGCGTAAACCTCAGGGTAAGAAAAAAGAGGCAGGCCCCTCGGAATTTGTTGAGCAGGTGGTTTCGATCAACCGCATCACCAAAGTGACCAAAGGCGGAAAGAAATTATCGTTTAGCGCTCTGGTTGTCGTTGGAGACACAAAAGGACGCGTCGGTTACAGTTTGGAGAAGGCCAATGAAGTGGCCACAGCAATAAAAAAAGCATTGATCTGTGCCAAAAAAAATATGATTAAGGTGCCCATGCACGGTTCAACGATCACCCATCAAGTGATTGGAGTTTGCGGCGGAGCAGAGGTATTGCTCAAGCCTGCCTCCGACGGTACCGGCGTTATCGCAGCCGGACCGGTTAGGGCTATCTGTGATTCTGCGGGGATTCGAAACATCTTGACGAAGTGTCATCGTTCCAACAATCCGATCAATGTGGTGAAAGCCACAATCGATGGATTTTCCAAATTAAAATCGCGTCCATCTTCCAGTGATCAACCAGCGAATATTCCTAATATTTTCATCGAAACAACTCCAGGAGTTAAAGAAAATGTATCTGCATGAGTTAAAAAGCCCGAAGGGCTCACGTAAAAGACGAAAGATTGTCGGGCGCGGTCAAGGATCTGGTCATGGCAAAACCTCCTGCCGTGGACAGAAAGGGCAAATGGCCCGTTCCGGCCGAGCGATTATTCTTGGATTGGAAGGCGGGCAGATGCCGTTGATTCGCCGTTTACCCAAGGTTGGTTTCCGACGGAAAAATCCTTTAGTTTATCAAATCGTAAAATTATCGAGCCTCAACAGATTGAAAGAAGGAACCACGATCGACGCGGAATTTTTAAAATCCCAGGGACTAATAAAAAATATTTATAAACCTTACAAGATTTTGGGCGATGGCGAAATCACCAAGCCGCTGGTGATTCGCGCCTCTAGTTTTTCCAAAAGCGCTGAAGATAAGATTCTCAAGGCGGGCGGAAAAGCCGAGAAGATTGATAAAATAAATACTAACCGTTCAAACCCTGTTTAAATGTTATCAGCCTTCGCCAACTGTTTTAAAATCCCGGATTTAAAAAAGAAGATCCTTTTTACTCTGGGGATCGTTGTGGTTTATCGCATTGGTTGCTTTATCCCGACCCCAGGGATTAACGGGGCGGTTTTAACTCAGTGGTTTGAACGTTCCGAGGGTACAATCTTTGGCATCATGAGTTTGTTTTCTGGACGGGCCATCAATAAGATGACGGTCTTTTCTTTAGGGATCATGCCCTATATCTCAAGCTCCATCATCATGCAGCTTTTAACCGCGGTCTTTCCGGCGCTGGAAAAATTGGCCAAAGAAGGTCATGCCGGGTATCAGAAGATCAATCAGTATACCCGTTACGGAACTCTGTTTCTAGCGGTTGTTCAATCCTATTTTATTGCGATGTGGCTGGAGAGTCCTCATTCGTTTCAGGGATTAAAGATTGTGAATGAGCCGGGCTTGGGGTTTCGGTTAGTAACGGTGGCGACATTATCGTGCGGGACCTTGCTTTTGATGTGGCTGGGTGAGCAGATCCAGGAAAGAGGAATCGGCAACGGAATATCGCTTTTGATCACCGCCGGAATTATCGCGTCAGCTCCGGTTGCGATTGAAGATTTATTCAAACTTCTTTCTCCTAAATCAGCCGCCGTCAGCCAGATTCAGCCGATGACTTTACTGCTGATGATTTTCTTTTTGGTCGCGGTTATTTACTCTATCACGTTGATTACTCAAGGACAAAGGCGCATTCCGGTGCAGTACGCTCGTCGGATTGTGGGACGAAAGGTGTACGGCGGGCAAAGCACTTATATTCCGCTTAAAGTGGATACATCCGGCGTGATTGCGATTATCTTTGCGCAGTCGATTTTGCTTTTTCCGGCGACGGTGGCCAGCTTTATCCCCAATCCGGGATTTCAGCATTTTGCGAATTTTCTAATCCGCGGGCATTTTTTATATTATTTCTTGTATGGACTTTTGATTATCTTCTTTTGTTATTTTTATACAGCGATTGTTTTTAATCCGGTGGATGTGGCAGAGAACATGAAAAAGCACGGAGGATTTATTCCCGGCGTGCGGCCCGGAACACCAACGGCGGACTTTTTGACATTTGTGTTAGAGCGTATTACGTTAGCTGGGGCTTTATTTGTTTGCGCGATTGCGATTATGCCGGATGCGATCATGGCTGGTTTTAAAGTTCCGTATTTGGTCGCATCGTTTTTTGGCGGAACAGGGGTTTTGATTATCGTCGGAGTTATGCTAGATACCATGAAACAGATCGAATCACATTTATTGATGAGACATTATGACGGCTTCATGAAATCCGGTCAACTAAAGGGCAGACGATGAGGCTCATTCTCCTAGGCCCTCCGGGTGCTGGCAAAGGAACGCTCGCAAAACTGCTCAAAGAAGCTTTAAATGTGGTGCACATCTCAACCGGGGATATCCTTCGAGAGGAAATGAATAACAATTCGCCTTTGGGGCAGAATATAAAAAAATTGGTGGAAAGCGGAGCTCTTGTTCCCGATGAGGTTGTGACCAAAATCATTGAGAATAAATTGACGGCCGGTAAACACCCGGAGCAAGGATACCTTCTCGATGGATTTCCCAGAACTCGGATGCAGGCCGAGGAATTAGACAAGATATTAAACAAAATAAACAAACCCATTGATTTTACGGTGTATATGGAGGCGAATTTGCCGGTTATTTTGCAGAGATTAACCGGCCGACGGGTTTGCAGAGAATGTGGCGCACTTTTTCATGTCAGCAATAAGCCTCCTTTAAAGCTAGGGGTGTGCGATCTTTGTAACGGCGTTTTATATCAACGGCCAGATGACAACGAAGAGACGATTAAAACACGGATGAGTGTATATGTCAAAAGCACCTCTCCGATCATTGAATATTACGCTGCACAGAATAAATTACGTAAGGTCGACGCCGATCGTGATTCCAATATCGTTAAAAACGAATTGATCCAGCTATTTAATGAAGAAGGAAAGCTCAATCAAAATAAAAACCCCCGAAGAAATTGAAGGTCTTCGCCGTGCGGGGAAAGTATTGTCTGCTATTGTCCAAGAATTAAAGTGTTCTTTAAAAACGGGTATGACAACCAAAGATATTGATCAAAGAGCTGAACAGATCATGGCCAGGCACAACACGGTATCGGCGTTCAAAGGATATCGAGGATTTCCGTGCTGCACGTGTATATCGGTCAATCATGAAGTCGTTCATGGGATTCCGGGCAACCGTGTCGTCAGAGAGGGAGATATCGTCAGTATTGACGTCGGGATTGTGCGGGATAATTTTTTTTCAGACACCGCTTTTACAATTGGCTTTGGTCAAGTCTCTTCACAACTTAGAGAATTACTAGAAGTGACCAAAACCGCTCTTTATAAAGGCATCGAAGAAGCCCGTGTGGATCAGCATCTTTCAGATATTTCCTATGCTATTCAAGAATACGTGGAATCGCATCATTTTTCGGTTGTCAGAGATTTCGTGGGGCACGGAATAGGAAAGGCCTTGCACGAAGACCCCGAAATTCCTAATTTCGGGCTTCCCCACCAAGGCCCTCTTTTAAAAGAGGGCATGGTATTTGCCATTGAACCCATGGTGAACGTTGGGACATGGCAGACCGAAACGCTCGAAGATGGCTGGACGGTTGTGACTAAGGATCGTAAATCATCAGCTCATTTTGAACACACGGTTGTTCTAACAAAATCAGGACCGCAGGTTTTAACGGAATAAGAATAAGGTTATTGAGCTTCCTTCTATTAAACAAAATTTCAAATCTCCCGTCGGCGTCGAGGAACCTAACGGGATATTTGAAGTTGGAAAGGAAAAGCTCAAGTAAGGTAAGTCTAAAATCCCCCGAGGGGTCATATGTCGAAAGAAGATTTGATCGAAGTCGAGGGCGTGGTTAAAGAAGCTCTCCCGAATGCGATGTTTCATGTTGAGTTGGACAACGGTCATAAGGTGTTAGCACATATATCGGGAAAAATCAGGATGCATTTCATCCGTATCCTTCCTGGAGATAAAGTCAAAGTGGAGCTCTCTCCCTATGATTTAACCCGGGGACGAATAACCTATCGGTGTAAATGAGGCATCGGCGAATTTCATGTCGGGCCTCATCCTTAAGCAAAGTCGAAGGATAAATATGAAGGTGAAATCATCCGTCAAAAGAATTTGTACAAAGTGCAAGGTCATCCGACGTAAAAATGTCGTTCGGGTCATTTGTTCTAATCCAAAACATAAACAAAGACAAGGGTAACAGAGAAGAGGTAACTTAGTTGCCGCTGACAAGAAATTACAATATACAATTTACAAATCACAAACAAATCAAAAAACTAAATTAACAAATCCTCACCAATTTAATGGTAAATAAATTTTTAAATTCAATGAATTACTGTTTGGGCCATGGTTGATTTGACATTGTATATTGTTTGTAATTTGTGTATTGTAATTTGTGATTTGAAATTTTATTCAAACAGAACATTGTAGGGAGACCATAATGCCAAGAATTTTAGGTATTGATTTACCAAAAGAAAAAAGAATAGAAGCCTCTTTACCTTATATTTATGGGCTTGGGATTAATTCAGCACGCAAGATATTACAGGATGCAAAAATCGATCCTAACCGGCGAGCCAAAGATTTAACCGATGAGGAGGTTTCTGTCATCACCTCGATTATTCAGAAGAATTATCGAGTGGAAGGGGATCTGCGCCGGGAAGTTAACCAAAATATTAAACGGCTCATTGATATCGGAAGCTATCGGGGACTGCGCCATCGAAAAGGTTTGCCCACCCGAGGACAGCGCACCAGAACCAATGGCCGTACACGAAAAGGTAAGAAAAGAATGGTGGGAGCGATGATAAAACCGCCGGCTGGATAATATACAACGAACAACCGCAAGAAATCACAATAAAAAATGTCCAAATCACAAACAATTAACAATTCCAAAATCACAAATTCCAACCCTAAATCGACGAGATTTGGTCATTGTAATTTGGAATTTGTTTGTGATCCTTCGGCGGGCTCAGGATGTGAAGATGGTGAGCTTGCCGAACCATTTGTCAAATTGGAATTTCCCATTTAGTTTTTGTGAAAGGAATTAAATCATGGCCAAAACAGACAAAGCAAAAAAGAAAGCTCTTCGTGGTATCACCAGCGGCATTGTTCACGTTCAAGCAACATTTAACAATACGATTATATCGATTTGCGATAAAGAAGGCAATGTGATTGTCTGGTCCTCGCCGGGCCTGGTCGGATTTAGTGGTTCGAAGAAATCCACACCTTTTGCCGCCCAGGTTGCCGCAACAGAGGCAGCGAGAAAAGCCAAAGATTTAGGATTGCAAAATGTTGAGGTCTTGGTCAAAGGTCCTGGATCCGGTCGCGAATCAGCCATCAGAGCATTACAAGCGGCTGGATTAAACGTGACGTCCATCAAAGATGTCACTCCTATGCCGCACAATGGTTGTCGGCCACGGAAGAAACGTAGAGTGTAAAGAAAGGAATAAGGTAATGGCAAGAGACAGGGGAGCTAACTGTCGCCAGTGTAGACGAGAAGGAGAAAAACTCTTTTTGAAGGGTACGCGCTGTTTTACCCACAAGTGCGCGATCGAACGAAGAGAGTATGCACCTGGCCAGCATGGGGCCAAGCGTGCCAAATTATCCAACTTTGGTCTGCAGATGCGGGAGAAACAAAAGGTCAAAAGGATTTACGGTGTTTTGGAGAAACAATTCAGAAGATATTTCTTCAAAGCAGCCAGATCCAAAGGTGTTACCGGTTCGATGCTGCTTCAATTTTTGGAGCGAAGGCTCGATAATGTGATTTTTCAGTTGGGCTTTGCTACCTCCAGAAGTGAAGCCAGACAAATGGTGAGCCATGGTTTTGTTCGTGTGAATAACACACGTGTGAACATTCCCTCTTTCCTCGTGAAGAAAGATGATGAAATTAATCTTCAGGTGAAAGAAGGCCGGGGGCTGAAAAATACCAAAGAAAATATCGAAGCCTCGGCCCAGCGTAAACTACCAGCGTGGATGGATGTTGACAAGGATCATTTTAAAGCAAAAATCATCAGGCTCCCGCAACGGGAGGATATCGAATTTCCGGTTAACGAACAACTTATTGTTGAACTTTATTCACGATAAATTTTTTCTCTATAAATTTTTCCCATCGACATTTTAAGCAATGAACGTTTTAAAAAGTTCTTGGGGAAAAATTTAAGGCGGCAGACAAAACCGTGTAACTCGAATTAGGAGGAAAATATGGGAGTTAAGTGGCGAGATTTTCAGATGCCCAAGAGGCTAGATTGTGATGAGGTAAGTTATACCCCCACCTACGGCAAATTTATGGCCGAACCATTTGAACGAGGTTATGGTGTAACGTTAGGGAATTCGTTAAGACGGATTCTCATTTCTTCAATTGAGGGTAGTGCGGTGACCGCAATCAAGATGGAAGGCGTTCAGCACGAATTCTCGACGATTCCCGGTGTTATGGAACCCGTGTCCGATATTGTGTTGAATATTAAAGGTTTAGTTTTGCGTTCCCATTCGAAAACGCCCAAAACGGTTTATATCAAAGCCGATAGCAAAGGTGAGGTGAAAGCCAGGGACATTATTTGCGATGAAACCGTCGAGGTTTTGAATCCCGATCATCACCTTGCGACTTTAACCCGAGATGCTCAATTCCGCATGGAGTTGGAGGTTTCTCGTGGCCGAGGCTATGTGCCTGCTGAATTAAATAAAAAAGAGACTGACACAATTGGAACTATCGCGGTCGATTCGATATTCACTCCGATTGTGAAGATCAATTTTCTAGTCGAGAATACACGTGTCGGACAAAGAACCGATTACGATAAATTGATCGTCGAGATTTGGACCAACGGTGGAATTTCACCGAAAGAAGCCCTTTTGTATGGCGCTAATATTTTGCAGCGGCATCTTGATGTGTTTGTCAGCTATGGCCAACTTCCGGAGGAAGAAGAGGAAGAAGAAGAAATCACCGCCGAAGAACAAGCACTTTATGAGAAATTACGTCTTCCTATTTCTGAATTGGAACTGTCTGTTCGTAGTGCCAATTGTTTAAAAGAGGCGAATATCAAGACGATTGCTGATCTGGTTAAGAAAACTGAATCAGAATTGTTGAACTTCCGTAACTTTGGTAAAAAATCATTGAGCGAAATCAGTGATCTTTTAAAGGCCATGGATTTAAGTTTGGCCATGAAAGTGGATATGAAGAAATTGAGGAAAAAGGAACAAACCCCATGAGACATCATAAGGCCGGCAACAGATTGAGTCGTAATTCGACTCTGCGTAAAGCGACCATGAGAGATTTGGCGCGTGCTACTTTAATCCGGCAAAGGATCTGCACCACCAAAGCCAAAGCTAAAGAGGCCAGAAAGCTGATTGACCGTTTAATCACGCTTGGCAAAAAGAGAACGCTTTCCGCCCGGCGAAAGGCGTTTTCGATTTTGTGTGATCACCAATTGGTGAGCCAGTTGTTCAATAATATTGCCTCAAGGTTCAATTTAAGAAATGGCGGGTATACGCGTATTATTTCTCTTTCTCATCGTCGGGGTGATAATGCGCAGCTGGTTTTTCTGGAGTTGACTGAAAAAGACAAAGTCATTATCAGTAAAACCAGAACCGGGGCCCAAGCCAAATCTCAAGAGCGGGACATTGCGGTTGTGGATAAAAAGGCGATCAGTGAAGCGAAGCCCGAAACCAAATCCGAAACTAGGCCAGCAGCTGAGCAACCCAAAAAAGAACGCACTCCACAATCCGAACCAACAAAGATTCATCCTAAAAAGGAAAAGAAAGATATTCTTTCGCAAGAAAAACCAAAAATCCGTCCCAATATTATAAGCGGGATCAAAAAGATGTTCACTAAGAGACCGCAATCGGGTTCGTAACACTAACCCGGATTATTCACGAAAGAGAGATTATGAAAATAGATTTGCTCATCCGTTCATCCGGAAATCCGGGACTAGGGAATCCGGTTATCCGGGAATTAGGGACACGAAAAATTCTCGGCTTATTTTATGTCCCGGATTTCGGATAACCAAATCTCCTAGTCCCGGATGACCTTGATGTCCGAATCACCTTACCAATCTTAGTAATCATAGGATATTATGAGGGTAAACCAAAGAATACAAGGACTGCTGGGCTCATCAACACTGGCGATCACTGCCCGGGCAAAAGAATTGGCTGCCCGAGGTAAAGATGTGGTGAATTTTGGGGCCGGTGAACCGGATTTTGATACCCCGGACTTTATTAAAAAAGCAGCGATCCAAGCGATCGAACAAGGATTTACGAAGTACACACCTACCCTCGGGACCGCGCAATTAAAAGAAGCGATCTCCACAAAATTTCAAAAAGACAATTCCCTGCCTTACAAACCTTCTCAAGTCGCCGTGTCGTGCGGGGCGAAACATTCTCTTTATAACATTATCCAAGTTCTGGCAGATAGCGGGGACGAGGTTATTATCCCTTCTCCCTATTGGGTGAGTTATCCCGAAATGGTCAAGCTAAGCGGGGCTACGGCAAAGATTCTAGAAACCACGATGGCCTCGAAATTCAAAATCACTTCGAAGCAGTTGGCCCAGAACGTTTCTAAGAAAACCCGGATTTTAATTTTGAATTCCCCGTCGAACCCCACCGGTATGGTTTATTCCAAAAATGAATTAGCAGAGATCGCCGAGATCTGTGTCAAAAATAGTATTTATGTGATCAGTGATGAAATTTATGAAAAATTAGTCTATGATACCCATGAATACACCTCCATTGCGGCGCTGGGTAAAGATATTTATAATCTAACTGTTACGGTGAATGGTGTTTCTAAGGCGTATTCGATGACCGGCTGGCGTATCGGATACTGTGGAGCATCCGAAGAAATTATTGGGTTTATTAATAAATTACAGGATCATACAACTTCTAACCCAACATCCATCAGTCAAGTGGCCGCGTTAAGCGCCTTGCAGGCCCCAGAGACGACGATTCAAACGATGCAAAGTGAATTCAAGAAAAGACGAGCATTGATGATGTCATGCCTGGACCGTATTCCGGAAATCAGTTATATCCGCCCCGATGGGGCTTTTTATATGTTTTGTAATATTTCGAAATTGGGTGATGCCGTAACCTTGGCTAAAAGAATTTTGGATGAGGTAAGTGTTGCGGTGATTCCTGGCGATGGTTTTGGAGCTCCACAATACATCCGTTTAAGTTTTGCCACCTCCAGCGAAAGAATTCAAGAGGGCATTAGAAGAATAGAAGAGTGGGTGAAGAAAATTTACAATACACAAATTCCAAATCACAAACAATATACAATTTCAAATAAACAATCACTAAAGTCATTTTAATTTTGGAATTGTGAATTCGGATTTGTGATTTGTTTGTGATTTGTGGATTGGAATTTGTAATTTAAATTTTAAGGAAAAAAATTATATGGACCTACGCGATCTTCTGCAATTAGCCATTTCTCGACAAGCCTCAGACTTGCATCTGACCGCGAATACCCCGCCGGTTTTAAGAATCGATGGAGAATTGGTTTTAGTTGGAGATCACCTCTTAAACAGCGACGAACTAAAAAAAATGATTTACGGTTCTCTCTCCGATTATCAAAAAGAAAAATTTGAGAAAGACCGTGAGTTAGATTTTTCCCTGGCGCTTTCGGGCTTAGACCGATTTCGAGTGAATGTTCATATTCAAAGAGGATCGGTTGAGGCAGCTTTCCGTCGGATTCCGCTTTTTATTCCGGAGATTGAGGATTTAGGGTTACCGGCCAGTGCGTGCGATTTCGCCCGCAAGGCCAATGGTTTGATTCTCATCACCGGTCCAACCGGAACGGGTAAGACAACAACCTTGGCCGCAATGATCAACTTGATCAATATCGAACGGGCGGTTTTAATTGTCAGCATTGAAGATCCTATTGAATATATACATCAGAACAAAAAAGCGATCATTAAACAACGCGAAGTTTATTCGGATACAAATTCTTTCGCCGAGGCTTTAAAGCGCTGTTTGCGTCAGGATCCCAATGTCATCGTCGTTGGTGAAATGCGTGACCTGGAAACCATCGCAACAGCTTTGACTGCCGCAGAAACCGGACATTTGGTGTTAGCCACGTTACATACTCCTGATGCCCCGCAAACCATTGAACGTATCATTGATGTGTTTCCTTCTTATCAGCAGGAGCAGGTGAAATTACAGCTTTCTTCTTGCTTGCAGGGTGTTGTCTCCCAGCTTTTACTTCCTCGAGCGGAAGGAAAGGGTCGGGTATTAGCCACGGAGATTATGGTCACTACGATGGGTGTTCGTAACTTAATCCGAGAGCAAGCGATTGAACAAATCCCGACCGCGATTCAAACTGGCAGTCAATTTGGCATGCGGACGATGGACCGCTCCTTGCGAGATTTATATAAGGAAGGTATTATCACGTACGAGACGGCTCTCAGTAAAGTCAAGAATGTGGAAGAGTTCAAGCAGCTTCTTAAGTAAGTAAGAACAAAATAGAGGAATAGACCAAAGACGATAGACCATAGACAAAAGACCTTGGAAAGGTCTGAAGTCTGTGGTCTATCGTCTTTGGTCTGAAGAAATATGCCCCACAAAGTGACTATACTTCCCGGCGATGGCATTGGTCCGGAAGTTGCCGCAGCTATGAGGAAATGTGTCGATGCCACCGGGGTCAAAATCGAATGGGAAGAAGAGCCCGTTGGAGAATTCGCGATCAAACAATATGGTACGCCTTTGCCCGATCGGGTTCTAGAATCGATCAAAAAAAATAAAGTGGCCATCAAAGGCCCGATTGTGACTCCCATCGGGAAGGGATTTCGTTCGGTTAATGTGCAACTGCGCCAGGCGCTGGATCTTTTTGCCTGCCTGCGTCCTTGCAAATATTACGAAGGAACCAAAGCCAAGTCTAAAGATATTGACTTGGTTATTGTTCGTGAAAATACTGAAGATTTATACGCGGGAATCGAATTTGACATTAATACTAACGAAGCCCGTCAGTTGATCAAAGAAATCAATAATCTCCAGCCCAGAAAGATTCGAGACGACTCAGCCATTTCCATCAAACCCATTTCAGTTTTCGGATCCCGGCGCATTGTGAAATATGCTTTTGAATACGCCCTCAAAAATAACCGTAAGAAAGTGACCGCGGTTCATAAAGCGAATATTATGAAGTTTTCCGACGGACTTTTTTTGAAGACCGCCCGTGAAGTCGCCAAGGAATATGAGGGAAAAATAGAATTTGAAGATGTGATTGTCGATAATATGTGCATGCAGCTGGTGCAGCGCGCGGACTTTTTTGATGTCCTGGTCCTGCCGAATCTTTACGGGGATATTGTCTCTGACCTGTGTGCCGGATTGATCGGGGGCTTAGGTATTGCTCCGGGAGCCAATATCGGCGAGGCCATCGCCATTTTTGAACCCGTGCACGGTTCTGCTCCCAAATACGCCGGGAAAAATAAAGTCAATCCTACGGCGAGTATTCTTTCTGCGGTTTTAATGCTGGACTATCTGAACGAAAAAAACGCTGCCCGCCGGCTGGAGGCGGCCGTTTGTGCCGTGATTAAAGAAGGAAAGTACGTCACTTATGATTTTAAACAGGATCGCAACGATCCCTCCGCCGTCGGCACCCGCGAAATGGCAGAGGCCATCTGCCATAAGTTATTATCGACATCATGATTTTCAATATACCTACATTAATTTTTCCTCTATAAAAGCTCCCGCATAAAATTTTTTGTTAGCTGAATTTTTTTGGGGGATAATTTCTTTACGAACTCACCCTCATAAATGTTATACTTTGACTATCTATCACTCTGCCTTCTCTAAGAATAATAAGAAATGCATGAAGATAAACAAAACAAAACAAAACAAAACAAAACTTCCCGGTGTTATGATACAAAATACTGAAGAAGTAGATACCCACGGGCATGCCCGTGGCATTTGATTAATTGATTCAACAATCCTCGACATAAAACATCGAGGATTGACGCTCTAAAAAACAGAGCGCTTTGCCATTCACCCACGGCCATGGCCGTGGAACTCAAAACGGTTA
>OBEQ012405115.1_pt1 | contig 42565 bp, 36 predicted proteins | sample 1670901 | NCBI WGS metagenome assembly OBEQ01 (sample SAMEA104232315, study PRJEB22302) | groundwater metagenome | biome: forest; feature: aquifer; material: groundwater | place: USA | collected 2011-08-07 | depth 5.4 m
AGCGGGGATCCATGGTTGGGCAAGATCAGGTCTGTCTCGTAAAGAGGGTGCTGGCGGCACCATGGATCCCCGCTTTCGCGGGGATGACGAGAGTGGGGTGGGCATCACCGCCAAATTAGAACTGTTCACCCGATTGCCCTGAGGATGTAGAGCGCCGCAGGTGCCTGGAACCGCTGACTATGTCATACTATCCCATTGATCTGATGCGTGATGGACATGACGGCGCCCAAGGCCATGTTGACCGTCCAGACCGATGCTGGCACCACGCGGCTTGAGGTTGCCGCTGGCCTGTCGGTGCGCGATGCGCTGGACCTTTCGGACTTGCGGGTGCGGGCGGCCTGCGGCGGTACCGGTTCGTGCGGGGCCTGCGTGGTGCGGCTGCTCGCCGGCGATGTCAATCCGCCGACACCCGCCGAGTTCATGAAACTGCCAGCCGAGGAACGGGCGCAAGGGAAACGGCTCGCCTGTCAACTGCGGTTGCGCGGCAACGCCGAAATCCGTCTGGATGATCCGGCGCCGTCGTCGGCGTGGCGGAGCATCCCGGCCGAGGACTTGGCTGTGCTCTCCGGCGGCCTGCCTGATCTGTCCCGGCACGTCTACGGTGTTGCGGTCGACCTGGGAACCACGCATATCCGCATCGCCTTATGGGACCGTCGCCATGGTCGGCGCATCGCTACACGCCGCGGCATCAATCCGCAAGCGGTCCACGGCGCCGACGTGCTCAATCGGCTGGCGGCCGCCCACAGCCGCAGCGATCGCGCCGAGGAATTGGCGCGGCTGGCCCGTGGTGCGATCGTTCATGCCCTTCGCGACATTCTGGCGCGCGATATGGGCGAGGTGAAGCCGATGCTGGCGGAGATCGGCCGGGTGCTGGTGGTCGGCAATACCGCCATGCTGGCGCTGCTGACCGGCTGCGGCGGCGATGCCCTGATGGCTCCCGAAAACTGGCAGCGCCCGATCACTGTTCACCCCGCGGACTCCGCCGCCTGGCAGGCCGAATGGTCGCTGCCCCATGCGACCATTGTTGCGGCGCCTCCTCTGGCCGGTTTCGTCGGTTCCGATCTGTCGGCCGACGTGATCGCCACCCGCCTGATCGAGGGACCGGCCGGCGCGCTGCTGCTGGACATCGGCACCAACACCGAGATTGCCCTGTGGGACGGCCAGACCCTGCACGTCACCTCGGTTCCCGGCGGTCCAGCCTTTGAGGGCGTCGGTATCCGCAACGGCATGGCCGCGGAGACTGGCGCGATCTATCGGGTTGCGCCGGCGGCTGCGGGCTTTGCCTGCGACGTGCTCGGCGGCGGTGAGCCACGCGGCTTCTGCGGCTCCGGTCTGGCCGACGCTATCGCCGTCCTGCTGCGGAGCGGCATCGTCAAGCCGTCCGGCCGGTTCGCCGCCTCCCCCGGTGAAGATGGCTTCGCCCTGGACGCCGTCAATCCGCGCACCGCCATCACCGGCCGCGACATTGATGCCTTCCAGCGAGCCAAGGCGGCCACCACCGCCGGCATGGCCGAGCTGCTGCGCCGCGCCGGTATGGCCTGGAGCGATCTGCGTCGCCTGTGCGTCTGCGGTGCCTTCGGCCGCCATCTCGACGTCGCCAATGCTCAGGCGGTCGGGTTGCTGCCGGGCATCGACCCCGGGCTTATCGAAATCCATGCCGACGCCTCCCTGGCCGGCTGCGAGCGCGCTCTGCTCAGCCCTGACGGCGACGGTCTCTTTTTCCGGTTGGCTGCCCTGATCCAACCGATCAACCTATCCCTCGCGACCGACTATGAAGACTGCTATATTGATCACTTGCGTTTGCGCCCTGCTCCCGCTGTCCCTCAAGGGAGGCCCGCATGATTGACGCCATCGTCAAGGCCTATAGCGAGGCAGTCCTGGAAACGGACAAGGAAGCCGCCTTTACGGTGGTCGAGGAAGCCCTGGAACGCGGTGTCACCGCCGAAGACATTGTGTTCAAAGTCGTTATTCCGGTGGTTGAAGAGTTGATGTCGAGCATCGTCAAAGATCCCGACGCCAATCTGGCACAACACTTCATGACCGCCCAGATCGCCGCCGAAGTGACCGAGGCGATGCTGCAAAGGTTCAGCCACCCGCCCGAGTTGATCGGTCGGCTGGTGATCGGCACCGCTTACGGCGATCTGCATTCACTGGGCAAGCGCATCGTCACCGGCTGCCTCAAGGCGCTGATGGTCGACGTCATCGACCTGGGGGTCAACGTGTCGGCCGAACGCTTCGTCGACGAGGCGGTTCTCCACGATGCGCAGGTGATCGGCATTTCGGCCATGATGGTCCACACCGCCATGGGCGACAACGGCTGCAAGCGGGTGCGCCAGATCCTGCGCGACCGTGGCCTTGAGGGGCAATTCCGCATCATCGTCGGCGGCGCTCCCTATCGGTTCGACGAGACCCTGTACCAGTCGGTCGGGGCCGATGCCTGGGCACCTGATGGCGTCAGCGCCGGCAAGGTGATCATCGACTTGATCCGCGAGGTGAAAGAGTCATGACACCACTCGAACTGCTCGCCGCCGCGGTCAGCGGCACCCCCGCGCCACGTATTCCTATCTTCTGCAATCTGCTGGACCATGGCGCTCGCGAACTGGGCATGAGCCAGAAGGAATATTATTCCAGCGGCGAACACGTCGCCGAAGGACAGTTGCGCCTGCGGGCACGCTTCGGTCACGACAATGTCTGGTCCCTGTTCTACGTCGGCAAGGAAGCCGAACTGCTGGGCTGCCGCGACATCCTCTTTGCCGAAGATGGGGCGCCCAACGTCGCCGATTTCGTCATCAAGAGCCTGGATGACATCGCCCGGCTGGAGATTCCCGACGACATCACCGCTCATCCGGCCTGGACCGAGACCGCCCGGTGCCTGAAGATTCTGAGAAGCGAGGTCGGCGGCCGCCATCCGGTTTGCGCCTATCTGACGGCATCGACCACCCTGCCGGCCATGCTGATGGGCATGGACAAGTGGATGGATCTGCTGCTGAGCGGGCCGGCCGATCTGCGCGACGAGTTGCTGCGCAAGTGCTCCGCCTTCTTTCACCAGCAGGTCGCCGCCTACCGCGCCGCCGGCGCCGACGTGCTGGTCTATTCGACGCCGTTCGGTGCCACCTCGTTTATCGGCAAGAAGCGCTTCCAGACTATTTCGCTGCCCTGGATGAAACGCGACCTGGAACCGGGCGGCATTGGCGGGATCGTCTATTATTGCGGCATGGCAGCGTTCAACGACGTCATCGCCCAGGTCATGAGCGATCTGGCGATCACTGTGCATTATATCAGCCCGCTGGCGGACCTGGCCGAGGCCAAGGCGATCATCGGCGACAAGGGGCTGACCTGCGGTGTCATCGACGATATCAGAATGATCCACTGGACGCCCGAGCAGACCCGCGCCGAGGTCAAGCGGATGTGCGATATCGGCATGCCCGGGGGCCATTTCCTGATCGGCAATGGCGTCATGCCTCTGGCGGTTCCCGAGGTCAACATCCGGGCGATGCTGGATGCCGCCTTTGAATTCGGGAGGTATTCATGATGGCTTCCGGCAAACCGCTGCGCATGGTCGGCTGTGGCATCCTCCACAAAGAGGTCGATGATCTGATCGCCAGGAATGGCTGGAACGTCGAGACCCAGTTTCTCGACTCCGCGCTGCACAATTACTTCAACCGGCTGTACAGCCAGCTCGACGGCGCCCTCAGCACCAACGAAGCCGGACACCGCGACACCGTGGTATTCTACGGCAGTTGCCATCCGCAGATGGAGGCGATCCTCGAAAAGCATCACACCGTGCGGACCCGCGGACAGAACTGCATCGTCATGCTGATCGGCTATGAGCGTTTCATGGAGGAACTGGCCAAAGGCGCTTATTTCCTGCTGGAAGACTGGGCGCTGACCTGGGAGCCGATGATCACCGAGGCATTCGGCGCCAAGCTCTCGGTGGTGCGCGAGATCTTCCATAGCAGCCACAAATACATCATGGCTGTTCGCACCCCCTGTTCGACCGACTTCTCCGCCGCCGCCGAGGCCGCCGCACGCTTCGTCGACCTGCCGCTGGTCTGGATGGATGCCGACCTGACCCATCTGGAATCGGTGCTGGCCGAAGCGATCGCCCGCAAGCAACTGGATTTGGCGTGATCCCAGCGCAGCCGGATGCGGAAATCGGCCGCCTGAAAGAGCGCCTGCGCAAGCTGGCCGAGGAAAAGGCCTATCTGCAACTCATCATCCGCCTGATCGAGCATCTCAACCCGCTCTCCGGCCTTGAGGATATGGTGCTGGGTCTGTTGCGGACCATCGTCGATACGATCGGCAGCACCAATATCCGGCTGTACTACTGGGTCGACGATACCCTGCACTACATCGACGTACTCGGCGAGAGGAAGGTGCTGGCCGAGGTCGATGACCCCATCATCGCCGAGGTCATCGCTCATCATAACTTCATCGAACGGCCGGTAAGCGACGAGGACGCCCTGCTGATGGGCGATGTTGTTCCCGGCGCCTGGACCTGGGTGTTTCCCCTTCTGGTCGGCCCGGATCTGGTCGGCGTGATCAAGATGGAAAACCTGCATATCAGCGCGACATCGCTGCGCAGCTACCTGCCGCTGCTGTTCAGCCATACCGCGCTGATCCTGTCCAACGAGACCCGCAACCTGTCACGGCAGAAGGCGGTAGCGGCATTGGCCGAGAGCCGCGAACAGTATCGGCTGCTGCTGGATTCTACCGGCGAGGGCATCTTCGGCATCGACCTGAACGGCGCCATCACCTTCTGCAACACCTCCGCCCTGGCACTGTTGGGATATGCCGGTGTCGACGACCTGCTGGGCCGCAACGCCCATATGGTCACCGGCCATGCCCATGCCGACGGCTCGCCGTGCTCGTCGGAGTCCTGCTATGTGCTGCATTCCGTGCGGTTCGCCGAGACGGCCCATGTCGAGGGGGAACTGTTTCACCGTGCGGACGGCAAGCCGTTTCCGGTGGATTACCGCTCGCATCCGGTGGTCCGGGACGGTGTCACGGTGGGGGCGGTGGTCAGCTTCATCGACATCACCCGCCGCCGCCGCGACGAGGAGGAATTGCGGCGCTACCGTGACCATCTGGTGGATCTGGTGGAGGAGCGGACGCGCGAACTGGCGCGTGCCCGTGATGACGCCGAGGCCGCCAATCGCGCCAAAAGCATCTTTCTGGCCAATATGAGCCATGAGTTGCGCACCCCTCTCAACGCGATCCTCGGCTTCAGCAACCTCCTGCGGCGCGACGCGGCGACCACGCCCGATCAGCGCGAGACCATCGGCATCATCGAGCGCAGCGGCGAGCATCTGCTGTCGCTGATCAATGACGTGCTCGATATGTCGAAGATCGAATCCGGGCATGTCATGCTCGATCCGGCGAACACCGATCTGCACGTCCTGCTTCAGGATGTCGGCGGCATGATGCGGCTGCGGGCTCAGAGCAAGGGACTGAGCTTCGTTGTCGATCTGGCTGACGATCTGCCGCGTCTGGTCCGCCTGGATACGCTCAAGCTGCGGCAGGTGTTGCTCAATCTGTGTGGCAATGCGGTCAAATACACCTATGACGGCGGTGTCTGCCTGCGTGCCGCCAGCCAGCCCGACGGCCCAGGCTGGCGATTGCGGTTCGAAATCGAGGACAGCGGCCGCGGTATTGCCGATGCCGATCTTCAGGCCATTTTCCAGCCCTTCATGCAGGTGGACGGCTCCGCCGCGTCCGAGGGGGCCGGCCTCGGGCTGGCGATCACCCGCAGCTTTGCCCGGCTGATGGGCGGTGACGTCACCGTGACCAGTCGTCCTGGTGAGGGCTCGTTGTTCTGCGTCGAGGTCCGCGCCGAGCCGGCGAACCAATTGGCCGCCGTGCCGGAACTGCGATCGCCGCGGGTGATGCGCCTTGCGCCGGATCAGCCGCTGTGGCGCGTGCTGGTGGCCGATGATTCCGAAACAAACCGCCTGCTGCTGAGTACCCTGCTGACCGGCGCGGGCTTCCAGGTGCGACAGGCGACCAACGGCCGGGAGGCGGTGGAGGTTTTCGAGGACTGGCGGCCGCATTTCATCTGGATGGACGTTCGGATGCCGATCATGGACGGCTACGAGGCGACCCGCCGGATCAAGGCGAGCGAGGGCGGGGCTGAAACGGTGGTGGTGGCGCTGACCGCCAGCGCCTTTTCGGACGAGCGCGACCGGGTCACCCAGGCCGGTTGTGCCGGGATCATTCACAAACCGTTCCGCGAAACAGCCATCTTCAATGCCCTGGAGTGCTATCTGGGCGCCCGCTTCCTCTACGAGGACGACGTTATTCCGGTGTTTGGCGAGCTGGAGCCCATCGGCGACCTGACGGCGGCGATGGCGGCGCTTGCCAGGACGTCCTTGGACGCGCTACGACATGCGGTCATCGAATGCGACATCGCCGCCATCGAGGGGGCGATTGCCGGGATTGCTTGCCGCGATGCCGGTCTGGCCGCCAGGCTTCGCGAGTATGCCGCGCAGTTTCGCTATGCCGAACTGGGGGATCTGGTCGCCTCAGCCATCGCAGCGAAGGAGGACGCCGAATGAAGCTCAATCAGGCGTCGACCCGCGAAGATATCCTGATCGTCGACGACAACCCCGCAAATCTGCGCCTGCTGGCTGAAACGCTGATCGGCGAGGGCTATGCGGTGCGGGCGGCTCCCAACGGCCGACTGGCGATCGAGGCGACGCGGGCACGGGCGCCCGACCTTATTCTCCTTGATATCCGAATGCCTGACATGAACGGGTTCGAGGTCTGCGCCATCCTCAAGCAGACTCCGGCGAGCCAGGACATCCCGATCATCTTCCTCAGCGCCCTGCATGAGACCACGGACAAGCTGAAGGGGTTCGAGGCTGGCGGTGTCGACTACATCACCAAGCCGTTCGCCCCTGAGGAGGTGCTGGTCCGGGTGCGGACGCATCTGGATCTCCGGGCCCTGCGGCGGAACCTTGAAAAACGGGTGGTCGAGCGCACCGAGCAGCTTGCCCGCAGCGAGCAGCGATTCCGCGCCATCTTTGAACAGGCGGCGGTGGGCATCGCCGAGGTCGGGCTGGATGGCCGCTGGCTGATGGCCAATCAACGGCTCTGCGACATCCTGGGCTATGGCCGCGAAGAGCTTGCCGCATTGTCGTTTCAGGATGCCACCCATCCCGACGATCTCGAGGCGGGGCTGGCCTTGGTCCGCCGCACCCTGGACGGAGAACTCGACAGCTATTCCCAGGAAAAGCGCTACCTCCGCAAGGATGGGGCGACGGTCTGGGTCAATCTGACCGTTGCCCTGGTGCGGGACGCCGACGGGACGCCGGCCTATTTCATCTCGGTCGTCGAGGATGTGTCGCCGCAAAAGGAAGCCGAGCAGAAGCTGCGCCGCACCGTCGACGCCCTGACCCGCTCCAACGCCGACCTGGAACGCTTCGCCTATGCCGCCTCCCATGATCTCAAAGAGCCGCTGCGCAGCATCGTCATGTTCAGCCAGCTTCTGGCGCGCAAATACGGCGATCAGCTCGACCGCGATGGCGCTGAATTCATCCGCTATCTGGTCGATGGCGCCAAGCACATGGTCGAGCTGGTTCAGGGATTGCTGGATTTTTCCCGTGTCGACTCACAGGGCCAACGCTTTACGCTGTTGCAGATGGGCCGCGCGGCGGCGGCGGCCATCGACACTCTCGGGCAAGCGCTGGCCGAAAGCGGTGCCGAGGTGAGCCTGGGCCCAATGCCCGAGGTGATGGCCGACGAAGTGCAGATCGTGCACCTGTTCCAGAACCTGATCGGCAACGCGATAAAGTTCCGCCGCCTGGACCAGCCGTCACAAATCCGGGTGGACTGCCAACGCCGCGGCACCGAGTGGGAATTCACCGTCAGCGACAACGGCATCGGCCTTGAACCGGCCTATGCGGATCAGGTGTTCGTCATCTTCAAGCGCCTGCACACCCAAGAAGCCTATCCCGGCAGCGGCATCGGCCTGGCCCTGTGCAAGCGCATCGTCGAGCGTCACGGCGGCCGGATCTGGGTGGAGTCCGACGGTGTCGGGCATGGCTGCACCTTCCGCTTCACCCTTCCCGCCACCGCCGCGACCACGTCATCGTGTGACGACGCGATCAGGGCGGGGTAGGGGGGCGTTCACACGAACCCGCGTTCCTCCAGCGCCGCGATAATGCGATCGGCTGCCTGTTCGGCGGTCAGTTCGGCGGTCTGGAGCACCAGCTCGGCCCGCTCCGGCGGCTCATAGGGAGAGTCGAGACCGGTGAAATGCTTGACCAGACCGGCCCTGGCCTTTTTGTAGAGGCCCTTGGGATCGCGGCGCTCGCATTCGGCCAGCGGAGCATCGACGAATACCTCGACGAACTCGCCGTCCTCCAGCAGATCGCGCGCCACCCGCCGCTCGGCACGGAACGGCGAAATAAAGGCGGTCAGCACGATGACGCCGGCATCGACGAACAGTTTGGCGACCTCGGCGATACGGCGGATGTTTTCCACCCGGTCGGCATCGGTGAAGCCAAGATCCTTGTTCAGGCCGTGGCGGACATTGTCGCCGTCCAGCAGATAGGTGTGGCGGCCGGCAACATGGAGCTTGCGCTCCACCAGATTGGCGACCGTCGACTTGCCGGAGCCCGACAGGCCGGTGAGCCAGATGACGCAGGAACGCTGGCCCTTGAGCGCCGCACGGGCCCGCTTGTCGATGTCCAGATGCTGCCAGGACAGGTTGGTGGCGCGGCGCAGGCCGAAGGCGATCAGGCCGGTTCCGGCCTCGGCATCCGAGAACGGGTCGATCAACTGGAAATGGCCGGCCTCGCGGTTGTCGGCGAAGGCCTCATAACTCACCGTCTGTTCCAGCGACAGGTTGCAGAAGCCGATTTCGCCGGTGGTCAGGCGACTGGCCGCCTGCTGTTCGCCACTCTCCGGATTGACCCGGTATTTGAGCAGGGTAATGGTTGCCGGCACGGTGTTGCCGCCGATGCGCAGCAGATAGCGGCGATGCGGCAGCATGGGCTCGGGGCTGGTCCACAGCAGATGGGCGCCGAGCTGGTCGGTGATCTGAGCCGGCGGCGGTGTCGGCCTGGTCACCGGAAGGCTCAGACCATCCAGATGCGCCGGCAACGCCGCTATCGGCAGGCAGGTCAGCGCTGCCAGGCCCGCCCGACTCGCAAAAGCGGCGGCGGCATCAGTGAGATCGCTGACTCGTTGTGTCGCTGCGTCATCGTCCTCCGGCGTGTCGATCGCCAGGATGATATGACCGACTCCGAACAGATGCGACAGCACCGCCTGACGTTGCAGGTCGGCGGTCAGGCCGTGGGCGGCATCGACCACCAGGACCGCGACATCACGGTTGATCGCCGCCGCCGCCCAATCGCGTGCGCCGGCCGCCGGGATCAGGCAACAGGGCTGGCCAATCCGTTGAACCGTATGAGCCCCGCCATTGGTGCCGACATGCCCACCCACAAGGATGCGTGCCGTGTCTGGTGCCGCGAGGGGAGTGGAGGCCGGGGCTTTGGGGTCGGACAGCATGGTCACTCTTCGGCTGTTGGGTCAAGAACGCTTGGGCTCAGGTCGTGATTGTCCGCTCCGTGCGGCAATAGACTGTTTGTCATAGCTCAAAGCCGGCACTTGAAAATAGACTCATTTCCTGGTGATCTGCCATGCGTCGAGCGCGGTGGCGAATGGGGTGCCGTCGTGATGGTTCGAGCCTTGGCATTATTGGAGTGGTCGGCCCAATGTGGGGGAAAAGGCTTGTTATGGCGGCGGCCGTACTGGCGTCCGCACCGGTTCAGGGAGCGACCCTGGAGAGCAGCGTCGGGCTGGATGCGTCGATCGCCTATGACGACAATTTCCTGCATCAGGCGGATGGCGTCGCCACACCCGCCGGATCGTCCCGCGAGGATCTGACCAGCTCCACCACCCTGTCGGCGGGGGCCAAGCTCGATCTGGGCCGGGAAACCCTGTATCTCGACGGCTCGGCCGGCCTGCTGCGCCATCTCAATAACAGCCGTTTCGATACCGAAGTTTATTCCATCAGTGGCGGCGGTAGCTGGAAGGGCGACCGCTGCGGCGCCGATGTCAGCCTGTCGGCGAGTCGCAGCCCGATCGAACTGGACGATGTGGTCGGCGTGGTGTCCGGCGACAAATCGACCTATGGGGTTTCTGCATCCGGCAATTGCGCTGTTGGAGCGCATTACTCGGCCGGCCTGTCCACCGACTACGCCATTATCCGCACGGAAACCGACAGCGCGCTGGTGTCCGACGGCAACCACCTGGGCGCCAAGGGTCATTTCTCCTATACCCTGGATCCGCTGTCCCATGTCGGCCTGTCGGTGGGCTATCAGCAATGGGTCAGTGACGCGGTCGAGGCGAGCCAGCCGGACCAGTCCGAAACCCGTCTGGTCGATGTCGGCATCAGCGGAAAATACCGCCTGGGGCCCAAGCTGACCCTCAGCGCTCAAGCCGCCCTGGCCCATGTGTTCGACGCCCTGGGCGACGATCTGACCACCTATGTGGCCGACGCCAGGCTCGACTGGCAGGCGACGCCCAAAGTCAGCGTTCATCTGGGAGTGTCGCGCAGCATCAACTCGTCGGTGGAAATCGCCTCGTCCTATGTGGTGTCCGAGGCGGCCCAGTTGTCGGCGAATTGGACGGCGACCCCGGATATCGGAGTATCGGCCTGGCTGCGATACGGTTCGCAAAGCTATTCCGGCAGTGACCAATTGGAGTCGCTCAGCAGCGACTTTGAACGGACCCTGTTGTCGACCGGGGTGCAAGCCTCTTACAAAGTCAACGACCATGTCTCGGTCAAGTTGGCCTATTCATTCAAGGATAGCAACTCGTCCCTGGCGGCCGGAGACTATACCGCCAATCAGGTGCTGCTGGGTCTCGGCTTGACGTATTAGAGCGTTTTCCGATCAGGTTGGAAAACGCCCTTATTGTTCAGCTCGCCGGGCGCGCTCCGCGCTCAGGTGCCGCCGCAATGGCGGCTGGAGCGTTGATCCAACCTGATCGGATTACGCTCCAGCCGGCGTTCCCAATGACCGCCCTTGCTCCGCCACGACATCGAGGTCGGTTATGATCGATTATTTGTGTTGCCGGACGGCTCTGTTTACGACGCTCCTGCTGACCGCCGGGCCGTCCTGGGCCGATTGTGATCCCCAGAAGCCACGCGAGACCCCGACCTCGCGCTATGAACTGCGCGGGCCGGAAGCCTATGACACGCAGACCAAGCTGACCTGGCAGCGCTGCGCCGTTGGCCAGAGGTGGGACGAGGCCAGGGGCTGCCTGGGCGAGGCTCGGAAGATGACCTGGGAAGAGGCGATGGACGAGCCGCAGGGCCCGTGGCGTCTGCCGACTATCGAACAACTGGACGGTATCAGTGCCAGCGGCTGCAAGAATCCGCCGGTCAATGCACGAGTCTTCCCCAATGCCGGGCTGGCCGATTACTGGTCCCGCAGCACCGCGGCGGTATTCCACTACAACGTCGGCGGCTGGACCCAGTTCAACGCCGACAATGATCCAAGCAAAGGCCTGCCCGTCGCCTGGATCCTCGAGCCCCGGGGGTCGAAGGAGAAGTACAGGCCCTATTCGGAGGCCGCGGTCCGGCTGGTGCGGGAGGGGCGATGAGACACGGATGGATCAGCCTTGTGGCGGCGCTCGCCTGTGGCGTCGCGCAGGCGAAGACACCGACGGCGATCGCCGTTGACGACGGCCCGGACGAGGTCCGCGCAACGGTCCGCCAGGTCATTGCCACCGGAGCGACCATCGGCGAGGCCGCGTACAAGGCTCAGACCGAGTGTGAAAAGCTCAGCAAACACCATGACTGTGTCGTCGTGCTGACTCTCGAAAAGGGATGCGCCGCCTATTACCCGATCAAGGGTCATGGCTTCACGCAAAAATCCGAATCCGGCACCGAGGAGTCTTTGCGGAAGGCGATCGAGTGGAATTTCGGGGGCATTCCCATCGTGGTGCTGCACTGCGTTCCGGAGGACAAAGCCCAATGAAGCGCCGCTCCCTGCTCCTCGGCCTCTCCGCCGCCGCCCTGGCGCCCGCCCTGCCGCGCCGGGCGCTGGCCGAGCTGTCCTGCGTCCAGAACAGGTGGTGCCAAGTCGACATCCCCGACTTCCGCCCGCCGCAACCGGCCGACCGTCGTCAGCGCCAGTGCAAGGAATGGAGCGCGGCCTTTTCGCTTCAGGCCCTGTTCCAGTTCCACGGCCACACCATCGGCGATGCGCAGTCGATCTACAGCCGGCTGTACGGCACGCAGTCCTGCGCCAACCTGCTGCCGCCGGTGAAAGCCATCGCCGGAGAGTGGCAGGACGATGCCGGCAAGCCGTTCACCGTCGACGTCAACGTCCTGCTTCCGGTTCGCGCTGCATCGCCGGAGAACATCACCGCAACCATGATCGCCGAACTGACGGCGCGGCGGCCCCTGCTCATCACCTTTGGCAACACGACGGCATCGCGGTACGACCTGGTCCATGCGACGGCAATGATCTTCGGCGCTTCGTATTTCGAAGATGCCGGGGACAAGCTTGCCCTCACCTCTGCGATGGTGCGGGATCTGCATTACCGGCACATCCGATGGCGCATCGCGACGCCGTATGACGTGACGAACGCCTTGATGGTGGCGGCGGTGCGGGTGTCGTGAGAGTGCTGCGGTTCATCCCCGGTGGCGCGCGCCTCACGGTGCGCTGGGCGTCTCTCTCCTTCAATGCGACTGTCACAACCGGCACCATTATTATCACCAGCAGATCCGCGGCGCCGTTTATGCCAGATCCTTTTCCTTGATCGCCGTCTCTGTCAGCGGCTTGCCGGGCGGATGTTCGAAATTCATGCGCCAGCGTTCGATGACGTAGGGACGAGCCTGTACGTTCGTGTGGATGGCGCCGATGTATTCACCGACAATGCCCAGGGCCAACATCTGAATGGACGAAAAAAAGAACAGGCCAATTACCATCGGCGCCATGCCCAGACTGAAGCTGTCCCAGAACAGCAGTTTGTAGACCAGATACATCGTGCCGGCCAACAGTGACATCAGCGCACCGACAAACCCGCTGAAGGTGACCAGACGCAGCGGCACCTTGGACAGGTTGGTGATGGCGACCATTGCCATGTCGTACAGATCGTAAAAGTTGTTCTTTGTTATGCCGTGCTTGCGGGTTGGCTGGTCATAAGGAATTTTGCAATGAGGAAGGCCTATTTCAGCAATCATTCCGCGAAAATAGGGATAGGGATCTTTGAATAGTTTTACGGCCTCCACGACCTTGCGGTCATACAGCCCGAAGCCTGTGCAGTTCTCGAAGGTCTCGATGGACGACAGACGATTGATCAGGCGGTAATATTTTTTGCGCACCCAGTACATCAGCGAATTTTCCGCGCTGGAGCGCTTTTGACACAAAACCATGTCGAACCCGGCTTCCCACCGTTCGACCAGCATCGGGATCAATTCCGGAGGATCCTGGAGATCGGCGACAATGCCGATAACCGCGTCACCGCTGATCTGCATCAGGGCATGCATAGGCGAACGGATATGGCCGAAATTGCGGGCGTTGACGATTACCTTGACGTTGGTGTCGCGGCTGGCGATAGCCTTTAGCTGCTCCACGGTCCGATCGGTTGACGCATTGTCGATGAAGATGTGCTCATAACGGTATTTCTCAAGCTTGCACATTTCATCGCGGACACGTCGATAAACTTCCTCAACATTGAATTCTTCGTTGAAGCACGGAGTAATGATCGTAATGGTTTTTTTGATTTCGCTCATTTTTCATTGTCTTCCAGGAGGGCTGCAATCAACTTGCACACTACGCCATCGGTCAGGACGACGCATGTTATCATTCCCCGGTTTAAAGACGGTTAACCCGCTCTGGCGGCCACCAACTTGCTTGGCCGGTGACCACCCGGCCCCGCTTCCGCTCGCGCTACGTCCCTGAAACAGCACGTTTCCGTTGGACTCCAGCGGGTATCACAGCGGCATCATACGGAAGTTGGCACTGCCCGGCCATGGTGATCGGAAAGGTTTGGAAGCCGAGCGGCATCGGTGCCGCCAAATCCTTTCCCCCGGAGGATATCCGACAGGATGTGCCGGCCCAGGTACATGTCGCTGACCAGATACACCGGCTTGCCGGTTGCCACTGCGTGGTCGAAGATGGCGACCATTGTCTCGCGGCGGACCAGCACCTCGGCCTCGACCGCGATTTCCTCTGCCATCAAGGTAGCGGCTTCGGTCGCGCCCAAGCCTAGCCGTGGTGCCAATTCCTGATAAATCATTGCGATGGTCGGAGCACAGCACCGCTCCCCGACGGTCTGCTCAGCCGCCAGGCGTTCCCTCTTGAAGGGCAGGTTCCGGCCAAGCCAGGATCGCACGCGCCCTTCGACCAGATCGAAGACGTTCTCCGGCCGCGCGACCCGCCGAATGAGCAAGGTATCGAACACATCGAATCTCAGCGCCTCTTCGTCGCTCCCCGGGGCGGCTCGCCACGGCTGGCGGGCAGGGTGCGGCCGGCAAGACAACAGGTTGCCTCCGACATCGTAGATTGCAATTCCACATTCCCCGGCCAGATCGGCAATCCGGGCATGAATGATGGGAATAACGGCGGTTCGGGCGACGATGACGACCGCTTTGACCCGGCTTGCCGCCCCATCCTTGGACAGAACCGGCAGGCCGAACACCTGCCGTCCGATGTTCTCGGGGTCCATCAGGCCGATGATCGTGAAGCCCTTGACCGACTTCAAGAGATGCTGGGTATTGGCCCCAGCCCATACAGGGCGATAGGCTGGTCCCGTAAATGTCCGAAGCTGCGGACAAACTGGGCCACCAGATTGCTGGCCACGCCGGGAGCGCCGTGGCAGAGCTGGCAGGCTCCCTGGTAATGGCCAAGCCCAAGGGCGACCTGGGCCTCATCGTCGAGCGGCGGGGCGGAGATCCCCAGGGTGTGGGTCTCCACCGAATTGCGCATGGCGACGGCCAAGCCGGCCAGCAGCGCAATCATCGCCGCTGCCGCCAGGGTGACCACGGCCACCCGCAGGATTTCGTCCGCCCGTTCGGTCCGCACCGCAGGGCAAGCGGAGGGACCGGCCTTTCCGTGTCAGCCGGGCATGCGCGAGTCGCCGGGATCGTTGCCCAGCACCTCGCGGACATAGAGCCGACGGACGATCACCATGCCGACGAAACCGAACCGCTCCCCGCCGACAACCCGTTCCGCGCTCAGGTGCCGCCGCCGCAATGGCGGCGGCGGCGGACAGGGTCAGGCGACAGCGGGACTGGGGGTGCGGATCGGAGTATCGCGCATGGCGACGGAGGCCATTGTTCCGATCGCCAGCGCCGTCAGCACCAGCAGGGCGCAGCCGTTCCAGCCGTACATCTGCCAGGCCATGCCGCAGCCGATTGAACCGAGGCTGCCGCCGACATAGTAGCTGGCGACATAGAGCCCCGCCGCGGCGCCCTTGGAGGTGCCGGCGATGCGGCCGACGAAGGCAAGCGCCAGGGACTGGGACAGGAACAGGCCGGTGACGAAAATGCCGATACCGATGGTCGTGACGACCAGATTCGGGACCAGCAGGGCCACCTGCCCAGCGGCACAGATCGCCAGGGCGGCACCCAGGGCCCCGCGCGAGCCGAACCAGTGCTGCAACCGCCCATTGAACGGCACCAGTGTGGCGCCGATGGGATAGATCAGAAACACCATCCCGATATCCGACGACGTCAGATCGAACGGGGCGCCGGCCAGACGGAAGCCGATATAAGACAGCATGCCGGTCATCGAGAATTGCGAGATGGCCCCGAACAGACAGGTGGCACGCAACCTGGAACTGCGCAGAAGCTGGCCCATGGCTTCGAAATGGGCGAAGATGCGGACGTCGCGGTGCGGGGCGTCAGAGGGAAACCACAGATGAATCAACGGCACGCACAGCAGCGACGCCATGGACAGCACGGCGAAGCTGCCCTGCCAACCGAGCAGATCGGCTGAGGCGCCGGCGATGAAGCGGCCGGCAAAGCCGCCCATGACCGAGCCGGACACATAGATGCCCATGGCACCGGCCGCGGCGGAACCGCTCCAGCGGCTGGTAATCGCCGCGGTGGCGCCGGTGAAGACCAGCGGCAGCACAGCCCCTTGAACGAACCGCACCGACAGAACCTGATTCAGACTTGTGCAGGCGGCCAGCAGCATGCTGAGCGGCACCAGCAGCAGCAGCGCGGTGACGACCGCCCGCTTGCGGCCGAAGCGATCCACCAGCGGACCGGCGACCGGTGCGGCGGCGGCGGCGGCCAGCGTGGTCGCGGCGATCACCGAACCGACCGCGGCGGCCGAAACGCCCAGATCATGGGACATCTGCGGCAGCACCGGCTGGGGCGCGTACAGAGTCAGAAAAGCGGCAAAGCCGGTCAGAAACACGGCGACGTTGTCGCGCAAGGCAAGGGGCGTGCTGCGCGGCAAGGCGCTTCCGTCAGGGGAACTGGCGCTCATCATGGGTTCCTAAACGAACGAAATCAACGACGGGATGGGGTGGTGATGGCTCTGCCGTCCCCCCCCCATCCACGGCTCAGCCTCAGGCCGAATGCGTCGATACCAGATGGGGGCGGTTGACCTGCTCAGCTTCCGACCAGAACGCCTTGTGACAGGCGACGCTGGCCTTGCGGTCGATCACTGCTTCGATCAGCCGCGGACCGGTGCCGGCCAGGGCCTCGGCATAGGCGGCGGTGAAGCTGGTCAGGCTGTCGGCCCGGAACGTCGTCCAGCCGCTGGCCCGTGCCGCCAAGCTGATATCCAGGGTCGGCGGCGACAGGAAGTCCTGATATTCCGGCGTGTGGACGGTCGGCAGATATTCAAAGATGGCGCCGCCGCCGTTGTTCAGCACGACCAGGATCACGTCGACCTTGCCGGCCAGTTGCAGGCTGCCGACGTCATGGGAAAAGGCCATGTCGCCGATCATGCCCAGAGTGGTGCTCTGCTGGGCGGCGGCGACACCGATCAGGGTGGCGATGCTGCCATCAATGCCGTTGGTGCCGCGGTTGGCCATCAGGCGCACCGTCTTGTCCATGGTCCCCGAGAACGTGTCGAAATCGCGCACGCTCATGGAATTGCCGGAGAACACCACCGAGTTGTCGTCGGCCGCTTCCAGGATGGTGCGGATGATCGGCGCTTCCCACAGCGTATCGGCATGGCCGACATTGGCCAGCGCGTTGACCTGACGCTCGCAGGCGGCGAAGCCTTCGGCCCAGCCCACATGCGCCGGCTTCAGGTCACGCAGAACCAGGGCGCGGCACAGGGACGCCGGGTTGGCGCGCACCATGCGGGTCACCCGCTGCAAGGGATCGGGCCAGCGCGGGGTCTGGTCGACGATGATGTAATCGCTGGTCCGCGATGTCTGGAGCCAGGTCAGCACCGACTTCGAGGTCGGCGGGCCGCCGAAGCACAGCACCCATTGCGGCTGATGGCTGTCGGCGAACGCCTTCGAGCGCAGGAAGGAGTCGGCGCGCGAGATTACCAGATCGTCATCGGTTTCGCCGAACCGCATATTGCTCAGCGGATCGGTGATGATCGGGCAGTGCAGGGCGCGGGCCAGCTCGTGCACGGCATCGAAGAAAGCCGCGTGGTCATCGACTTCGTTGGCGCCGCAGATGATGGCGCCGGGACGGCCGGACAGGGTCGCGGCGATGGCGTCGACGTCGTCGCGATGCGCCTGGATCTGGGGGATGGTCACGGCCGGCGGCAGCGCCACGGCCGCCTTGTTGCGGGTCTTCGGCACCAGCGGATCGCGGAACGGCATGTTGATGTGCACCGGGCCGGGCATCGGCCACATGGACTGCTCATAGACCCGCGCGGCGACCGACAGCAGCGAGCCGAGGCTGGCATCGGGCAGGGTCAGATTGTAGGCGGCGCGGACATGCTCGCCATAGGCGCGGACCTGATCAATGGCCTGAGCAGAACAGCGGTCCTGGTTTTCCGGCGCGCGGTCGGAGGTCAGCACGATCAGCGGAACCATTCCGGTATTGGCTTCCATGATCGCCGGATAGTAATGACCGACGGCCGAGCCAGATGTGCAGATCAGTATTGTCGGGCGCTTCGTCACCCGCGCCACGCCCAGGGCGTAGAAGGCCGCCGCGCGCTCGTCGATGATGATGCTGACCTTCAGCTTCGAATTGGCCCGGCAGGCCAGCGACAGCGGGATCATCTGCGCACCCGGCGACATCACCGCATGCTCGACACCGGAAGCGACAAGAGAGTCGATCAGCAGTGCCGCCCACTGAAAATTGAGTTCGGCATCACCCTGGACCAGCCCGCGAAATGTCGTCGAATCGGTTTCTGCCGCAGCCGGAACGGCCGGACGCGGTGCCCCCACGGGGCCGTCCACGACCTTCAGGCCGTGGTCGATGGACACATCACCAAATAAGGACGTCACTTCAGCAAGGGGCGTGGTCTTCATCATTGAGTGCTCTCCAGATATGCAACTATAGATGCGGCAATGCCGCTGTTCTACCAGTCAGACATGACAGGGTTCGCAACGCTGGTCTGCGTGTTCGCGATGCGAACGCATGTCCCACGTTGTGGAGGTCGTCATCTGTGTCTGTGGTGTTGTTGGATCAAACCTATATTGCAACCTGGCAACGGCCGCAACGGCGCATTTACTTGGCATTTTATGCTGTTTTTAACTTTATTTGGTGTATTTTCAGTTCTGTGTCGATATATGAGTTACTATGAAGAGTGCTTTGGCGATTTGATGTCGCCTTTTATCTGTTGTGGCGCGCGGATAGAGCAACCCGGCACCGTTCATATGCCGTTCGTATAGCCATTATCGGTATATGAGATTTCTGTAATGTAACACGGAGCCGCGCCGTTGCTGGAAAACGGCTCAGGTGCTCCAATAGCGTTATCTGCCGTTACCTGTTGCGGCGATGCCACACTCTTCGTAGCACGCCCTGTAAAACCTCATACTTTCGACTGTTACGCATATTTCTGCACTGCGTCATCGCGGCGAGCGGCCCAGAAAATGGGCGCGAATCGCAGCGATGACGCGAGCGCGATCCCAGGCACCCCTATTCGAAGCCCAGAACACGCGGCAGCCACAGCGCCAGGTCGGGAACCAGGATGACCGACAGCATTGCCACGGTCATGGAACCCACCATCCACAGTACCCAGGGTACCGTCGATTCCATCGTGATACCGCCGATCCGTGAGGTGACCATCAGGTTGACCGCCATGGGCGGGGTGAACTGGCCGATTGCCAGACACATGGTCATCACCACGCCGAACCAGGTGAGATCCCAGTGGTAGGCCAGGGCGACCGGTGCAAACACCGGGATGAACACCAACTGGATAGACACCGCGTCGAGAAACATGCCGGCAATCAGTAGAAACAGCGCGACCAGCAGAATGGCGACGGTGCCGTCGCTGGTCAGGGCGATCAGCGAGCGGGCCAGGATCTCGAACGACCCCAGTGCCGAACCGGCATGGGCGAAGACGGTGACCAGACCGACGATGATCAATACAACCGCCGAGACCTCGGCCGCCTCGTTGAACACCTGCCACACCGTGCGCAGGGTCAGGGTGCGGTAGACGAACATGCCGACCAGCAGGCCGTAAACCGCGGCGACGACGGCGGCCTCGGTGGGGGTGAAGGCGCCCGAGCGCATGCCGCCCAGCACCAGGATCGGAGCGAACAGGCCCCAACTGGCTTCGCGCAGGCACCGCCACAGCGACAGCTTTTCCCCGCCGTCAGGGTCGCCCCAACCATTACGGATCGCGAACCACACCGTCGGTATGGCCAGCGACAGACCGGCCAGGACTCCGGGGATCAGTCCGGCGGCGAACAGGGTGGGCACCGAGACGCCGGGCATCAGCACCGCATAGATAATGAAGGCGATCGACGGCGGAATCAGGATGGCGGTTGAACCGGCGGCGGCGATCAGGCTGGCCGAAAACGGTGCCGGATAGCCCTGCCGGGCCATGACCGGGATCAGCACGGTGGCGACCGCTGCCGCGTCGGCGGGGCCAGAGCCGGAAATGCCGCCCAGGAACATGCTCACCAGGATGGCCACCATCCCGAGCCCGCCGCGCCGGTTGCCGATCAGCGCCTGGGCCACCCGCACCAGTCGGATAGCGATGCCGGCACGCTCGAAGAACAGGCCGGCGACGATGAACATGGGCAAGGCCAGCAGAGGATATTTGGCGACGCCCGAATACACGTTGATGGGGATGGACATGATGCCCAGCGACAGGGCGGCGATCACGCCCATGCCGACCAGGCCGAAGGCGACAGCCAGCGGCGCCCCCAATCCCAGCAGCAGGAACATGCCGGCGAACAGAGTGACGGTTGGGTCAAGGATCATGGCGCGGCCCTCCGGTTGAGCCGCCAGCTATGGCCGAGAAGACGCAGGGCGATGATGGCGGTCCCCAGCGGCACCCATATCCAGTACAGCCACATGGGCCATCCCAGGCCGGGCGAGACGTCCTCGAATTCCCAGATGTCATAGGTATAGAGGATAGAGAGCACCGCCAGCACGGCGAAGGTGCCGGCGGACAGAACATCGACGAATACTCTGAGGGTACGGCGGACGCCCGGCGGAAACTGGTCCACCAGAATGGTGATACGGATATGGGTGCCCTTTGCCGCCGCCGCCGCCGCGCCGAACAGCGTCATGGCGAGCATGAGGAAAACGGCGAATTCCTCGGTAATGGCCAACGAGATATCCGTCAGGTAACGCACCACCACATTGGCGAAGGTGATGACGGTCATGGCCGCCATGCACAGGGCGGCAATGCCGCCCTCGATCTTCGGTGTGATCAGCGGCGGCGCTTCGGATGGCGCCGCGGAAACTTCGGATGACTGGTGCATGAAACAACCCTCCCCCCCCAACGGGAATTGACGGCGGCGAGGCCCGTTGCCCCCGCCGCCGGATGCGCCTATTTCCTGGCCACGGCCGCCTCGGCCTTGTGGACCAGATCGGCGCCGATCGAGTCGGTCCACTTGTCGTAGACGCTCTGCGCCGCCTGACGGAACACCTTGCGCTCTTCGGTGGTCAGGCGGACCACCTCGACACCCGCCGCCGCCAGCTCGCGCAGCATGGTGTCGTCCGGCGCTTCGAGGCCCTTGCGGGCGAGAAGGACGTTTTCGCGGGCCGCTTCGATGGCCGCTGCGCGCACGATTTCGCGGTCCGCCGCGCTCCAGCCGTTCCAGATGTCGCGGTTGACGGCGAAAATCAGCGGGCTGGCGGTGTAGCCCCACAGGGTCAGATATTTCTGGCTGACCGTGTGCAGCTTGGCGTTGAGGAAGATGGGAACCGGACTCTCCAGGCCGTCGACGGCGCCGGTGGCCAGGGCCGGCTGAGTATCGGCCCAGCTCATCTGGGTCGGGTTGGCGCCCAGCGCGGCGAAGGTATCAAGCACCATGGGCGAGCCGACCACGCGGATCTTCAGTCCTTTAAGGTCGGCGGGCACGCGGATCGGATGCTTGCTGTTGGACACTTCGCGGAAGCCGTTATCGCCCCAGGCCAGCGGAATTGCCCCTTTCTTTTCGATCAGCCGGAAAATCTCGGCGCCCACTTCGCCGCTGGTGAGCGCGTCCTGAGCGGCGGAATCCGGGAGCAGGAAGGGCAGGGCGAACAGGCTGAGCTGCTTGATCTGCGACGACCAGTTGTTCGTTCCGCTGACGCAGAAATCAATGGCCCCCTGGCGCAGGGCGGTGAATTCGCTGTACTGGTTGCCACCCACCAGCGAGGCGCCGGGAAAGACCCGCACGGTAATGCGCCCCTGGGTGCGCTCGGTGACCAGTTCCGCCCAGCGCTCGGCGGCGATCCCCCAGGGAAATGGTTTGCCAAGGACACTTGAGAGTTTGTATTCCGGCTTGTAGGTCTCGGCGTGGGCCGGCCCCACGGCGGTTGCGATGCCCAGCCACGCCGCGCAGGCCATGGCGATGGTCAACAATTTCATTGTTTCCTCCTCCGTTGGACGGATTTGCCGGTGACATCCGGCTTGCGCTGCCGCAATGCCGCTTCCATCCGTCGGGCCTCGTGCTGAAGAAGATCGACCGCCTGGGCCCGTCGGTCCGGTTGCATGCGTTCATGGATGGCGGCAACGCTGAGCGCGGCGAGGGGCTGGCCGTTGGCGGCCATGACCGGCACGGCGACCGCCTGCATGGCGGTGACGATCAGGCCGGGATTGAAGGCGAAGCCATGCCGCCAGGCCTCATCCACCAGACCCCGCAGAACATCCGGGGTGTACCCGCGATAGGGGGCAAGCCTGGGCTCCACTTCGCGGATCATCCGCCGGCAGTCGTCGGGCGGCAGGAAGGCGAGCAACGCCAGACTGCCGGCCCCGACCCCCAGCGGTCGGCGGCTGCCCACGTCGAGGGTCAGGGTCTTGATGGGGTAATCGCCCTCGGCCCGGTCGATGCACAGGGAGTCCAGGCCGTTGCGCACCGACAGGAATGCGGTGTCGCCGGTGTTGTCGGCGATGCGCCGGATGGCGGCGGCGCCAGAATCGCGCAATCGGCTGCCGCGTGAAGAAATCCAGCTTGCGACCACCACATCCATGCCAAGCGTATAGCGTTTGCTGGCAGGATCGCGTTCAATCAGCCCGTCACGTTCGAGGGCACCGAGCAGGCGCAGGGCGGTCGCTTTGTGCAGTCCGGCGGCTTCGGCCAGATCGACCAGCCGGGCGCCGTCCTGATGAGTCATCACCAGGCGCAGCAGAGCGGTCGCCCGTTCTACCGAGCGCGTGGCGCTGACGGGGGGGATCGCCGACGGGTCGCCATCGTGCGGTGTGCAAGCGATTAGTTTCAACATATGAAACCCCCACCGCGTAACGTGTTTCCAGCTTGGCATTTTAGATAGCGGTATTTTTTTACCTTGTCAAATAAACGTAATTGTCGATAATTGAGCGATACCGTATGGGAAGTTTCACACTATGAGACACCCTCATGTTCCTTCCGCAGGCTCGGTCCCACGCGTAATGGCAACCGCCAGCGTCACCCGGCTCAACGCGGACCATCGGGATCAGGTCGTCATCGCCGGTTCGCACGGCGGATTGATCGCCGCTTATCTGGCGGCGAAAAGCGGTGTTCGCGCCGTGATCCTTAATGATGCCGGTGTTGGACTCGACGATGCGGGTATCGCCGGCCTGGGATATCTGAACGCTATCGGCATGGCGGCGGCCACCGTCGACGCGTGGTCGGCGCGGATCGGCGATGGCGAAGACGCCTTGGCCTGCGGCCGGATTTCCCATGTCAACACCATCGCGGCGGCGCTGGGTATCCGTGCCGGCATGGCGACCGCCGACGCAGCGCAGCGGTTGTGTCAGGCGCCTCACCCCCATTCCGTGCCGCCGCCGGTGCACGAGACCGCTTATCCGCTGCTGACGCAACCCGGCTGCCGGCCGGTCTGGGGTCTGGATACGGTATCGCTTGCCGCGCCCGCCCATGACGGCAGCGTCATCCTGACCGGCTCGCATGGCGGTCTGCTCGACGGTCAGGCCGCGGCGGCCTTGAAATGCGCCGCGCAGGCCGCCGTCTTCAACGATGCCGGGATCGGCAAGGACAACGCCGGCATCGGCCGGCTGGCCGCCCTGGAGACACGGGCGATCGCCGGCGCCACCGTCGATGCGCGGACGGCGCGCATCGGTGACGCGCGGTCGTCCTGGGACACCGGGATCATCAGCCGGTGCAACGACACCGCCTTTCGCGCCGGTGCCCGGCCGGGGATGGAGGCGCAAGCCTTCGCCCGCCTGTTTATCGCGTTCTGATCTGCGCCGAGTGAGGACCATCATGACTGAGGACAGCCTGACTCCCGCGCCGGCCGGTCGTATGACCGGTGGGCGGGCCTTGGCCGAAATGCTGCGGCTTGCCGATGTCGGCCCGATGTTCGGCATGGGAGGGTTTCAGCTTCTGCCCTTCTATGATGGCATCCGTCAGCTTGGCTTGCGCCACACCCTGATCAATGACGAGCGCTGCGGCGCCTTTGCCGCCGACGCCTATGCCCGGGTGTCGGGCCGGCCGGGCGTGTGCGACGCCACCCTCGGGCCGGGCGCCACCAATCTGGTCACCGGCTTGGTCGAAAGCCTGAATGCCGGGGTGCCGGTGGTGGCGATCGCCGGTGATACGCATCGCGGCCATGCCTGGAAGAACATGACCCAGGAAGCGCGTCAGGTGGAAATCCTGCGGCCGGCCTGCAAGGAGCTGTTGCGCGTCGAGCAGGTCGCCCGGATTCCTGAACTGGTCCGCCGTGCCTTTGCCGTCGCCACCGCGGGACGGGGCGGGCCGGTGGTGCTGGATGTGCCCGAGGACGTGGCCCATGGCGAACACGACTTTGCCGCCGAAGATTTTCACCTGGATGCCCGCAACACCCGGTTCCCCGCCTACCGCGCCTGCCCCGCCACCGCCGACATCACCGCTGCCGCGGCATTGCTGCGGTCGGCGCGGCGGCCGATGATCCTGGCCGGCGGCGGGGTTCATCTGTCGGGCGGCTACGAGGCGCTGGCGCGGCTGGCGGAAGCGCAGTCGATTCCGGTCGCCCATACCCTGAGCGGCAAGGGAGCCATTGCCTGCTCGCATGCTCTGTCGGTCGGCCTGTTCGGCCGCTATTCGCGCATCGCCAACGAGTTGATCGCCGAGTGCGACGCCCTGGTGGTGGTCGGCTGCAAGCTGGGCGAAATCGCCACCAAGCGCTATGCCTTGCTGCCGGCCGGGGTGCCGGTGATCCAGTTGGATTGTCTGGCCGAGGAGTTCGGCCGCACCGCTTGCGTCACCGTGCCGCTGTGGGGCGATGTGGCGGTCGGGCTGGCGGCACTGGCCGACGAGCTGCACGACGGCGGAGCGGCGACGCGCGCATCGCGGGCGGACTATGTGACCGAGATTGCCGCACGCAACGCGCAGTGGCGGGCCGAGGCCATTCCCCGCTACACCGCGACCGAGCAGCCCATCAATATGGGCCGGCTGATCGGCGAATTGCAGGCGGCGCTGCCCGATGAGGCGATCCTGGTTGCCGACGGCGGTTTCGCCGCCCATTGGGCCGGGCTGCTCTACGACACCCGGCGGGCTGGCCGTCATTTCGTCGCCAATCGCGGTCTGGCCTCGATCGGCTATGGACTGCCCGGCGCCCTGGGCGCTCAGTTGGCCGCTCCCGGGGTGCCGGTGGTGGCCCTGACGGGGGACGGCGGCTGCAACATGACTCTGGGCGATCTGGAAACCGCGCGCCGTGCCGGTGTCGGCATTATCCTGGTGGTGGTCAACAACGCCGCCTCGGGCTATGTCAAGGCGTTGCAGCATGCGGTCTATGCCGGTCAGTACCAGTCGAGCGACCTGACCGAGATGGACTATGCGGCGATTGCCCGGGCGATGGGCTGCCGCGGCCTGCGGGTCGAAAACCCCGCCGACCTGTCTACCGCCTTCCGCACCGCCCTGGCGGATCGCAGCCTGCCGACGGTGATCGACGTGGTGGTGACCCGCGATCCGGCGCGCATGCTGCCGGCCGTCGACAGCCGCGCCCTGGTGGTCAAACCGGGTGACCGTCCGGTGTGAGGCCGCTCCTGTTTTCTGCGTCGACAGGCCCGGTAGAGCCGAGGCGCAGAAAACAACCCCCCGCAATCACCAGCCGGCACCAAACCAAAAGCCCATCGACACTAATGACCACGGAACCACCCGGATCACGCTGATCTGCGCTCCCTTCTGGAAAATTACCGCCCAGCGTTTCCAAAACGTCCAGAACCAGACATCGTGATTGGTAATGTCTGGACGTCTATGTCCGAGACCCTGTGTCTGTCCAAGAGACTCTAAAACATCATGGATGTCATCAACCCAGCGTATAGCCGCGTCTACGTCATCAATCTTGTCTGCCTCGGTATCAATGTCTTCTTGTGCGTGTAGCGTCAAAACATAGGATGCCGCCACCCGCTTATCCCTTCTTCGTGCGACGAGAAGCGATCCTGTCTCGGCTCAGCTTCCGCCCCTCGTCTCCAGAGATGACCTGACCAGCGTTCGTCTGGGCCAGTCCGGCGGTGATCATGCCGCCAAGTTCCTCTATTCCCTTGGAGCGCATGGAGTCGAATTGCAGGAACAACCGCAACGCTTCCCGCACAACCTCGCTTGCCGAGGTATACAGGCCCGTCGCCACTCGTTCATCAACCTGGCGTTCAAGCTCTGGCGTCAGAGAGATATTCATATCGCACCTCCGATAACAAGCTATGCTAAACCCTGTTATCGTTCAAGCCTTCCAACGAAGGCTGACCCGCTTGGAACGTGGTAGCGCTATTCGCCTTTCATTCCCGCGCTATGACCCACGGCATAAAAAGCCCTTGATCAGAAAGGGCTTCAGCGAATGGCCTAGGCCGAGCCGCCCGACCCCCATCCATCGGCGGCTATTGCCTTTCATCCCTCAGTGTCCCCGCTGCCGGGCGGGTATGGTGACCACCTCGCGACGCGGCGGCAGGTGGAGCGCCCATGTTGTATGTGACCGGCGGACGGCAGCGGGCATCGGCGGAACGGCAGGAGGAATGGCATCGCTTTGCCGGGGCCTTGATTCTCGGCTGCGAGAGCGATGGCGGCGGAGTCCGGTCGCTGGTCGACTACCAGTCGCCGCCCGAGGTCTGCCCCGACAATCAGCCTTCCGTGGTGTTCAAGGCCGGCAGCCGGTGCGGTGACGAGTTGCATGTCTGCACTCAGACCGAGGTGCTGCGCTACCGGTTGCCGGATTTCCGTCGTCTTGGCCATCTCTCCCTGCCGTTCTTCAACGATCTGCACCATGTGACGCCGACGCCGTGGGGGACTTTGCTGGTCGCCGTGACCGGGCTTGACGTGGTGGCGGAGCTGTCGCGGGATGGCGTGCTGCTGCGCTGCTGGGATGTGCTGGGCGACGAGCCCTGGCGGCGGTTTTCCCGCGATGTCGACTATCGGCGGGTGGCCACCACCAAGCCCCATCTCAGCCACCCCAACGCCGTCTTCACCATCGCCGAAGACATCTGGGTGACCCGCTTCGAACAGCGTGACGCCATCTGTCTGACCCGTCCGCGCCTGCGCATCGACATCGCCATCGAGCGGCCCCATGACGGCTGCGTGTTCGACGGGCTGGTTTATTTCACCACCGTCGACGGCCATGTGGTGAAGGCCGATCCGCAGCGGGGGGAGGTGCTGGCGGTGTGGCCGTTGGCCGCGCTGATCGGCTGCACCGCGCCGCTCGGCTGGTGCCGTGGTCTCAAGGTGGTGAGCGAGGATCAGGTGGTGGTGGGGTTTTCGCGGCTGCGCTGGACCCGCTTTTCCGAAAATGTCGCCTGGGCCAAATCCCGGCTGCGCTCGGCGCTCAGGGTCGCCTCCCATGTCCGGCCCCAGCCGACCCGCATCGTTGCTCTCGATCTCCGCCGCGGCGAAGTGCTGTGGCAGGCCAATCTTGAAGACCAGGGTATGCACGCGGTCTTCTCCATTCTCTAGGGGTCTTCCCCATGACCACCGTGTCGCCTCCGCCGTCGACCGCGCGCCAGGTGCTGCGCGGGTCCGTGATCATGGTCGGCGCCCGCTGGGCGGTCCGGCTGATCGGGCTGGTCAGCACGCTTATCCTCGCCCGGCTGCTGACTCCCGCCGATTTCGGTGTGGTCGCCATCGCCATGCTGGTCATCGGCTTCATCGAGGCGGTCGCCGAGCGCGGCCAGAGCCTCGCCCTGATCCGCCTGCGCGAGCCGTGCCGCGCGCATTTCGATACCGCCTGGACCCTGCAAATTCTGGTCGGTCTGGTGTTGAGCGCGGTCATCGCCCTGAGTGCCCCGGCTGTCGCCGCCGTGCTGGACGATGCGCGGCTGATGCCGGTCATTCTGGTGCTGTCGCTGCGCTCGCTGATCAACGGCTTCATCAATGTCGGCATGGCCACCAACCGCATCACGCTGCGGTTCGAACGCGATTTTCTATTCCTGTGCAGTCAGAAGCTCGTCAGCTTCGTTGTCTGCGTCGGTCTGGCCGTCGCCTTGCGCAGCTACTGGGCGCTGGCCGCCGCCATGGTCGCCGACCGGGTAGCGGCGGTGCTGTTGAGCTACGCCTGGCATCCCTATCGGCCGCGCTGGTCGCTGGCGCGGCTGGCCGAGATCTGGCCGTTTTCGGCCTGGATGCTGGCGGCCGATCTGGGCGATTTCCTGGCGCGTCAGGCTGACGCCATGGCCATTGCCGTTACCGCGCCCGGGACCGAACTGCTCGGCCATTACCGGGTGGCCGGTGATGTGGCGACCATGCCGACCTATGCCCTGTCGCTGCCGGTCGCCTATGCCAGCTTTCCCGTTTACGCCCGGCTGAACCCGGAGGCGTTGCGTCAGGCCAGCCTTCAGGGTCTGGCGGTGATGCTGGCGTTGGCGGTGCCGGCGGGGGTGGGCGTGGCCTGCGTTGCCGACGATGCCGTCGCGGTGGTGCTGGGGGCGCAATGGACGGCGGCGGCGCCCTATGTGCAATGGCTGGCGTTGGCCGGTATCCTGATGGCCCTGCGCATTAATGTGACGACGGTGGTCACCGTATCCGGCCGCAGCCGTCTGGCGGCGCTGCTCGGCTGGGCCGATGTGGTGGTGCTCGGCTGCGGCCTCGCTCTGGTGCTGTCGAGTGGTGACGCGGTGCACATCGCTCAGATGCGCCTTGCCGTGCTGGGGGCGATGATGCCCGGCACTCTGGCGGCTTACCGGGCGGCCACCGGAGCCGGCTGGAGCGAAATCGCCGCGACCCTGTGGCGTCCGGTCACCGCGACGGCGCTCATGGCCGGTGCGGTGACCGCCGTCCATGGCGTGGCCGTCGACGGGGCGGCCGTCCGGCTGGCCACCGACATGGTCACCGGCATCATCACCTATGGCGTGGCAACCGCGCTGCTGTGGGATCTGGCCGGCCGCCCGGCCGGACTGGAAAGCGGCGTGCTGCAACGCCTGCGGCTCGGCAAGGAGGGCATCCGGTGAGGTCGATCCTGCTGGCGGTGGTGTTCTTCGGCATGCTGCCGACGGCCATCGTCTGGCCCGAGATCGGCATCATGCTGTGGGCCTGGGTGTCCTACATGAACCCCCATAAGCTGACCTGGGGCTTCACCCGTAACCTGCCGCTGGCGCAGATGGCTGCGCTGGTGACGGTGGCCGCCTGGACCATCAACCGCCAGCCCAAGCGCCTGCAACTGAACCGGACGACGCTGCTGCTGCTGTGCCTGTTCCTCTGGTATGGCCTGACCACCCTGGTGGCCATCGACCGGCCGACCGCGGTGCCGCTGCTGGTCGACGAGGTCAAGAAGCTGCTGCTGTGCGGGATGATGCTGGCGATCATCGACGACCGGCGAAAGCTGCTGTGGCTGGTCGGGGTCATCGCCGTGTCGCTGGGCATCTTCGGTGTCCAGGGCGGTGCCTTCGTCATCGCTACCGGCGGCTCGCGGCTGGTCAGCGGGCCGATCGGCAGCTATGCCGCCGACAACAACTGCCTGGCGGTGGTCATGGTCATGTCCGTGCCGCTGATGGCGTTCTTTTATCTACAGGCGACGCGACCATGGCAACGCGGGCTGATCGCCCTGGCGGTGCTGCTGACCATGATCGCCATCATGGGCACCCGGTCGCGCGGCGGCTTCCTCGCTCTGGCCTGCTGTCTGGCCTTCCTGTGGTTCAAGGCGCCGCGTTCGCTGGGCGGCATCGTCATGCTGCTGATGGGGATGGGTGCGGCTCTGCTGATCATGCCCGACGAGTTCTATCAGCGCCTGTCGACCCTGACCGTGCGCCATGACGAGTTGGACAAATCGGCGGTCGGCCGCCTCGAGGCCTGGGGCCACGCCCTGAACATCGTCGCCAGCCGGCCGCTGGTCGGCGCCGGATTTGCCGCGTTCACACCGGATGTCTTCGCTCAGTTCACCCCCGACGTCCATCCCCGCGCCGCGCACAGCGTCATCTTCCAGTTGCTCGGCGAGTTGGGTATCGGCGGGCTGGTGCTGTATTTCACCATGCTGTTTTCGGCCTATCGCGATGGCGCCTGGATGGTGCGTCACGCCCGTGGCCGACCGGATGCCGCTTGGGCGGGCGATCTTGGCCGCATGCTGCAAGTGTGCCTGATCGGTTTCACCATCGGCGGCGCCTTTCTGTCGCTGGCCCATATCGAGCCGCTCTATGGCCTTATCGTGGTCTGCGCCCTGTCCCGCCGCATTCTCCGTCGCGAAACGGCACTGAAGGAAGCAGAGGCGAGGCAATCGCCCCCAAGCATAGGGTCGCCCGAACATCATGCGATGCCGCACCGGCAATAACTCCTTGGCGAGGACAAGACGATGCCTGCTGTGCGTCACTTCCTGTTTTCCGAGGTATTGTATCTTATCGGTATTGATAGCCTGTTGGCCTATGTCTGGATTATTCTCGCCTTATCCGGCCTGCCGTCCACCGATGCCCAGGGGAGTCCGCTGATGGGCGGCCTGATCGGTGCCGGTACCGCCACCGTGGTCATGTGGTCGCTGGGGCTGTACGATCGGTGGCTGCTGTTCGATCGCGGTCATATGGCCTCGCGGCTGGCGGTGAGTGCCGGGCTCGGCTATCTGCTGGTGACCGCGGTCGGCGTTCTCGGCGGCGCCATCACCCCGCACGTTCTGTCGAATGCGGCGGTAGTCACCGGCCTGACCGCTTCGGTGGCGGCGGCCCATCTGCTGTTCCCCCGGGTCTCGGCGGCGGCGCAGTTGAAACATCGTATCCTGGTGATCGGCACAGGCCTGGACATGGCCGGATTGGCGGCACTGGCCGGCGATACCGGTTCGGCTCATTTCACCGTCGTCGGTCACCGGCCGTCGACCGATCCGGTCGATGAGACGCTGTTGGCCGAGGCCCTGCGCCTGCGGGTCGACGAGATCGTCGTGTTCGGCGGGGTCAGCCAGGCGTCGAGCGCGGCGCTGCTGCGCTGCCGCGTGCACGGCATCGCCGTCACCGACCATCAGAGCTTCTGGGAGCGCGAAACCGGCCGCGTCCATCTCGACGACCTTCAGCCGACCTGGCTGATCTTTTCCGACGGCTTCCGCGTCAGCCGCATCGACGACGCCGGCAAGCGCGCCTTCGACATCATGATCAGCCTGATCGGCCTGGTTCTGGTGGCGCCGATCATGCTGGTGGTGGCCTGCCTGATCCCGCTGGAGAGCCGCGGGCCGATCCTCTACACCCAGAAACGGGTCGGTCGCCACGGCCGTGAGTTCGTCCTCTACAAATTCCGCAGCATGCGCAGTGATGCCGAAGCCGACGGCGTGCCGCAATGGGCGGTGCGCAACGATCGTCGCATCACCGCTTTCGGCAAATGGCTGCGCCAGTTGCGGCTCGACGAGTTGCCGCAGTTCTTCAACGTGCTGAAAGGCGATATGAGCCTGATCGGCCCGCGCCCCGAACGCGCCTATTTCGTCGAGCAGCTTGGCCAGACCATCCCCTATTATGACCTGCGCCATCTGGTCCGCCCTGGTATCACCGGCTGGGCTCAGGTCAGTTACAAGTATACGGATTCGGTCGAGGATGCCCGCATCAAGTTTTCCTACGATCTTTATTACCTGAAAAACCGTGGTCTGGTGCTGGACCTGCTGATCATGCTGCAAACGGTTCAGGTGGTGCTGTTTCCGAAGGGGGTTCATTAGGGGGGGATGTGACGTATCTCCCCTGAGCAAGGGCTATATAAAAAATCGTCATTCCCGCGAAAGCGGGAATCCATGCGGCCTGTCCGTCAGAATAAATGGTCCCCCATTATGATGCGGTACGACGGCAAAGGAAGCTTTCGGCATGGTCTTGCCGGTCGTCAAGACCGCATGGATTCCCGCTTTCGCGGGAATGACGGCTGTTTTGTTGTCGTGCAACTGCAATATCCGTGGCGGCCCGGAGTCACACCATGAAAATCCTCTATCACCACCGCACCGGCTCGCGCGACGGCCAGAGCGTGCATATCGACGAGCTGATTGCGGCGCTGCGCCGGCTGGGTCACGAGGTGGTCGTCGTCGCCCCGCCGCGCACCGCCGCGGCGAAGTTCGGCGCCGATGCCGGCTGGGTCGACACCTTGAAGCGGCGCCTGCCCAAGGCCGGCTATGAACTGCTCGAGCTGGCCTATAGCGTCGTCGCCTTCCTGCGGCTGCGTCGGGCCTGTCTGCGCCATCGGCCGGACGTGCTGTATGAACGCTATAATCTGTTCCTGCTGGCCGGTGTCTGGGCGAGCCGGTGGTATGGCCTGCCGCTGCTGCTTGAGGTCAACGCCCCGCTGGCGGCAGAGCGGGACCGCTTCGGTGGTCTGGCGCTGACGGCTCTGGCCAACCGGGTCGAGCGGGCGACCTGGCGCGCGGCCGGACGGGTGCTGCCGGTCACTCAGGTGCTGGCCGATCACCTCCGCGCCGAGGGCGTCGCGCCGGAGCGTATCACCGTCATCGCCAACGGCGTGCCCGCCGATCTGCCTTTCCGCCACCCGGACGGCGGCGCGGTACGCGCCCGGCTGGGGCTGGGGGCAGGCGCGATCGTTCTGGGGTTCGCCGGCTTCATGCGCGACTGGCACGGGCTGGACCGCATCGTATATCTGATCGCCCGCACCGGCGACCGTCACGACCTGCATCTGCTGCTGGTCGGCGACGGCCCGGCCCGTGCCGCTCTCGAGCATCAGGCGGCGGAATTGGGCATCAGTGCGCGGGTCCATTGCGTCGGCCTGATCGAGCGCGAGCACATGCCCGAGCATATCGCCGCGTTCGACATCGCCTTGCAGCCGGCGGTCGTCGCCTATGCGTCGCCGCTCAAGCTGTTCGAATACATGGCGCTGGGCCGGGCGGTGGTGGCGCCGGATACGCCGAATATCCGCGAGATACTCGAGCACGACCGCAACGCCCTGCTGTTCGATCCCGACGACCCGGCCGATCTGGCCGCCCGCCTCGAGCAGCTGTGTGACGATGCGGCGTTGCGGCTTCGGCTCGGCAGCGCCGCGCGAGACGACATCCTGCGCCGCAATCTCACCTGGGACGGCAACGCCGTGCGGGTGGCCGAGTTGGCGGCGGCACTGCTGGAGCGCCCGCAGCCGGCCCTACCTCTTGCGGCCGGGACCGTGCGACCCAAAGGATAGCGCCAGCATCCAGCGTGTGCCTTAGTCTACATACAGTAATCAGGTGCCGTTCAGCGTATCGAACAGAACTGCCGCGTCGCGTATTCTCCGGTATGAAAACATCGGACGCGTGGAATACCCTCCGTCTTCGCGCTGCCCATGGGGACAGACATCATGGTCTCTTCTCGCCCACTTGTCATAGGCTTGGTGGCAGCGACATGGATCGCCGCTGCCGCACTATCCGGTTGCGCCCAAATCACCACGTCGTCGGCCGCCATCGAGCCGGCCCTGTCGCCGACCCCGACCTATCAGATCGGCTCCGGCGACAACCTGAAAATCTTCGTCTGGCGCAACGACGACCTGTCGACCGAAGTCCCGGTGCGGCCCGATGGCCGGATATCGTTGCCGCTGGTGCCCGACATGCCGGCGGCCGGCAAGACGCCGACTCAACTCGCCGCGGACATCCAGACCGAATTGCGCAGCTTCGTTCAGGAGCCGGTGGTGACGGTGATCGTCACCAGCTTCACCGGACCCTATGCCCAACAGGTGCGGGTGCTGGGTCAGGTGGCCAAGCCGCAGGCGGTGACTTTCCGCGATGACATGTCGGTGCTGGATGCGGTGATCGCCGTTGGTGGCCTGACCAATCTGGCGGCCGGCAATCGCGCCAGCATCATCCGCAAGGCCAACGGCCAGGACATCCGCATTCCGGTTGCTCTGGACGACATCATGGATGGCGGCGACCTGTCGGCCAACCGCAAGCTGCACCCTGGCGACATCATCCTTGTACCGGAATCGTGGTTCTGATGAAGACCCTTGTGCACGACCGCACCGAGGCTCCCGATCTGCGCGCCGAACTGCTCGGCGCTCTCGGGCAGCTATGGCGGCAGCGGCGGCTGATCATCATCACCGCCTGGGCGGTGTGCCTGATCGGTTGGGCCGGAACCATGCTGTGGCCCAACCGCTACGAAGCGCGGGCCCGCATCTATGTGGACACCGAAACACTGCTGTCGCCGCTGCTCAAGGGCATGTCGGTGGTGTCCAATGTCGACAAACAGGCGGCGGTGATGCAGCGCACGCTGTTGGCGCGGCAGAATCTCGAGACGGTGCTGCACCGCCATTGGCCAGGGCTGAAGCCGGACGACACGACGGCATGGGAACAGGCGCTGCGGCGGCTGGAGAGCGCGACCACGGTCGAGCCCGAGGGCGGGCGCAGCAGCAATCTGTTCCTGGTCACCCACCGCAGCGCCAGCCCGCAGCAGGCCAAGGACATCGTCGAGACCCTGCTGGGCATCTTCATCGCCGGCAGCACCGAGGGCAGCCGCAAGGACATCGCCGAGGCCCGCGAGTTCATCGACAGCCAGCTCGAGCATTACGAGGGCCTGCTGCGCGCCGCCGAAGCGCGGCTGGCCGAATTCAAGCGGACCCATGTCGGCATGCTGCCGCAGTCGGGCAATTACGCCCAGAGCGTCGAAGCGGCACGCGCCCGCCTCGGCACCATTCGCGGCGACCTGGAAGAGGCGCGGACCCGCCGCGACAGCATGCGTGCCCAACTGGCCGACACGCCGCGCACCATTTCCGTCGACGGTGCGCCTCAGGTGGTGATCCACGGCACCGCCCGGGCCAACGAGCCGGCCTCGCGCATTGCCGAACAACAGGCGGTCATCGACGCGCTGCTGTTGCGCTACACCGACCGTCACCCCGATGTCATCGCCGCGCGGCGGCTGCTCGAGCAGATGCTGGCGCAACGGGGACAGGGCGGCAGCGTGACGGCCGCCCCTGCCGGTCACCGGACCCAGATGGCCAATCCGCTGCATGATCAGATCCGTCTCAAGCTGGTCGATCTCGAGGCCGAGGCGCTGATGCTGGAAAAGCGTCTGGCCGATCAGCGGCTGGAGGTCGAGCGGCTGAACCAGATGGCGGCGACGGTGCCGGCCATCGAGGCCGAGCACACCGCCCTCAACCGCGATTACGACGTGCTGAAATCCAATTACGAACAGCTTCTCGGGCGCCGTGAGTCGGCCAAGCTGTCCGACGAAATGCAGTCGCGGGTCGAGAAGGTGCAGTTCAGCGTCGTCGAGGCGCCCAGCGTGCCGATTGCCCCGGTGGTGCCCAACCGGCCGCTGCTGCTGTCGGCGGTGCTGGCCGGCGGCCTGGTGGCGGGGGCCTTGCTGGTGCTGGTGCGCTACCAGTTGCGCCGGCCGGTGCTGACCGTGCAGCAGTTGCGTGACAGCTTCGCGGTGCGGGTGATCGGCGACATTTCGCGGGTGGCCCCGAACTCGTCGCGGCGGCTGGCCGGTCATGGCGTCGCCCCCGCCGCCGCCGCTCTGGTGCTGACCTATGGCGCGCTGATGCTGTGGGTGTTGTCGGGCAGCTTCGCCGAGACCGTCGGGAGGGCGTTGTGATGGTCGCCGAGACACCGTTTCCCCAGCCACCCCGCCAGCCGGGGCATTCGCTGATCGAGCGGGCGGCGGCCCGGCTGACCGTCGGCGGCGGTAGCGGTGTGCAACCGCTGGCGCCGTCCCCCGTGCCGGTGACGCCGATCCGGCCGGTTGACCCGCCGCGCGTTGAGCCGCCGCGCGTCGACCGGCCTCCCCCTCTGACCGCGCCTGCCGCGGTTCGCAAGGGTGCCGCACCGACGCCGGCCATGGTCGAACAGTTCCGCATGATCGGTCATCAGTTGTTGCGGCGCGCGGCGGAACGTCGTGATCATCAGGGCCTGTCGGTGATGGTGACCAGCCCGAGAGCCGGTGACGGCCGCACCTTCGTCGCCATCCATCTCGCCCTGGCGCTGGCGGGACAAAGTGACTCCGAGGTGGTGCTGGTCGACGCCGACCTGGACCGGCCAACGGTGGCCGCCCGACTGGGCGCCAGCGCCGAGACGGGCCTGCGCGACTATCTGTCGGAACCGCCCTGCGACCTTGCCGGCCTGCTGATCGCCACCGACGTGCCGCGCCTGCTGCTGGTGCCCGGCGGCCCGGTGCGGCGCACCGAACTGGCGCTGGGTGGCCGGCTGCGCGGCTTGCCGGCCGCCCTGCGCCAGACCCGCGGCGACCGCATCGTCGTGTTCGATACGCCCTGCGCCCTGTCCGGCAGCAGCATGCCCATTCTGCTCGCCCCGCTGGTCGACGAGATCATCGTCGTCGTCGCCGCCGAAGAGACCGAAGCCGCCGCGGTCGGCGAGACCCTGGAGCACTTCCAGGACCATTCAGGGAAACTCAGCCTGGTGTTCAACAAATCGACGGCCCGGGGGGCGGTCGGGTGAGGGGGCATTCATGTTTCTCGACCATTATGGTCTGAGCGGCCAGCCGTTCCGGCTTGGGCCCGATCCTCGGTTCTATTTCGACAGTCGCGGCCATCGCAAGGCGCTGGCCTATCTGACCTATGGGCTCGAACAGGGCGAGGGCTTCATCATCGTTACCGGCGAAGTCGGGGCCGGCAAGACCACGCTGATCGAATACCTGCTGACTCTGCTCGACGGCCGCCGCCATGTGGTGGCGCAGGTGGTGACGACCCAGACCGGCGCCGACGACACGTTGCGTCTGGTTGCCGCCGCCTTCGGCCTGGACGCGGCCACCGACAGCACCAAGGCCAGCCTGCTGACCCGGCTGCACAGTCATTTCCAGAAGATTCACGACAGCGGTCGCCACGCCCTGCTGATCGTCGACGAGGTGCAGAATCTGGCGCCGCCCTCGCTGGAAGAGCTGCGCATGCTGTCGAACTTCCAGGCCGATCGCCGCGCCCTGTTGCAAATTGCCCTGGTCGGACAGCCGCAGTTCCGCGCGGTGCTGGCCAGCGCCGATCTGGAACAGCTTCGCCAGCGCGTCGCCGCGTCCTATCATCTGGGGCCGCTGAGCCGCGACGAGACCGAGGGCTATGTCATCCACCGGCTGCGCATCGTCGGCTGGACCGGAACGCCCAGTCTCGCGCCCGAGGCATTCGACGCCATCCACCGCTTCACCGGTGGCGTGCCGCGGCGCATCAACACCCTGTGTTCGCGGCTGCTGCTGTTCGGTGATCTCGAGCGGCTGGCCAGTATCGACGAGGCCGCGGTGGTTCAGGTGGCCGAGGAATGGCGCAGCGAGCTGATGGCCGATGCCGTCGGTCCTCATGGCGTGCCGGGCGCCGCTCCGGGGCTGACCCGCGAAATCGCCGATCTGGTGGAGCGTCTGCAACGGCTGGAAGCGCGCGAGCCGCCGCCTCCCGTCACCTCACAACCCTGGTGGCATCGTCTGTGGGGATGGCTGCACTCATGACCATCGTTCATGCGCTCTCCGTCGATGTGGAGGACTATTTCCAGGTGGAAGCCCTGTCCGGCGTGATCCAGCCGGAGGACTGGCCGGCCTGGGAGTCGCGGGTCGAGGCCAATGTCGAGCGTATCCTGACCCTGCTCGCCGAGGCCCATGCCCATGCCACCTTCTTCACCCTGGGTTGGATCGCCGAACGCTGTCCGGCGATGGTGCGGCGCATCGTCGCCGCCGGGCATGAACTGGCCAGTCATGGTTCGGCCCATCGCCGCGCCGACCGCCAGAGCCCGGCCGCCTTCCGCGCCGATATCCGCGCCGCCAAATCCCTGCTCGAAGATATCGGCGGGGTGGCGGTGAGCGGCTACCGGGCGCCGTGCTTTTCCATCGGCACCGCCAATCTGTGGGCCTTCGACGCCATCGCCGAGGAGGGCTATCGGTACAGCTCGAGCGTCTATCCGATCCGTCACGACACCTACGGCATGCCCGGCGCACCGCGCGTGCCGTTCCGTCTCGACGGGTCCAGCGTGCTGGAAATCCCCCTGGCGACAGCCGTGCTGTTCGGCCGCACCATTCCGTGCGCTGGCGGCGGCTATTTCCGCCTGTTTCCCTATGCGCTGTCGCGCCGGCTGCTGCGCCATACCGAACAGACCGAGCGGCGGCCTTGCGTCTTCTACTTCCATCCCTGGGAGCTGGACCCCGGCCAGCCGCGGGTTGCCGGTCTGCCGGCCCGGTCACGGCTGCGCCATTACCTGCATCTCGACCGCATGGAAGGCCGCTTGCGCCGGCTGCTCGGCGATTTCGCCTGGGATCGCATCGACCGCGTCTATCACATCGCCGAAGGGACCGCGCATGACCGCCCATAGTTCCGCGTCCGCGATCACCGTTCACGACCTGGACGATGCGGCGGTGCCGCGCTGGGACCGCTTCGTCGAGGCCTGTCCGCAGGCCAGCTTTTTTCACCGTGCCGGCTGGAAGGCGGTCATCGAGAACAGCCTGGGCCATCGCGGCCATTACCTGTACGCCGAGAGCGGTGGCGACATCCTCGGGGTGCTGCCGCTGATCCATGTGCGCAGCCGGTTGTTCGGCAATGCGCTGATCTCCAATGCGTTCTGCGTCGAGGGCGGGCCGGCGGCGGTGCATGATGGAGCGCGCGAGGCGCTGACGGCGCGGGCGGTGGCGCTGGCCGAAGCGCTGAATGTCGATCATCTGGAATATCGCGGCACCGAGCGCCACAATCCCGGCTGGGCCTGCCGTGACGACCGCCATGCGGTGTTCCGCAAAGCCCTGCCGGCCGATCCCGAGCGTGCTTTGCAGGAGGTGCCGCGCAAACAGCGCGCGGTGATCCGTCAGGCATTGCGCAACGACCTGTCCGTTCAGCTATGCGATCAGGTCGACGGCTTCTTTGCCGCCTATGCCGACAGCGTCCACGCCCTGGGTACGCCGGTTCTGCCCAAGCGCTATTTCCGCGACCTCGCCCGGGTGTTCGGCGAAGCCTGCGAAATCATGGAGGTGCGGCATCGCGGCGCGGTGGTCGGCGGGCTGATCAGCTTCACCTTCCGCGGTCGGGTGCTGCCCTATTACGGCGGCGGCACCGCGGCGGCCCGCGACCTGGGGGTCTACAATTTCATGTACTGGGATCTGATGCGCCGCGCCTGCCTGTCCGGCCTGACCGAGTTCGATTTCGGCCGCAGCAAGGTCGGCACCGGCGCCTATCGCTACAAGACTTTCTGGGGCTTCGAGCCGACGCCGCTGGTCTATGAGTATTTCCTGCGCCGCGGCGAACTGCCGGACCATTCCCCCCTGAACCCCAGATACCGCACCCTGATCGCCCTGTGGAAACGCCTGCCGCTGGCGGTGGCCAACACCGTTGGCCCGTGGCTGGCGCGGGATCTGGGGTAGCCCTTTACAGAGTATAGGCCCCCCATGGACGACCTTCTGTTCCTCACCCAGCGCATTCCCTATCCCCCCGACAAGGGCGACAAGATCCGCTCATGGCACATGCTGCGCCATCTGGCGGAGCGCTATCGGGTGCATCTCGGCTGCTTCGTCGATGATCCGCAGGATCTTCAGCATGTGCCGCGGCTGCGTGAGTTGACCGGCGACAGCCTGTTCCTGCCGTTGTCGCCGCCGCTGGCGCGGCTGCGCGGGTTGACGCGGCTGGTGACCGGGCAGCCGCTGACCCTGGGCTATTTCCATGATCGGCGCATGGCCGGATGGGTGCGGCGGGTGCTGGAGCGGCGCCCGGTCAAGGCGGTGTTCGTATTCTCGTCGGCCATGGCCGGCTATGTGATGGGGGATACTCCGGCCCGACTGCGCCGCGTCGCCGATCTGGTCGACATGGATTCGGCCAAATGGGGTCAGTATTCCCATCGCGCCGGCTGGCCGCTGTCCAGCATCTATGCCCGCGAACGAACCACCCTGGCGGCCTTTGAATGCCGGGTGGCGCGGGCGTTCGATGCCACCGTGCTGGTGTCCGAACCGGAAGCCGATCTGCTGCGCGCAGCCGCCCCCGATGCCGCCGAACGCATCCTGGCCGTCGACAACGGTGTCGATCACGGCTTCTTCTCGCCCGACGCAGCCCGCGCCAATCCCTATCCCGCCGGCATTCGGCCGATCGTCTTCACCGGCGCCATGGACTACCGCCCCAACATAGATGCCGTGTCCTGGTTCGCCACCGAGGTGCTGCCCCGGGTGATGTCCCGCCATCCCACCGTCCGCTTCCATATCGTCGGCGCCAACCCGAGCCTGGCGGTGAGCGCCCTGGCCCAAAGCGGCGCGGTTATGGTGACCGGACGGGTGGCGGATGTGCGCGGCTACCTCGCCCATGCCGCCATGGCGGTGGCGCCGCTGCGCATTGCCCAGGGTGTTCAGAACAAGGTGCTCGAGGCCATGGCCATGGCCCGCCCGGTGGTGGTGACCTCGCAAGCGTTGCTGGGCATCGACGCCTTGCCGGGCCGCCATCTGCTGCTCGCCGACGATGCCGCCGCCTTCGCCGACACCGTTTCCGCCGAACTCGCCGCTCCCTCCCCCAGCCTCGGCCGCCGCGCCCGCCGCCGGGTGATCGAACGCTACGACTGGTCCGCCAGCCTGGCGCGGCTGGAGGGGATCATCGCAGGGAAATCCCCTCTCCCGCTGGCGGGGGAGGGAGGGGCCCGCCAAGCGGGGGGGGGAGGGTGGTCCCCTGCCGGAGGCATCAAACCCCTGCGGCGCCGCCCCCCTCCCCCCGACCCTCTCCCGCCAGCGGGAGAGGGAGTTTTCACTCGTCGTGCAGGAGTCCCCCATGTGTGGCATCGCCGGTTTCGTCGACTTCCGCGCCCCGCTCGACCCGCTGGCCACCGGCCGCATCATTGCGACGATGACCGCCACTTTGGCCGAGCGTGGCCCCGACGGTCAGGGGGTGTGGACGGATGCGGCGGCGGGGGTGGCGTTGGGGCATCGCCGGCTGGCGATCATCGACGTTTCGCCGGCCGGTCACCAGCCGATGGAGTCGGCGTGCGGCGGCTATGTCATCACGTATAACGGCGAACTCTACAATGCCGACGAGGTGCGGGCCGAACTGGTCGGGCGCGGCATCGCCTTTCGCGGCCATTCCGATACCGAGGTGCTGGTCAACGCCTGCGCCGTCTGGGGCGTCGAGCAGGCGGCGCGGCGCTGTCACGGCATGTTCGCCTTCGCCCTGTGGGACCGCACCCGCCGCCGGCTGTCGCTGGTGCGCGACCGCATCGGCATCAAGCCGCTGTATTGGGGGCTGTTCGGTTCGCTGCTGCTGTTCGGCTCGACCCCGCGATGCCTGGCCGCTCATCCCGACTGGCGCGGCGAGATCGACCGCGATGCGGTGGCCGGCTGCCTGGCCTTCAGCTACATCCCGGCACCGCGCTCGATCTGGCGCGGCCTGGCCAAGTTGCAGCCGGGCCATGTGGTCACCATCGAGGCCGACGGCACCGCCGCCGAGGCCTGCTATTGGGATCTGCGCCGCATCGCCCTGGACGGAGCCGCCGCGCCGCTGGTGCTGGACGATGCCCAGGCGGTGGAGGCGCTGGTCCGTCTGCTGGATGACGCGGTGCGGCGCCATCTGGTATCCGACGTGCCGCTGGGGGCGTTTCTGTCGGGCGGGATCGACAGTTCGGTGATGGTGGCGCTGATGCAGGCGGCGTCATCGCGCCCGGTGCGCACCTTCACCATCGGCTTCGAGCAGAAGGACCACGACGAGGCCGGTCATGCCGCCGCGGTCGCCCGCCATCTCGGCACTCGCCACACGACCTTGTCGGTGACCGCGCGCGATGTGCTGGATGCCGTGCCGCTGATGGCCGAGCAGTTCGATGAACCATTCGCCGACGCCTCGCAGATTCCAACCTATCTGGTGTCACGGCTGGCGCGGCGCGATGTCACCGTCTGTCTGGCCGGTGATGGCGGCGACGAACTGTTCGCCGGATACAGCCGCTACGATCTGACCCGGCGCCTGCATGGCGGATGCGCTCTCATGCCGCGGCCGCTGCGCCGTCTGCTCGCCGCGGCATTGACCAGCGTCAGCCCGGCGGCCTGGGATCACCTGTTGGCGGCGTGGCGCCCGGCCTTTCCGGGTGATCGCCTGCACAAGCTGGCGACGGTGCTGGAGTTTTCCGGTCGGCTCGACCTGTACCGCCGCGTCATCGGCTCCGGGCGCGCGGCCGGGCCGGGGGGGGCCGGCCGGGGCGGCGGGGGGGCCGCCCGGCCGGGCGCGGCGCGGGTGCGGCGGCGTGGCGCCCGCCGTGTGGCACGATGCCGATATCGAGGCCATGCCCGAGCTGGTCGGAAGCCTGCAACTGGTCGACCTGCTGACCTATCTGCCGGACGGTATCCTGACCAAGCTCGACCGCGCCAGCATGGCGGTGGGGCTGGAAGGGCGGGTGCCGTTGCTCGATCACCGTCTGGTCGAGTTCGCCGCGCGCCTGCCGCGCAGCCTGAAACGGCGCAATGGCGTCGGTAAATGGCTGCTGCGTCAGGTGCTGTACCGCCATGTGCCGCCGGCTCTGGTGGAGCGGCCGAAAATGGGCTTCATGCCGCCGACCGGCGCCTGGCTGCGCGGACCGCTGCGCGACTGGGCCGAAGACCTGCTCGCCCCCGCCGCCCTGGCCGAGGACGACCTGTTCGATCCCGCCCCGATCCGCCAGCGCTGGGCCGAACATCTGTCCGGCCGCCGCAATTGGCAGTTCTCATTGTGGGAGGTGCTGATGGTGCAGGCATGGCGGCGGCGGTGGATGCATGAAAGGCCCCGTGCCCTTTGCACCCCTCTCCCGCTGGCGGGAGAGGGAGGGGCCCGCGAAGCGGGAGGGGGAGGGGGGGCTCCC
>OBEQ012152009.1_pt1 | contig 42520 bp, 46 predicted proteins | sample 1670901 | NCBI WGS metagenome assembly OBEQ01 (sample SAMEA104232315, study PRJEB22302) | groundwater metagenome | biome: forest; feature: aquifer; material: groundwater | place: USA | collected 2011-08-07 | depth 5.4 m
GCGCCGCTTGCTCAATCCAAAGGCTTTGTGGATCACCCGCATGGCCCGCTCGGCGTGCGCCTTGCGGATCACGCAGGAGAGCTTGATCTCGGAGGTGGAAATCATCTCGATGTTGACGCGCTCCCGCGAAAGCGCCTCGAACATTTTCGCGGCGACGCCGGAGTGGCTGCGCATCCCGATGCCGACGATCGAGAGCTTGGCGATCCCCTCGTCCGTGGTCACCTCGCCGGCGCCGATGCGCTGGGCCACGCTGCGCGCGATGCGCAAGGTGGCCGGCAGGTCGTGCTTGATGACGGTGAAGGAGACGTCGGTCGCCCCCTCGCGGCTGACGTTCTGGACGATCATGTCGACGTTGACGTCTTTCTCCGCCAGCTCGCGGAAGATCTGCGCGGCCATGCCGGGCTTGTCCGGCACGTCCTGGATGGTGACCTTGGCCTCGTCCTTCTGCAGCGTGACGCCGCTGACGACGACGTCTTCCATGGCCTTGGCGGCCTGCGTGATCATGGTTCCCTCCCGTGATGAAAAACTGGACCGGACATGGATCGGCACGTTGAACCGTTTCGCGACGAAGATGGAGCGTGCCTGCATGACCTGCGCACCCAGCGAGGCCATCTCGAGCATCTCATCATAGCTGATGGCGGAGAGCTTGCGCGCGTTGGGCACGATGCGCGGGTCGGCGGTGAACACGCCCTCGACGTCGGTGAAGATCTCGCACAGCTCGGCGCTCAAGGCCTTGGCCAGCGCCACCGCGGTCAGGTCCGAGCCGCCGCGGCCCAGCGTCGTGATTTCCTGGGACATGGTCATGCCCTGGAAGCCGGCGACGATGACCACGCGGCCTTTCGCCACCTCGTCGTGGATGCGCTTGGCGTTGATGTCGATGACCTTGGCTTTGGTGTGACGCCCGTCGGTGATGATGCCGACCTGTGAGCCGGTGAAGGAGATCGCATCCTCCCCCAGCTCCTCGATCGCCATGGCCAGCAGCGCGACGGACACCTGCTCGCCGGTCGCCATGAGCATGTCCAGCTCGCGCTCCGGCGGGTTCTGGCTGATCTGCCGGGCCAGCTCCAACAGCTCATCGGTCGTGTCCCCCAGCGCCGAGACGACCACGACGACGTCGTGGCCCTGGCGCTTGGTCTGGACCACCCGCTGCGCAACCTGCTTGATGCGCTCCGTGTTGGCGACCGAGCTGCCCCCGAATTTCTGGACGATGAGTGATCGAGCCATCCGATAACGTCCCTGCTGGAAAATCGTTATTATACCCTGAAAACGCGGTGTGGGCTACTGGCGGCGGGTGTTACGACAAGCCGACGGCTTTACTGATGGGCCCGATGTCGGGGGGCAAGGGACGCGGCGGGCGCATGCTGGCCAGGGCCCGCTCGGGGTCTTTAAGCCCATGCCCGGTGAGGATGCACACCAGCACCAACGGCTCGCGGCTGGTCCGCTTACGCCGGCGCAGGTGGCGCTTGAAGTAGCCCTGCTTGGCGAGCATCAACAGGCCGGCGACCGACGAGGCGGAGGCCGGCTCCACGAAGAGGCCGTCCTGCTGCGCCAGCAGGCGGTAGGCGTCGAGGATCTGGCTGTCCCGCACCGCCAGGATGCGTCCCTGCGACTCATCGCGCGCGGCGATGGCCCCGTGCCAGCTGGCCGGGTTGCCGATGCGGATCGCGGTGGCGATGGTCTTGGGCTTTTTCACCACCCGTCCAAGCACGAGCGGCGCGGCCCCCTTGGCCTGGAAGCCGAGCATGACCGGCAGCGAGCTGATGCGCCGGGCTTTGAGATATTCGCGATACCCTTTCCAGGACGCGGTGATGTTGCCGGCGTTGCCCACCGGCGTCAGGTGGAAGTCCGGCGCGCGTCCCAGGACATCACAGATCTCAAACGCGCCGGTCTTCTGCCCCTCGATGCGGAACGGATTGATCGAGTTGACGACCGTGATCGGAAACCGCGCGGCGAGCGTTTTCACCAGCTCCAGGCACGTGTCGAAATTCGCGTCGATCGCCGCCACCCGCGCGCCGTGGATGAGCGCCTGCGAGAGCTTGCCCATGGCGATGGCGCCCTGCGGGATGAGCACGATGGAGCGCAGGCCCGCCTTGGCCGCGTAGGCGCTGGCGGAGGCCGAGGTATTGCCGGTTGAGGCGCACAGCACGGCTTTGGAGCCGGCTTCCACCGCCTTGGAAATCGCCACGGTCATCCCGCGGTCCTTGAAGGATCCGGTGGGATTGGCGCCGTCGTATTTCAGGTACACCTGGCATCCCTCGCCGAGACGCCGGCTCAACTGTTTGCTGTAGAGCAGGGGGGTATTCCCTTCCAGGAGCGTCACCACCGGCGTGCGCGGCGACACCGGCAGGAACTCGCGGTAGCTGTCGATCACGCCGCGCCAGGAAGCGGGACGAGCCCCGACACCAGATCGCACAGTACTTACGCCAAACAATCTTTGGTTGTTCATGGTAGAACGTTCCACCGTGGCTTCATCGATCCGATGAGGCGATTGGTGTCGGGGCGAGCCGAGGAACTGACGGAAGCGCTCACGGTCACCCCACCACCTGTCTTTGGTTCTGCCATAGGCAGAACCGTCTGATTCGTTGGATTAATCGTCTCATGCTATCTCTGCTCCCTTGATCAGACCCCGCCACCGGCGGGAAGACAGGTGGTGGGGTCACTTCCCGCGGGGGGCTTCGGTGCGAATGGCCACGGTCGGCGACTTGACCACGCCGAGCCGGTCGATGGCCTGCAGCGCGCGGCGGACATTGGCCTCGCGCGCCTCATGGGTCATCATGACCACCGGCACGACCTTGGCGGCCCGGCGCTCTTTCTGATGGACGCTCGCGATCGAGATCTGATACCGGCCCAGCACGCCGGCGATCCTGGCGAGCACCCCCGGCCTGTCGATCACGAGAAACCGCAGGTAGTAGCGGGTCTCCACGTCATCGATGCGGCGCAGCGTCAGGGGTTTGTGCGCGCCGGTGTCGAGGGGGATGCGCTGGCTGGTGCCGGCGACGACGTTGCGCGCGACATCGGCGATGTCCGAGAGCACGGCGCTGGCGGCCGGGTTCTGCCCTGCCCCGCGCCCATAGAACAGCTGCGCGCCCACCAGATCGCCGTGCACGTAGACCGCGTTGTAGACGCCGTCGACATTGGCCAGCAGGTGTGGCTTCGCCAACAGCGCCGGGTGCACCCGCACGTCCAGCTCGTGGCCAACCTGCTTGGCCAGCGCCAGCGGTTTGATGCAGTAGCCCAGCTCCTCGGCGTACTGGATATCCGCCAGAGTCACCCGGCTGATGCCCTCGGTATGGATGGCCGAGAGCGGCACGCGGATGCCGAACCCCAGCAGCGTGAGGATCGCCAGCTTGTGCGCCGCATCGCGCCCCTCGATGTCCAGCGAGGGATCACGCTCGGCGTAGCCGTGCTGCTTGGCCTCCAACAAGGCCTCGTGGAAGCTGAGCTGCTTGTCTCGCATTTGCGTCAAGATGTAGTTCGACGTGCCGTTGACGATGCCCAGGATGGTGTCGAGGTCGTTGGCGATCAGACTTTCGCGGATGGCCTTGATGATGGGAATCCCGCCACCGACGGAGGCTTCAAAATACAGATCCGCTCCATCGCGTTGGGCGGCGGCGAAGAGCTCATGTCCGTATTCCGCCAAGAGCGCCTTGTTGGCGGTGACCACGTGCTTGCCCGCCTTCAACGCCTCCAGGATGAACTCTTTGGCGGGATGGATCCCGCCGATCAGCTCCACGACAATCTGAATCTCAGGGTCGCGCAGGATCGTGTTGGCGTCGCTGGTGAGGCGATCCGCGGGAATCCGCAGCGCGCGCGCGCGCTTGGGGTCGCGGTCGCACGCCCGTTTGAGCGACACCCGCGCCCCGATGCGCCGCTCCAGGACATGCGGTTTCTCAAGGAGGGTCCTCGCGACCCCCGCCCCGACGGTTCCGCATCCGATGAGTCCGACGTTCACGACGTGTGCCATGTCACCTGTCCGAAAAAATCGGGGCGGGAGGATTTGAACCTCCGACCTCCTGAACCCCATTCAGGCGCGCTACCAAACTACGCCACGCCCCGCAGAAACAAACCTCAGTATTTGCAACTCATTGAAAGACAACCTGGTCTCCAGGACTTCGATGCTGGGTGAATTCCGATGCCGGAGTCACGCCGGAAATTCTCATGAATCCCCACGTCCCACTCCCACTCTCGCCTTGCAGCCACAGTACGGGCAGAAATTCACCTGGCTGGCGTATTCTTCGTTGGTCACCCAAAGCTTACCGCTCTTATCTTCATAGCAATACGTGATGGCTGCCCCATAGGCGGCCCCCGGTAACGACCATTCGCATCGATGACCTTTGCCCTTCCCCTTGGGGAGATTCGGCTCCAAATTATCCCAGGACAAATTCAACGCCCCCCTCAACAACAGGTGGTCTTGTTCACACAGAGACTCCTTCCCGCAAAACGTTCTTGATAAACGGAGCCTCAAGCGCAACGAGCCTCTGATAGAGGGGCCTTCCCAATACCTTGATGGACAGGTAGATTCCCTCCGCCAAAAGGATCTCTGTCGCAACTCGACCGATCTGCTCCTTGAGCTTCCAGTCGTTACGTTCGGTGACAATCAGAAGATCGACATCCGACTCGGGTCCTGCGTCGCCTCGCGCTTTGGAGCCAAACAGGTGTATTTCAATAATCTCGCTTCCCCATCGCTCCCGAAGCGTGGTGGTAAAACGCTCCACAGCCTTCTGTTCCTGCTCCGTTAACTTCATTTTATAAAAACCAGCTGCAATTTTGACACTGATACCCCCTTGAGGCGCGCCACCCCTGTCGCCCACCGGCGACAGGACTCGTGCGCCGGTGCGGTTTGTCCGGCGCACTCGCAAACTACGCTACGCCCCGATGTGGACTCACAACGAGGAAACAACAATGTCTCCCACCTTATCCGACCCGGCCTCCTCGTATCTCAACTTCCCGTCATTATCTTCCCTATCCGGCCCAATACTGTACACGATCCATCTCTTCTCTCGCCTCTCGTACCTCAATGGTTTGAAATCATCAAAAGGGTCTTCGGGTAGTTTTGAAAGGTACGTCGGGACTACCGCTTGAAGCGTATCAGGAATCTGACCGTTCTCCAGTTCATATAACCTCACTGCAGCCGCAGTAATTAAGGCATCGAACTCACTCAGCGAGGCGTAATATCTGGTGATAACTTTTGTGGACCGTGGCGCAACAATTGCAAACACTTGTCTGGCGGTCAGAGTAGGATAATCTATTCCCTCGGGCAACCCAAGACGAGCCTGTAGACCTTTCCATGCCATATTGAATGGCTTAGTATCTATTTCCAGTTGCTCTCTGAATCGTCTGACCCTCTCTTCATACGCCTCCGGCTTGTTCTCCCTATAAGCCGTAACAAGATAACTAAGGTACTCATCCTCCAATCTGTCAAACTCGTTATACATCTTTTCATAGTTATAGAAGGCGTTATACCATTCTTTCTTTTTAATCGTCCTAATGGTATTTTTCGCCGCCTCTTTTTCTTCTTCAAATGCCCCTTCAAGGCCAGCATCTTGCCGTCGTAAGGAGACAAGGCTGTCTAGGAGATGGCGACAATCCTGGGTGGTTAGTTGCTCTCGATTGATATGCTGTTCCAAAGGGGCAAAGGCTAATCGTCGCACAATGATTTCCAACAGCTTACTGAGCAAGATAAAGTCCTTCTGTTGTCCAAGGTGGTTGGCGAACCTCAACACAGAAAGATAATTCTCTAACGCCAAATCTGGTCTATTTTCTTTTTCCCACTGTCGCCCTTCTAGTAACACGAGTCTTGCGACATTAACTTCATCTGCATGTTGCGGCAACTCTGTACTGGCGTCCTTCTTCATGGGCGCACCAGAGGTGAACTGACAATAGCTCAACCGCGTTGCCCGCTTAAACTCACCGATTGCTTCGTGGTTTTTCGTCAACAGTTCTTTCAGGTCTTCATTCTCAACTTGCCAACCATTGTTGATAACACTACTTGTTCTATTTGGGAAATCTTGAGGAAGTTGAGCTAACAGAGAGCTTGCCCTTCTGTAAATTGTCGAGGCGTTTGTTTCATCCTCCGCTGCATAGCTAGAGAAGCACAAACTGGTCACGAGGACGGCAAATCCAATCGCCATCGACTGAACGATTGTTTTCTCGGCCAGTTGTTTGGGTTTCATGAAGCTTTCCTTAATTAAGATGATACGGGCGTCACTACGCAGACGATGACTCAGTTGCAACCTGGAGATAGTTCGCAACGCGAAATGCATGAACATCTTAACCTGCTTTGGAAGCTTTGCGAAGCAAAAAGTTAGCGGGACTCGGCTTTGGGAACTCTGACCATCAGCGACTGGAGCGCGTGGCGAGGATCTTTCCGACGGAAGAGGATGGCGTAGACCTGTTCGATGATCGGCAGCTCCACGCCAGCACGGCGGCCGAGCGCCACGGCAGCCTTGGTGGTTTCCACCCCTTCGATGACCATCTCGGTGTGGGCCAGTATCTCCGACAAGCGTTCGCCCTTGCCAAGCTGCTCGCCCAACCGGCGGTTGCGCCCGCCCAGGCAGGTCGTGATGAGATCGCCCAGGCCGCTCAGGCCCCAAAACGTCTCTGACGTGGCCCCCATCGCCACGCCTAAGCGCGCCATCTCGACCACGCCCCGCGTGATGAGCGCCGCCTTGGCATTGGCTCCGAAGCCCAGCCCATCCCCGATTCCAGCCGCGATGGCGATCGGGTTCTTGAGTGAGCCGCCCAGCTCAACCCCAATGACGTCCCTGGACGTATAGACGCGGAACCGCTCGCTCATGAACGCATGCTGCACGTCAGCCGCCAGCCGCGCATGGGTCGAGGCGATCACGGAGCTGGCTGGATATCCCCGCGCGATTTCCGGCGCGATGTTCGGGCCGGACAGGACCGCGATGGGAACCGGGCCGAGCTCTTCCGCGATGACCTGCGACATGCGTTTGAGAGTGCGGGTCTCGATGCCCTTGGCGACGCTGACAAACGCCTTGACGGCCGGCGGATACCGGCGCACTCGATGCAGCACGCCGCGCAGGTGTTGCGAGGGAACCGCCAGGACCACGAGCTTGGCGTCCCGGAGCGCCTCACCGAGGTCGGCGGTGATGGGCAGGCGACGCGGAATGGAAATGCCGGGCAGGAACTTGGGATTTTCCCGACGACGCGCCAGGAGCCTGACGTAATCCGGAAACGCCCCCCACCACCTCACCCGATGCCCCAGCCGGTGCAGGTGGATGGCCAGCGTCGTGCCCCAGCCTCCGTCGCCTAAGACCGCAATCGAGATCTTGGAATTTGCCATCGCGGCCCCACTCTAACATGGCGTGCAACCTCACGTCAACCACGCCGCGCGCGCAGGCATAAAAAAACCCGGGTGACCGCCTCGGTCACCCGGCGCCACAGCGGGGGCATCCGCTCGATACCCTCCTCGTCCTGCGGCGACACAAGGGCCTCACGGAGCCCTTAACTTTCGCAATCGGTCTGTTCGTCCGCCTCCACCGTCATCGCGAGCAGATGCCGGTACCCAATGCAGAAGACTTCGCGATCGAGCACCGCGTACAAATAGCCCAGGACCTTGTAGACCACCCGCTCCTGGCCGGTCTGGGGATCCAGATCCTTCGTCACGTAGACCTGGCGGGGCGGGAGCGGATCGAGGGTCTGCGCCCAGTGAATCGAGTCGTTCATGGATAGGACGGTGGTGCGCGATGCCACCCGGTAGGTGCAGCGTCGCGTCACGGTCGACACCAACTCGCCCTGACGCATGACCTCCGTCACCAGGCAGTCCCGGTTGCACCAATCCCCTGAGGTGAGGTTGCGAACCACGATGTCGCGCATGCGGGCTAATCCCGAAAAGACAGGCTGCACTCGAAGGCCGGATCCATCCGGTGTAGTTCGAAGGCGAGCATCACCACGCGGATTTTCAACCATGGCTCGTGCGTCTTCATCCACGACGAGTAGAGATCGAGGAAGGCGTTCAACGTGTCTTCGTAGGCCAACCGATGCTCATAGGCGCCCAGCTCCCGCAGAAACCGGCGGAACCGCGCATCGGACATCTCCGCTGCGCCGATCTGAGCTGATTTATGTGATCGCTGAAACATGTGGTTACTCCGTCGCACGTATAGGCGCTGACGCCTGAGTCGCTTGCTGCTTCAATCACTTCAGCCATCCTTCCTTTAGGACATCCTTATTATTAATGTCTTTTACTTTCAATTTAAAATTAACCATATTACTAATCAATTCGTCAAGACCTCGACGAGGATTTTTCAGACAGATAGAAGGACTAGGGGATCAGACGGCGGCGAAGGAGCAGATGGACTGGTAGGCGCACCAGCGGCACGAGAATTCTTGCGGTTTGGGCTGAAAGTCACGCGCCCGGAGGCCCTGGGCGACCTCGCGCAGGCGGGCTCTGGTGTCCTCAAGATCGTCCTCGGTAACCGTGGCAACCCCGGTGACGCCGGTCTCAAGAAACCGGAGTTCCAGGCGAGTTGGCAGCCGGGCGTGAATCGTCTGCCACGCCAGGGCGTAGACGGCCAGTTGCAGCGACTCGCGGGTGCGTTTGTTGGCTTGCGCCTGGTCGGTGACGTCGGACGATTTGTAATCGATGATGGCGACGTCATCGCCGCGGCAATCCACCCGGTCCCAGCGTCCTGCGATGACGAAGTCATCAAGATGGAAGCTAAACTTCTCCTCAATCAGGGTGGGCTGCTCGGGCGCGCGTTGCTGCTGGGCGAAGAAGCGGCGCAACACCTCCCTGCCGCGCGCCAGACGCTGCTCCTCATGGACCCGGGTTAAAAACCCTTCCGAGCTCCAGGCCTGCTCGAAGGCCTCCAGCAATTCCGCTTCGCTCATGGGCTGAGCCTTGAGCCGGCGCTTGAAGAACAGCTCCACCGCTTTGTGCAGCGCCGAGCCGTAGATGACCAGGTGGTGGCGCATGATGGGGATCTTCAACAGGTGGCTGAAGCGGAACTTCAACGGACAGGTGAGATAATCGTCCACCCCATGCGGGTCCAAGCGCAACGGCTCCGGCAACGCGAGCCTGATGGCGCCAGCGTCGATCGGGACCGGAGGCCGGGCTCGAGCGATGCGCTCCTGCGCTGAAGGCTGTATCGCAGGCAGCGCGGGGCCGGCCAGATTCAACGCCTCCAGCACAAACTGGCTGATCTTGCGCACCGACTTTCCTCCGTAGTCGTAGGCGGCCGTCAGGCACAGCTCCTCTTCCGCCCGGGTCATGCCGACATAGAACAGCCGCCGCTCCTCCTGGAGATGATAGTCGCCGGCCGGGAGCAGGTCTTTGATCAGCCGCTCCGGCAACTCCAGCGGATCGCGCCGAAACGGCGTGGGGAATCGGCCCTGCACGAGGCCCACCAGAAACACGACGGGAAACTCCAGCCCCTTCGCCTTGTGGATCGTCAGGACGTTCACCCGATCGTCTAACCAGGATTCTTCTTCTGTGTTGGCCGTGTCCCCGAGCGCCTGCAGCAGCTCCAACGAGCGCATGAGCTCGGGCAGGCGGTTCCCCAGCACATGCTCGAAGCGATACAACTGGTCAAAAAACCTGGCGACGAGCTGCAGCCGCTCCCCGTCCTCCGGATGCTCGCCGGCGGCATGCCGCTTGAGCCACCCGGTCTCGCTGAGCCAGCGGTACAACAGCTGGCCGGGCGACTGCGCGCGCGAGAGCTCCACCAGCCGCTTCAGGTCCCCGAGGAACGCCGCGATGGCTTGACGGGCTGCCTCCGTGACCTCCGGAGCCTCTGAGGCACCGCCGAGGAGGAGCTCGAAGATGGTCCGCAGGCTCCGGTGGGTGCGGGTGGCCAGCGCCAGACACTTCGCCAGATCTTCCATGGGGCAGGCATACAGGCTTGAGCTGATGACGTGATACCAGCTCAGACTGTCATCCGGATCGGCCAGAGTTTTGAGACAGGAGAGGAGCATCTTGATGTCTTCATGCGCGAAGAGGCCGCTGCTGCCGCTAAACCGCCACGGGACGCCGCAGACGTTCAGCGCGCGCAAGAAGATGTCGGCCTCGCGGTTGGTCCGCACCAGGATCGCGACGTCGCCCGGCCGCCGCCGGCCCGATTCAACGGCGTCGTGGATCTGGGTGGCGACCCAATCCGCTTCACTGGAGACGGTGTCGAAGATCGCCAGCTTCGGTTCAATGGCGGTTCGCGGGCTCATCGCGATCAGCCGCTTGTTGATCTGTTCCTTCACCTCCAGCCGATCCGGATCGTTACCCCGAATGAGCCGATAGGCGCAATCCAGAATCGCCTGGCTGGACCGAAAATTCTCCGTCAGGACGATCCGCCGCACATCCTGGTAGTGCTCCAGGAATTTCAGGACGTTACTGATCGCCGCACCCCGCCACTTATAGATGCTCTGATCGTCGTCCGCGACCACCGTGACATTCGCGGTCGGCGGCGCCAGCAACTGCAAGAGGCGAAACTGCGCGTAGTTGGTGTCCTGAAACTCATCGACCAACAGGTAGCGGAAACGCTGGCGGTAGGCCGCCAAGAGCTCCGGGTGCTGCTCCAGGAGCTGGATCACCAGGAGAATCTGGTCGCCGAAGTCCACGGCGTCGGCCTCGCGCAACAGGCGCTGGTAGGTTTCGTAGCAGCGGGCGAGCTCCATGACCTGCGCCGCCTCCGCCTGGAGGCGGGCATCGGCAGGGCTCGCGGCTGCGTTGGCGGCCAGCTCCGCGGCGAAGGCGAGCAATTCCTCGACGCTCACCGCCTCATCCTTGGCGCGGGCGATGACCGTCGCGATCGCCTCGAGATAGCGGGTCGGATCGTTGAGCGGGCGCAGCCGCTCCAGCGGCAACGCAAACACGCGATCCCGAAGAAAGACGATCTGCTCAGGCTTCGAGAGCACGCGCAGGTGGGGTGAGAGCCCGGCGTCGACGGCATGTTCCCGCAACAGGCGATCCCCGAAGGCATGGAAGGTCGAGAGCCACATGTCCAGGTAGCCGTAGGGCACCAGGACATCCACGCGCTCCTCCATCTCCGCGGCCGCCTTGTCGGTGAAGGTCAGCGCGAGGATCTCCTCGGGATGGGCCTGCTTGGTGGCCAGCAACCACGCGATGCGCCTGGTGATGACGGTGGTCTTGCCGGTGCCTGCACCGGCCAGGATCAGCAGGGGGCCCTGCTGGTGCGTAACAGCCTGGCGCTGGGTGTGGGTGAGATCAGCAAGCAACCGCTCGTCTAGGCGCTGCGGCGTAGGAGCAGACGCCAGGATGGACATTGCGCGGGTCGGGTGTTTACTTTGGATGGCTGGAGGCAAACTCAAACACAAACTCCAGCGCCGCCTGCGGGAGATCCGCCGCGTCGAAGTTCGTCTTGACGTTGCCCAGGATGAGCTTGAGTTTCTGACTTTCCCAGTGCGGATTCCAGAACGCGATCAGCCCATCGTAGATGACCCCATCGTAGATATCGCCGGTTTGCAGGCTCGCCAGTTGCAGGAGGGCAAAGCGCTGCTGGGGCTTGCCGATGATCTTGCCGACCGGCAATCCCACGCCAAAATACCCAGGCCTGGCTTCTTCCAAAATCCCGCGAGTCGTCGTGGCCATCGGCGCCTTGGATTCGGCCAGGGCCGTCCCGTAATCCGGGCTGAGGAAGTGGTATTGATTGCCCCGGTCGTCCAACAAGACGAACCGATCCGGCTCAATTCGTATCCGCTTGCCACTGTGGTTGGCGATCCTCACATAGAACACCAACTGCTCTCTGAAATAGGGATTCAGGCCGGCATAGCCGCCGAAGATCTGCCTATTGTTAAACAGTTGGTTCAGGTACGGCATGGTGGCGTGGGTCACTGCGACCTCCAGGCCGGTTTGGGCTTTGCTTTGGGTCGGGGGTTCCAGCACCCAGGTGATGGGTCTGGCCACGGCTTGCTCCTCGGTAATGGGGCCGCGCGCCTGCCGCTCCAACAATAATGAGCTCGTCTTCCCCCCACATCCAAGGACAGTGAGCAGAAAGCAGAAAGCAGAAAGCAGAACGGTGCACGTCCTCAATGTTGGAGCCGATCGTGTGACGCTGTTGCTCATCCTCCTCCTCCGCGGTTACCTCTCCTATACTGCTTACTGCTTACTGCGTACTGCCTCCTGACTCAGACCCGCTCAAATGGGTCAAACAATTTCTTGTATTCCTCCAAGCAGTATCGGTCCGTCATGCCGGCAAGGTAGTCGCACACGACGCGGGACGGCTCCTCCCCCCGCTCAACGCGCGAGCGCGTCGTGTTGGGCAACTGCTCAGGCTTCTTCAGATACAGTTCGAACAGCTCCGTGATGAACCGCGTGGCCTTATCGGCCATGCGCACGACGCGGTAGTGATGGTACAGCCGCGTCCACAGAAACGCCTTGAGGGGCTTGCGCATCCGCTGCATCGGCTCGCTGCACCCGATGAGCCGTTCCCTGCAGGCGCGCACATCCTGGACCGACTGAATGCGGTGCGCGCTCAGCCGGCGCACCGACTCCTGAACCAAGTCGGTGATTTGCCGGTTGATCAACTCGCGGATGATCTGATACTTGCGCACCTCCTGATTCATCTGCGGCGTCCGTGCCTCAATCGTCTGCCGGGCGTCCTCCCAGAGGACGAGGCTGCGCAGATCCTCCTCTTTGATCAGCCCGGAGGTCAGGCCGTCATCCAAATCATGATTGTCGTAGGCGATCTCATCCGCGATGTCCGCGATCTGGGCTTCCAGCAAGGGCGAGGCATTGGGGTCCAGCGCCACCGGCAACCCCGGCTGTTCGTATGGCGCGCGGTGCTTATTGATGCTCTCCCGCACTTCCCAGGTCAGGTTCAGCCCGGGGAAATTGGGGTAGCGCTCCTCCAGCAGATCGACGATGCGCAGACCCTGCAGGTTATGGTCAAACCCACCGTGGTCTTTCATGAGCGAGCGCAGCGCGTCCTCGCCGGCATGGCCGAAGGGCGGATGCCCGATGTCGTGGGCGAGCGCGATGACCTCCACCAAGTCCTCGTTGAGCCGCAGGACCCTGGCGATGGACACGGCAATCTGCGCCACCTCGAGCGTGTGCGTCAGGCGGGTGCGGTAGTAATCGCCTTCGTGGTTCACGAACACCTGGGTCTTGTACTCCAGGCGGCGGAAGGCCGTCGAGTGGATGATCCGGTCCCGGTCACGCCGATAGACCGTGCGAAAGCCATCCTCTGGCTCCGGCTGCTGCCGCCCCCGCGTGTGCGCGCTCTTCATGGCATAGGGGGCAAGCCACTGCGCTTCGCGGGCCTCCAATTCTTCCCGCGTGATGAGCGTGTGGAGTTGTTCGTCTGAGACGGGCATCGTCACGCGGCCTCGATCAACTGCGCATAGAGCGCGTCCAGCGACTCCGGAATCACCTTGGTACCTCCGAGGATGGGCATGAAGTTCGTATCCCCCACCCACCGCGGGACCACGTGCATGTGCAGATGCTTCGGAATTCCGGCCCCGCCTGCCCGGCCCAGATTCAGCCCGACGTTGAAGCCCTGCGGCGACAGGAGCGTGGTGAGCCGCCGGACCATCCGTCTGGTCACCGCCATGAGCTCCTGTGCCTCCTGCTCGCTCAGGGACGTGAGGCTGCCGACATGGCGACGGACAGCCACCATGAGGTGGCCCGCGTTGTACGGGTAGCGGTTGAGCAGCGCAAACACATGACGAGCCCGGTAGACGACGTGCTGCGCGCGATCATCGCGCGTGCACCACGCCGCGCAGAAAATGCAGCCGCGCGGTTTTGGCCCGGCGTGATAGTCCCGGCGCCAGGGGGCCCACAGCCGGTCGCGGATCAGCATGAGCGGTTGGCCATGGGTTGGCCGTAGAGCAGAAATAACAGCGCCACGTCGTCGGGATCCCACACCCACATATTGGCGGCCTTGGCCGCCAATGTCGCATTGAGCTCCAGACCGTCCTGGGCGATCACGACTTTTCGCGACGGCCTCGGTGATTGGGTCCGGCAAAATCCCTCGAAGGCCGCGATCTCCCCTTCCTCTAGTTTACCCGAGCGCACCAGGCAACACCAGCGACGCCCCTCGCCGTCAGCGACCACGTAGGTCTCTCCGGAGCGGGACGGCTGCTCGGTGCGCAGGGTTTGAAAAGATGGGAGGCGTCCGGTCTTGTGATCGAGCGAGACGGTTTCGTTTCGGAAGCAGCCCAGGAGGCGGCTGATGCGTTCGGCGAACGGTTGGGTCGTCGCCTGTTGCCACTGGGCCCACAGCATCTGGATGGCGCGCTCAAACCGCTTCGCAGCCGCCTGACGGGTTTTCGCCCCTCGCGGCTGGCCGGCTTGGGGCTGTGCCGCCAACCAACAGGCCAGCAACTGATCCGGAATCACCCAACAGCCACCCTTGCGCTGGATGAGGTCGCGTTCCACCAGCGCCTGCAGGGCCAACGACAGGTTGCGTCGCGTGCCGCAGGAGTCGGCGATGGCCTGCGTCGTGCGCATCCCCCGGGCCAGCGCCCCCAAAGCCTCCCGTGCCAAGAGGCCGTAGCGGGCATGCAGCGCCTGGTCGGTTTGGGCCGCGCACCACTGATACAGCACGCCGTTGGGATGGCCCAGCACATCCCAGGCGGCCTGAACCAGCAGCGCCTCGGCGTCAAGCGTGCGATCGCGTTTCAAGAGGAGGCGTTCTTTCATCCGTCTGAGCAACACGCTCACATGCCAGGGAGACGCCCCCACCCATCGGTGCACAAACTGCAGGACGCAGCTCATGGGCTCCGACTCAGGCAGTTCCCGCACCATCCACGGGATCGCGGCCGAGGGTTCGGTGGGGCCCAACACGATCACCTCAAATTGGCCGAAGAGCAGCTGCAACCGTTCCCGCAAGATGTCGCGCGCACGGAAGGTGGAAGAGCTGCTCAGCAGGAACAGCGCAAACGGCCACGTCATCACCCGCTTACCCAGCTCATGGAACGCGTGGGAAACGCCCAACCCCTCCAGATGGAGGAACTCATCGAGCACGATGATGCAGGGGCGCTGGAGCTCCTGGTGCAGAACGGGGATGAGATCCAAGGCGCGCGTGAAGGCTTCGGCCTGCAGGCGCCCGGTCTGGTAGCGTCCCAGCTGCGCAATCGCGGCCGTGGTCTTGGGCAGCGTGATCGCCGCACGCGTGAGGAGGGCTTCCAGCGGCTCGTCGCGGTCGGGAGTGGTGGCGGCCTCCAAGACCGCCGTGGCGAACCGCCGTAAAAAGGCCCGCATCGAGTCGTGCTGGAGCGTCACCATCACCGGCAACGCACGGCCTTGCGCACACGACGACACGGCCTGCTGCAGCAAGAAGCTCTTGCCGCTGCCCACCGGCCCGAGCACCGCGAGATTATGACGGAAGCCTTCGTGAAACGCCTGGACGCGCTGGCGCACGTGCGCCGTCAGGGTCGGGCGCAGGTCGTTGCTCATGAGGGGAGGAGCTGCAGCGGATCGCGCAACGACGTGCCGTAGCGGATCTCAAAATAGAGCGGCGTCCGCCCCGCTTGTCCAACCGGATTGCCCTGCTGGACGCTCATCCCTGGCGTGACAAGCAATTGGTCGAGCCTGGCATAGACCGTGACATAGCCGTCCCCGTGATCCAGCAGGATGGTTTTGCCCCATCCGGAGAGTTGGCGCGTCGCCACCGCGACTCGCCCTGTGCGCGAGGCGCGCACGATCGCGCCTTCTTGAGCCTGGATCTCCAGTCCCCGCACGGCAGCCGCATCGCCACCGGTCTCTTTCGCACTCACCACGGTGCCGCGGGCGGGCCAGAGAAACCGGTTCGATTCGGGCGGCGGCGGAATGAACAGCCGCTGCCCAACTTTCACCTGGCGCACATTGGACAGCCGATTGATCTTGGCGAGGGCGTGGACGTCCCACCCGAAATCATGGGCGATCCCCCAGAGACTTTCGCCCCGCTGGACTTGGTAGTACGAGCCCTGGACTTGCGGGAGTGATGCGACGGTTGCGGTGGGAGGCTGCACGGGGGGAACTCGGGCACATCCTGTGATGGAGAACATGAGACACCAAAAAGCGGGTGACGGGAATCGAACCCGTGTTACCAGCTTGGGAAGCTGGCGCACTACCACTGTGCTACACCCGCGTCGCTCCGCACCCATTTCTTTCCTTAAAGGAATTTTCATTATAACTGACGCGAGGGAGTGGGTCGAGGAGTTTGTGTCAGGATCCGCTTCAGGGTTCGCGCTGCGGCCTGGGGATCTTCAGCGGCGCAGACCGCGCGCACCACGGCGACACAGATGGCGCCGGCCGCGACGACCTCCGGTAACGTCGTCTCATCCACCCCGCCGATGACCACAAGCGGATGGCGGATGCGCGCCGACACCTCGCCGATCAGCTTCAGTCCCACAGGCGGATAGTCGGGTTTGGTGGGAGCGGGATACACAGGCCCAAGCGCCAGGTAGTCCAGCTCTTCCCCGTCGGCCTCAAGCGCTTGGCTCAGGCTGTGGGTGGATTTGCCGATGATCCGCCCGGGGCCCAGGAGCCGGCGTGCGGCTGCAATCGGCAGGTCCTCCTGGCCAAGATGCACGCCGTCGGCTCCGGCCGCCACCGCCACATCCACCCGGTCATTGATGAGGAGCGGCGTCTTGGCCGGCTGGGTCACCTCAAGGAGGCGGCGGGCTTGGACGATAAGCGCCTGCGCGGAAGCCGCCTTATCGCGCAGTTGGATCACGTCTGCGCCTCCGCGGATCGCTTGCTGGGCAACCCAGACGAGATCGCGTCCCTTGGAAGCCGCGCGATCAATGATGACGTAGAGCCGCCAATCGGATGAGGATCGCGCGTTCGACATCGTAGGTTTGAAACCGCAAGTCCTGAAAAGCGCGCACCTGGCGCGGGGCGATGAGGCGACAACTTTCTTCGAGGACCCGAAGCGCTTCTTTGGTCCGTTGGAGATTGATCAAGAGGAGCTGCTCGACCGAGCGGACCGAGGAGGCCGACACGCGACGCCCTGGATCCCGTTCGCTATCCCGACCTCGAAGGAGCTCATCCGGCGTGAGCGGCAGGCGCGCGAGCGCGCGATCCAGCGCGCGCCGAAGCAGGCGGATCTGCCGAAACTGCGGGGGTGAGCCCACGCAAAACCGCACCAGATCCTCGCAGACCCGCAGGCCCTCGCGGGCTCGATTGATGTTGGCATCAAGCACCCGCAGGACGCTGGGAGGCCCCCCCATGGACGTTCAGCGCGCTCGCAGCAGGCGGGCAATGCGACGCAAGAGGGCACTCGTCGAGTAGCCGTTGACGAGGGGGATGCGCACGACTCGTCCCCCGCGGCGCGCGACCACGTCGCGACCGACAATCCCGCGTGACGACCAGTCGGCCCCTTTGACCAGCACGTCCGGCTCCAGCGCGGCGATGAGGCGGTACGGGGTTGGCGCATCAAAGATCGTGACGTAATCGACGCTCGCCAGCGCCGCCAGGAGCCGCGCCCGTTCCTGCTGAGCCATGATGGGCCGATGCGCGCCTTTGAGCGCGTGCACGGAGCGGTCGCTATTGATCGCCACGATGAGGACATCCCCCAGGCGCTTGGCGCGCTCCAGCAACGTGACATGCCCCACATGCAACAGATCGAAACAGCCGTTGGCGAAGACGATCCGCTGTCTGTGTCGCCGCAGGCGGCGAACCTCGACGCGCAGCGCCGTGAGGGTGCGGATCTTGTGCCCAAGACTGGCCCCACCACCTGTCGCGCCGCCGCCCACGGCGGCCATGGGCCTGTGAGGCCGATGACGCGCCTTCGGCGCGGCGACAGGTGGTGGGGTGGTGCGCCGTCCCCTCATCGCGGACGGATGAGCGCGTCCTCAACCAGCCCGCAGAGGACGTGCCCGATGGTCAGATGGGCCTCTTGGATGCGCGCCGTTTGGGTCGAGGGGACCATGATGCAGACGTCACACAGCGGCTGCATCCGTACCCCATTCGCGCTGGTCAGGCCGATGGTCGCCAAGCCCATGGCCTTGGCCTTGCGCAGGCCGGCCAGGACGTTGGGCGATGAGCCGGATGTGGACAAGCCGACCGCGACATCCCCGCGCCGGCCCAGCCCCTCGAGCTGGCGTGCGAAGATGGATTCATAGTCGTAGTCATTGCCGATGGCTGTGACGCTGGCCATGTTCTCGGTCAGCGAGAGCGAGGGCAAGGAGCGGCGCTCCCGCAGAAATCGGCCGACGAATTCCGCCGCCATATGCTGGCTCTGTGTGGCGGAGCCGCCGTTGCCAAACCAGATGATCTTTCGGCCCCGGCGCATCGCCGCGCTCATCAGCGCGGCCGCGCGGGCGATGGCCCGCCCTTGCGAGATCGCCGTGTTGGTGTGGACCCTGGCGCTCTCCAACAAGTTGGCTCGAATGGCTGAGGCGGTCGACATCAACCAAAGAAGAGTTTTGCGAGCGTGTACAATTCTGGATCAACCGTCTTCATGGCCACCGCGTTCTCATCAAGCGGCACGGCCACGACCTTGTTGCCCTGCAGGCTGACCATTTTCCCAAAGTCGCCCGCCAGCACCAGCTCGGCCGCCTTGACGCCGAAGCGCGTGCCCAAGACCCGGTCGAACGCCGTGGGGCTTCCCCCCCGCTGGATATGCCCCAACACGGTCACCCGCGTTTCAAACCCGGTCTTCTCCTCGATGAGATCGCCTAACACCTGGCCGATGCCGCCCAGGCGCACATGGCCAAACGCATCGGTCTTATGTTCCTTGGCGACCATCGTGCCGTCCTTGAACTGCGCCCCCTCCGCCACGACGACGATGCTGAAATCTTTGCCGCGGGCATGCCGCTTCTTGATGATGTCGCAGACCTCCTCGACGTTGATGGGCTCTTCCGGGATCAGGATCACATCCGCCCCGCCGGCGAGCCCCGCGCAGGTCGCGATCCAGCCCGCATGACGGCCCATCACCTCCGCCACCATGATGCGCTGATGGCTCTCGGCCGTGGTGTGCAGCCGGTCAATGGCTTCCATGGCGACGTTCACGGCCGTGTCGAACCCGAAGGTGTAATCGGTGTGGGACAGATCGTTGTCGATCGTCTTGGGCACCCCGACGATCTTGAGGCCGTCCTTGATCAACTTCACCGCCACGCCCAAGGTATCTTCCCCGCCGATGGCGATCAAGGCATCCAGTCCCAATGCCCGATAGTGCTCGAGCACCTTCTTGGCGTCCTCCGGCTTCTTGTACGGGTTGGTCCGCGACGTCCCCAGGATCGTCCCGCCCTTGGGCAGAATCCCGGAGACCGAGCCCAGATCCAGCGGGATCACCTGCCGCTCCACCAGCCCCAGCCAGCCATGCTTGATCCCCAGGACCTCGCAACCGGCTGCGATCGAGCGCCGGGTCACCGCCCGGATCACCGGATTTAAGCCCGGGCAATCCCCTCCCCCCGTCAATACGCCAATTTTCTTTATGGTCATCCCACCACCTGCGTCCCTCCATGCACTCCAATCCGCAATCGACAATCCGCAATCCGAAATGTCAGATTCATTCTTTTTCCCCAAGTAAGCGGTCAAGATAGTCCGTCGAGAACTGCCCGCGCCAAAACGCCGGATCGCTGAAGATCTGCTTGTGCAGCGGAATCGTCGTGCGCAGCGGTTCGATGAAGTACTCCTCCAAGGCCCGCTGCATCACGCGGATGGCGTCCTGCCTGGTCGGACCGCGCGTGATGAGCTTCGCGAGCATCGAATCGTAATACGGGGGCACCTCATAGCCGGCGAACACGTGCGTATCCACCCGCACGCCCGGCCCCCCAGGCTCATGGTACATCGTAATCCGGCCGGGGCTGGGGGTAAAGCCGTTGTTGGGATCCGCCGCGTTGATACGGCATTCGATGGCCCAGCCTTCAAGCCGCACCTCCTCCTGCTTGAGCCGCAGCGACTCCCCCGCGGCCATGCGGATCTGTTCCTTGATCAGGTCGATGCCCGTGACCGTCTCCGTCACCGGATGCTCCACCTGGATGCGGGTGTTCATCTCCATGAAGTAAAAATTCCCGTCGGGATCCAGCAAGAACTCCACCGTCCCGACCGTGGTGTAGTTCGCCGCCTTGGCGGCCCGGACGGCCAACTCCCCCATCTTGCGGCGCAGCTTGGCATCGACCACCGGAGAGGGGGATTCCTCGATCAGTTTCTGGTGATGGTGCTGGATGGTGCAGTCGCGCTCGCCCAGATGAATCATGTGGCCCGACTGATCGGCCAGGATCTGAAACTCGATGTGGCGCGGCTTGGTGATGTATTTTTCGACAAACACATCGCGGTTGCCGAAGCTGGCTTCCGCCTCGGACTGGCAGATCATCAGGGCGCTCACCAGCCGCACGTCGTTGTGGCAGACCCGCATGCCCCGGCCTCCGCCGCCCGCGGCCGCTTTGACGATGACCGGATACTGGATCCGCCGGGCCGTCTTGAGCGCGTCCTCCTTGTCCTTGATGGCGGTGAGGCTGCCCGGGATGATGGGAATGCCGGCCTTGCGCATGACGTCCTTGGCGGCAATCTTATCGCCCAGCAACTGGATGGCCTGCGCGGAGGGACCGATGAAGGTCACGTTGCAGGACTCGCAAATCTCCGCAAAGTGGGCGTTCTCGGCCAGGAAGCCGTAGCCCGGATGGATCGCATCGACATCCGTGATCTCGGCCGCGCTGATGATCGCGGGAATGTTGAGGTAACTCTGGTCGGCTCTTGGGGCGCCGACGCAGACCGCCTCATCCGCCAGCCGCACATGGAGGCTGTTGCGGTCGGCCTCGGAATAGATGGCCACGGTCCGGATCCCCAGCTCCTTGCAGGCTCGGATGACCCGGACGGCAATCTCACCCCGGTTGGCGATCAGAATCTTGGAGAACATGCGTTGTGTATGAAATGATTACGCGCGGGGCTCAAGCGCAAACAAGGGTTGGCCGAACTCGACCGCGTCGCCGTTTTCCATCAGGACGTCGATGACGCGCCCGGCGACCTCGGACTTGATCTCGTTCATGAGCTTCATGGCTTCGATGATGCACACGACCTGCCCGACCTCGATGTCCTGCCCCACTTCCACAAAGGCCGGCGCGTCAGGGGCCGGAGCCCAGTAGCAGGTGCCGACCATCGGCGATTTGATGACGACGCGTTTGCCGCTCTCTTCGGAAGCGGATGTCTTGGAGGCGGCGGGGGCCGGGGCGATCGGCTGGGGCATCCCTGTCACGTATTCGACGAGCTGCGCTCCGGTGGCCGGTGAGGCTTTCTTCAGGCGGATGCGCATCCCCTGGTGTTCCAACTCCAGCTCCACCAAGCCGCGGCTCTCCATGAGCTGGAGCATCTCTTCGATCAACCGGAACGCTTCACGCTCTGAGGATCGGCTGCGCTTTTCCACGGTCACCTCGCAGGTTGCTGCGCTCCCCTCCCAAGGAGGGCGCGTTACACTCGGGACACGTAGGTCCCCGTGCGGGTGTCCACCCGCACCATCTCCCCGGACTCCACAAACAGCGGCACCTGAACCGAGACCCCGGTTTCAAGCTTCGCGAGCTTGTTGCTCGCCTTGGCGGTGTCCCCGCGGACGCCCGGCTCAGTCTCGGTGATCTTGAGGTCCATGAAGATCGGCAGCTCCAGGCCGATCATCTTGCCTTCGTAAAATTCGCCTTCCGCTTCCACGTTCTCTTTCAGGAAGCCGGCGCCTGGGCCGACGGTTTTCTCCGGGATTTGCATCTCTTCGAAGGACTGCATGTCCATGAAGTTGTAGATGTCGCCGGAGCGGTAGAGGAACTGCAGCTTGCGCTTCTCGATGAAGGCGTCCTGGAACTTCTCGCCCGAGCGGAAGGTCCGCTCCACCACCGAGCCGTTGGAGCGGCGCAGCTTGGTGCGCACGAACGCCCCGCCCTTGCCGGGCTTGACGTGCTGCCACTCCACGATCACGTACAGCTCCCCGTCAATCACGAGGGTCAACCCTGTTCTGAATTCACTCGTGCTGATCATCCCACCACCTGTCGCTGGCTTCGCCATTGGCGAAGCCACATCACGGGTATCGCGCTCCAAGCAGTCAAACCTAATGTTCCTATTGAGGCCGTGATGCGCCAGCTGCTAGCTGGCGCGACAGGTGGTGGGATCATCGGCTCATTCTCACCAACGCCACCGCCGCCATCAACCCCAGCCGGTAGCTCATCAGCCCGAATCCGCTGATCTGGCCGCGGCACACCGGCGCGATCAGCGACCGATGCCGGAACGACTCCCGGGCGTAGATGTTGGACAGGTGTACCTCGACCGCCGGGATCCCGGCCGCTTCCACGGCGTCGCGGATCGCCACGCTGGTATGGGTGTAGGCGGCCGGATTGATGACCAGCGCCTGCGCGGTCTTGCGGGCCCGGCCGATCAGCTCCACGATCTCACCCTCGTGGTTGGACTGCATCACGGTCAGCTTGACGCCGGCGCGCTTGGCCTCTTCACGCAGCATCCGGTTGATCTTCGCCAGATCCGCCGTGCCGTAGACCGAGGGACTGCGCGTACCGAGCAGGTGGAGATTGGGCCCGTGGATGACGAGAATGGCAAGAGGTTTCGCCATTACGCAGCGGTGGCGCTTTTCCCCTATGAGGGCAGCTCAGCTTCTTCGATCAGCATCACGGGAATGCCGTCCCGGATCGGGTAGCGGCGAGCGCACTGCACGCAGACCAGCCGCTCCCCTTCCAGCTTGACTTCCGTCTTGCACAACGGACACGCCAGGATTTCCAACAGCTTCGGGTCAATCATCCCACCACCTCCGTGTTCCGCCAAAGGCGGAGTCGCACATTCCGAAGACCAAGTCCGACTATAAGTCCGATGACCTGTTGTGATGCGACGGCCTGCCAGAGGCAGGCCCCCGGAGGTGGTGGGATCATGCCGGGACCTCCTGTTCAGATGGTTGACGGGTCTCGAGCCGCTCCAACGACGCAAGGTCGCCTTCGATCACGCGGACCTTTTCCCTTGCCTCGTCATAATTCTTCGTGGCGTTTCGAAGCTGATCGCCGAGCACGCGAAACTCCGCGTTAGAAAAGTCCCTGATCTTTGACGCCAGCGTCTGGAGGCCGGCCAGGATCTCTTCGGCGCGACGGCCGATCTGAAGCCCTTGGAGCCCCTGCGCGATCGCGGTCAGGTACGCCCAGAAGGTGAGCGGCGACACCAAGAAGACGTTCTGGCTGCGGGCATAATCATACAACCCGCCGTCTTCCACAAAGTCTTGATTCGCGATGAGTTCGTAAAAGACCGCTTCAGAGGGAATCGCCATGAGCGCAAAATTATAGGTGCCCTCTTGCGGCCTGATGTACGAATGGACTTCGTCGATTTTCTGCTTCACGTTTCGCTTGAATTCCGACCGGTAGGTCGAGCGGCGCTCCTCCGGAGCTTCCCGCATGCGCTTAAAATCTTCCAGTTGTAACTTCGAATCGATGGGGATGAGCTTATCGTTGAGCCTGATGACAAATTCGACTTTTTTCCCATCTGCAAATGTGTAATCTTCTTCATATTGCGAGGGCGGCAATTTATCGGCGATCAGCGTCCGGATGATCACTTCGCCAAGCTCCCCCCGAAGCTGTTGAGGTTTCAGCAGATTATTCAACTCATCCACCTTGTTCTGCAAGCCGGTCAAACTGTGAATGCGCGTTTCAATCGAACCCACACTCTTCTGAACCTCTTCAGCGGCCTTCGTGGCGCGCTGTTGCTGCTCCATGAGTTGGACACGGCCTTCATGCGCCCGTTCTGTAATGGCCGTGAGCTCCCCTTGAACAAGCTGTCTAAAACCGCCTTCCTTGAAGTGCCGCAACTCCTCCTGCAGCGAGGAGGCCGTGGTCTTCAACATGGTGGCCTCTCTGACCAAGTAGATGACCAGCACCGCCACCAAGCCGGCAGCCAGCAGCCCAAGCAGGGCGATCATGGGCCCCCGGCTTTGGCCATGTAGCGCATCCGAAGCTGATACAGGACGTCCTTCATCAGGCGCTCCTCATCGACGGAGAGATTCCCGCGCGTTTTCTCCTCCAGGATGCCCAGCACGTCGACGAGATAGCGCGCGTGGACCAGATTGGCCGCTTGCTTCTTGGTGACCGGATGCGGCGCATCACCCAACGCGATCAGCGCATCCATCGCCAGGCCGGAGACAAACAGGTCAAACCGCGCCTCCGGCATCTCCTGCCCGCCGCCGGCAGGCGCTTGCTCCGCTTCCGGAAGCCGCGCCGAGGGGTCCTGAACGACTGGTGCGGGCGCTCCCTGAGCAGCCGGTTGGTCAATCCGCTGCTTCTCCTGCTCTGCGCGCTCCTTCCATGACTCATCCACTTTCTTCTGCGGCATGTCACTCATTGGTCTACTCGCTTTCTTAATTAAAGATGATGCCGGCATACCCGACCGACGATTGCGGATCGCCTCCCGCCTCGGCGGAGGTCGCATACCGGACCAGCTCAGCCTGGGAGGCCCCCAGCCGCCTGACCGTCGAGAGCAGACAGGCAATGGGCCCGCCTGCGCACGTCGTGACGCGCAGATCGCGCAGGCGCTGGAGGAAGGCGGCGGCATCGAATGCGAGAATCGCCTCCAGCATCTGCGCGTCTTTGGCCGCGACGGCGTCGCGCGGCTCGTAATGGCTCAGGTCCGCGCTGGCCACGACCAGCACCGGCTCGGTTTCCCGCGCCAGACACCCGGCCAGGGCCTGGGCGACCCGCTCGACCTCGTCAGCCTGCTCGCTGCCGATCACGATCGGCACGATCGTCAGATCCGCTGGACCTAACACCTGGAGAAACGGGAGCTCGACTTCAATCGCGTGCTCCCCGCGATGGGCCAGACCATCGGCTTCCAGCAAGGGGCACGCCTCCACGAACGCCTGCGCGAGCGGTTCATCCACGGCCACCTCGCCCAGCGGCGTCGCATACGCGCCCGCCGGCATCAGGCTCCAGGCCGGACCATAGCCGGTGTGGTTCGGCGCCAGGATCACGCACCGTCGAGGAATCACCACCCGGCCAAGCGTCTGACCCGCCACCGCGCCGGAATAGTGATAGCCGCCGTGCGGGATCACGACTCCCACGCCATGGATGCGCGGATGGCTGCTGCCCGCAAGACGCTCGACCGTGTCACGCAAGGCCGCCGCATCCGCGGGATAGCACAATCCCGCCACCGCCGCGCGGCGCACGCGCTTAACGGCCGTCAGGAGTGGCATGGGCTTCCACCGGCGGCGTGCCGTTGGGTCCGACGATGATCTCCGCACGCTGGGGCAACCGCAGATACTGCCTGGCGGCTTCCTGGACCATGGCGGCGCTCACCGCCAGGATGCGCGACTCATACTGGGTCCACGCCTGGGCCCCCAGGCCATAGAGCTCATCCAAGGCGCAGCGTTTGGCCAACCCCCCAAGGCGCTGGATGTCCAGGCGATGCGCTCCGATGAGATACTGCTTGGCCTGTTCCAATTCTTCGTCGGTGACTCCGTCGTGCGCCATGAGCTCCAGCTGCCGCTGCAACGTGTCCAGGACCGCCTGGCGATCGCCGGGCCGGGTCGCCGCATAGATCATCAGATACCCGGGATCCCAGCCGGGCACATTCACCGCGCCCAACGTGTACGACAAGCCCTGCCGTTCGCGAACCGCTTGAAAGAGCCGCCCGCTCATGCCGGACAAGATCGCCGTCAGCACATCGAGCGTGTCGCGGTCCGCAGCCGTCACGCGCGTGCCGCGGAAGCCCATCATGATCACGCTTTGCTCCTTGGGCAGCGTCAAGGAGGCCTGGCGGATGCCGTCGAGCTTCTCTTCAGGAAGCGTCTGGGGCCACGGCGCCGTTCCGGGGGCCAACCGACCAAACTGACGCTCAAGGGTTTGGCGCACCGAATCGGCTTGCACGTCCCCAAAGACGGCGATCACCAGGTTGCCCGGCACCAGGTACTGCTTGGCGAATCGCAGACAGTCCTCGCGCGTCAGACGGGCGATCGTCTCCTTGCTCCCCAGAGGATCAAACCGGTACGGATGGGAGGCGAACAACGTCCGGCGCAACAGGCGGCCGCTGACATCGAACACATCATCCTCGCGAGCGTCCAGCTCCTTGAGGATGAGCTGCCGTTGAAGGTCCAGCTCCTCCTCGGGAAACGTGGCATCGGTCAGCAGCTCATGAATCAGCGCCAACCCTTCAGGCAGATCTTCCGATAAGAGCTGCAGCGACAGCCCGAATCCATCCCGCCCGCTGAAGGCGTCCAGCGCGCCGCCCAGCGATTCCACCTCCGACGCGATCTGGGTCGCGCTGCGACGGGAGGTGCCTTTCAGCAGCAGTTGGGCCATGAAGTTGGACAGCCCTTGCGTGTCTTGCGTCTCGGCCCGCACCCCGCCGCGGCTCACCGCCACGATCACCGCCATCGGAAGCTGGCGCTCCTGCCCCACCAGGACTGTGAGCCCATTGGGCAGGACGGTCTTCGAAACGGCCGGCTGGGACGGCGCTGACGGAGGAGGCGGCGCAGCCGACGCGGCCGCCGGCTCAATCGTCGCCAGGGTCATGCGAGCGCGATCGAGATAGCGAGCCGCCGCCTGCTGGATCTGCCCGGCTGTGAGGCGTTCCACCGCGTCGACGTAGCGCGCGGAAAACGCCGGGTCGCCCGTCATGGCCAGGGAGTTGGCCAGATCATCAGCTTTCGATTCGATCGTCTGCCGATGAAAGACGTACGCCGCCACGACCTGGCGCTTGGCTTTTTTGAGTTCCTGCTCCGTCACGCCGCGCCCCTTGACGCCTTCCAGCACCTCCAAGGCGGCATCAACCGCCGCCGAGACCTGTCCCGGGTCCGTGCGCAAGAACACACTGAAGGCGCCGGGGTCGAAGGGGGTGTAGTTGGCCGCGCCCGCCGCGTGGGCCACTCGCCGCCTGCGAATCAGCGTCTCGTAGAGCCGCGAGCTTTGCCCTTGGCCCACGATGCTGGCCAGGACGTCCAACGCGTAGAGATCCGGATCCGCCAAGCGAGTCGAGGGAAAACCGATCAGGCCATAGGCGGCCTGTATGGGGAGCTCCTCCCGGGCCTGCCGCACACTCATGGCCGGCGGCTCCTGGGGGATCGCCACCTGATAGGGCGCTCCGCGCGGCCAGGCGCCGAATGTCTTTCGTACCAACTCCGGAAACGCCGCCGAATCCACGTCCCCCACGCAAGCCAGCACGACGTTGTTCGGGACATACTGCGCCTTGTGCAGCGCGCGCATGTCCTCGACGGTCAGCTTCTCCAGGAGGGACCGGTAGCCCAGGATGGGGTGGCGGTAGGGATGCACCAGGAGATGATGGCTCCAAAACACCTCCTGGAGGCGGCGCTCGGGATCGTCGCGGTTCATGTCCAGCTCCGAGAGGATCACGGCCCGCTCCTTCACAAATTCCTCCTGGGGAAACGTCGCAGACGTCAGGATATCGGCGAGCATCTCGAGCGCCTGGCCCAGGAAGCGGGATTCGACGAACAGGCTCACGCCGGTGGAGTCGTGCCCGGTGAAGGCGTTGATGGTCCCGCCGTAGCGGCGCACTTCCTGGTCGATCGTGCCGGCAGGCCGTGAGGGCGTGCCTTTGAAGAGCATATGCTCGATCGCATGGGTGATGCCGGTGCCCAGGTAGGCCCCTTCCCCGCGCAAGCCCCCGAGGATGCGCGCGTCAATGGCGATCAGGGGCTGGCGGTGATCCTCTTGCCAGACCACCTGCAAGCCGTTCTCCAGGGTCAGTTGGGCGAAGGGATCCTGGTGAACCGCGGTTGGCTGCGTCTGCGCCTTGGCACACCCCGACAAGGACATCGTCATGCTGATGCTGAGGAAGATCAGGCCGCGATGGGACACGGTGCGTGGAATGCGGGCACGAGCTAACTGGGCGCCAGCCAGGAAGGAAGCGTCACTTGGTGGAGAGAGTGCGGGCCCGCCGGCTGATCGCCTGCCGCATCTCACGGCGCTTGCGCTCACTGGGCTTTTCGTAATGCTTTTTGGCTTTGAGGGTTTTGAGGATGCCCTCGCGCTCCACCAGGCGCTTGAAGCGCCGCAACGCTTTCTCAAGGTTTTCGTCGTCTCTAATCTCAACCCGTGACATGGCTGTGTCCTTTCATAAACGTCTATTATAGAAGGCGTCCGAAAGCCTGTCAACTGCCGCCCGCCAGCTTGGAGTTGGCGGCATTGCCAATCAGCGGACCTGCAGGACGAGTTTGCCGCGGGTGTGGCCGCGCTGGATCAGCTCGTGGGCTTTCCGGGCTTCGGCCAGCGGAACAACTTGCTCGACATGAGGCTTGATCACGCCAGCATCAATCAAGCGGGCCAGCTCATCGAGCTGGGCGGCATTGGGTTGAACGAAGACAAAGTGCGCGCGGATGCCGCGCAGGGCGGCCTTCAGGCGCGAGAACGGTTCCAGGATGGACACCAGGACGCCGCCTCGTTTGAGCACGGCAAACGAACGGCGCAGCACGTCGCCTCCCACGGTATCGAACACCACATCGACCTTCCGCACCGCATCTTCAAACTTCGTGGTCGTGTAATCGATGATCTCATCCACCCCCAGGGAGCGCACGAACTCCGCGTTGCGCCCCGAGGCCGTGCCGATGACGCGGGCACCTTTCCATTTGGCCAACTGCACCGCGAAATGGCCGACCCCGCCGGCGGCGGCATGGATCAGCACGGTCTGTCCTGCGTCAAGATGCGCGACGTCAAAGAGCGACTGCCATGCCGTCAAGCCTGCTAGCGGCACCGCGGCGGCCTGGAGAAAATCCACTGAGGCGGGTTTGCGCGCCACCTCGCTGGCCTTCACGGCGATGTAGTCGGCATAGGCGCCATCGCGGTTGACGTCGGGCCGGGAGTAGACGGCGTCACCGGGTGTGAAGCTCGTCACACCGGCACCCACCTCTTCAACCACGCCGGCCACGTCCCAGCCGAGAATCAACGGCAAGCGGTATCGTAAGAGGGCTTTGAGGTGGCCTTCCCGGATTTTCCAGTCCACCGGATTGACGCCGGCAGCATGAACCTGGATGAGCAGTTCTCCTGCTGCAGCAATCGGCCGGGGGGCTTCCTCATACTGCAGCACCTCCGGCCCGCCATAGCGATGAATGCGGACAGCTTTCATCGGAATGAGAGTATGCGAACGGGTCCCTTCGGAACCCGGTACGGGTTTTCCCACATGGAGGATCCGAATTAGTCCCCTTGCGCTGAACAGATACTTTGCGTCCCAAATGTGCCAGCCCGGATCAGCGATGCGGGACGATGTGGAAAAACCAGAACCGGTAACCTATGTTCCAAAGCGATAGTGCTTGCGGACGGCGTGCGTCACCTGCCAGGTACAGGCCAGCCCCTTCGGGAAGGTCACCAGGTCGCCGGGGTGGATCGTCACGCGGCCCTGCTCGGTGATCACCGTCACCTCGCCTTCGAGGAAGTAGCAAGTCTCCGCCTCCTCATAGACCCAGTCGAAGGTGGAGCGCTCCTTCGTCCAGATCGGCCAGGTCGTGACGCCCAGGGTCTTGAGCCGCTCCTCCGTGGGTCGTTCCACTTTGATCCGCGTGTCCGTCTGTGCGGTGGGCATGACCTCCTCCTTGGTTCAGCGTTCCTCTCGGCTGATGAATTCAGTCCTGTGCACCGGAATTCCCAACGAGACGTTCCGACATGTGCCAACAGCCCCACGGTCTTGATTTCTTCAACTGCTTCAACCCTCGCATGAAATCATGTGGGGCCAGCCCGGATCAGCGAGGCGGGACTACGTAGGATGCCTCCAGGTTTCCCCTGCGCTTCCCTCAACGTGTCCCCTCGGAACCCGGTACGGGTTTTCCACAGACGCATTCCCATTCGTGATTAACCAGTCTGGGAGCCGAGGAGGAATTCCAGGGGCACGACGATGGTGCGGGAGGGCTCCTTGAGGGAGGGGGGAAATGAGGGGAAGGGACTTGAGTTCTTGATGATCTTCAGGGCGATATCCTGGAGGAAGCGCGAGGTGGTGGAGCGATCGGCCGCGATGCTCACGGAAGACACCTGCCCGGTGGCCGCCAGCACAAACGACACGTAGACCAATCCTTCAGCGCGCTCGTCCCTCGCTGGCGCTCGGGATCCTGGGCGAGGAATCCCGAGGTCCTCCGAGGGACCGGTCAGCCAGGTCTGGCGATTGGCGATGCGCTGGATTTGCTCCCGGATGGCGCTGAAATAACTCAGCAGCACCGGGTCGCCTTGCGCCGCCTCCACCAGATTCGTCAGGTCCACGACCGCCGAGCGGTTCATCCCCGCCTCCGACAGCGCCGGGGGAAGATTCATCACGGCCCGATCGGGGATGCGAATCTGCGGCGCGGGGTTGGCAACACCCGGGAGGCTCCCCTGCCCCTCCAGTGTGGCCAGTTGGCGCTGCAGATGCAACACCTCCTGCTCCGCCGCCCGGTATTCATAAATCACCTCCATGGCTTTGCGGTCTTGCTCGCGCTGTTGGTGGCGCAGGTGCACCGACCGGATGCCCAACAACAGCGCATGGAAGGCGAGCGAGACGCTAAACGCGATCGCCAACCGCCGGTCCATCATGGCTCCGCGGGCCAGCCGTGTTCCCCGACCAGCGGTACGAAGACGCACTGGGTCAGCGTCGTGAGGCGCATCTGGCCGGAGCGTTTTTCGGCCAGCGTCAAGGTCTGGGTCTGTGGCGATCCGACGGGGATGACGAGCCGCCCTCCGTCAGCCAATTGCTCGACCAGCGGCTGCGGGATGCGAGGCGAACCGGCGGCCACGACGATGCCATCGTAGGGGGCATGCTCCGGCCATCCCAACGAGCCATTGCCCGGGGAGATGTGGACGTTCAAGAATCCCAATTGTTCAAGCCGTCTGAGCGCGCCGGACGCCAGCTCCGGCAATCGCTCGACGGAGTAGACCTCCAGAGCCAGCTCCGCCAGGATCGCCAGTTGGTAGCCGGAGCCGGTCCCGACTTCCAGGACCCGCTCATGGCCCTGGAGCTTCAGGAGCTGGACCATGAGCGCCACCATGTAGGGCTGGCTGATGGTCTGCCCTGCCCCGATGGGAATCGGATGATCCTCATACGCCTGCGCCTGCTGATCGGGCGGCACGAACAGATGCCGGGGCATCCGGCGGAACGCCTCCAACAGGCGCGGATCGGTGATCCCCCGCAGCTCGAGCTGCTCGCGGACCATCTGCCGTCGAGGTTCCTCAAAGGCCATTCCTCCACCTGCTAACCGACACGAGGAGGGAGGAGCAGATAGCGCAGCACCAGCCGAACGAAGCGCAGGCCATCCACGATGGGCTGGATGTGGCTGGAGTGATGCTCGTAGATCGCGTGAATGGGGATCGAGCTGATCCGCCAGCCCCCGCGCGAGGCGGCAAGCACGAGCTCGGTTTCGATGTCGAAGTGGCGGCAGGACAGGCGCATCTGCTCCAGAACCTCCCGACGGATCACGCGGAACCCGCATTGGGAATCAGGGATGTCCTGGCGCGCCACCCACGAGACGACCCGCGACATCACCTGGTTGGTCCATCGCCGAATCCGCGGCATGCGCCAGCGTTCCTGCACGCGGTTGCCCACCACCATCGCCACTCCATCGCGGGCGGCTTCCTCCAGGAAGCGGGGAAGCTCGGCGGGATCATGCTGCCCGTCGCCATCCATGATGACCACGGCATCATAGTCCGTCTCCACGGCAAAGGCAAACCCGCTGCGAATGGCAACGCCCTTGCCGTGGTTGGCGAGATGACTGATCACCAAGGCTCCTGAGGCGGCCGCCACCTGCGCCGTGTCGTCGGTGGAGCCGTCGTTGACGACCACCGCATCAAGCTTGAGCTGCCGGATGTGGCGGATAAGGGGGCTCAGGGTCTTGGCGGCATTGTAGGCGGGGATGACCACGCACGATCTGAGGTTAGCGGGCATCAGCGGCGCGGTGTTCAAACAACGGTTGGAACATCAACCACTGGCTCGGATAGCGGCGGATGACGCCTTCCATGATGCGGGCATAGCGTTGGGTCAGCGCCACCACCTGGGAGGCATCGTGCGCCTTCGCCGGAGGCTCCACGGCGTCTCCCACATGAAACCGCAAGCGCCAGGGGCCTTCGCGGATCACAAAGACCGGGAGGGCCGGCGCACCACTGCGCAGGCTTAAGAGGGCCGGCCCGCGCGGCAGCGTGACGGAGCGGCCGAAGAACGACACCGTCACGCCATTCGTGCCGAACTCCCGATCCCCCATGAGCCCCAGCAGCCATCCCTCCCGGAGCCGCTGTAGGCATCGAGCCGTCGCCCCGACTCCCAAGGGAATCGGCTCTACGCCGCAGCGAAGGCGCTGGCGATCAAAGAACTGATTCACGCGCGCATCGCGATGCGGCAACACCACTGCACCAACCCGATATCCCAGGCGGTGCAACGTGATCCCCCCCAGCTCCCAGTTGCCCAGATGCGCGCTGAGGAGGATGGCTCCGCGATACGGCCGCAGCGCCGCGCTGACCTCTTCGGTCCCCTCGACGGTCGTCGCGGGTCGAGCCGCGCGATGCGCGCTCACAAACTCCACGAGATACCGCGCGAAGTTGCGAAACACCTCCCGCACCGCCGGGGCGTCGCCGGAAACCGGCCCTCCCACAATGACGCTGAGGTTGGCTTGCACGGCCGCCCGATCCTTGGGCGAGAAACGCCATTGGACATCCGCCAACCCCTCGGCCAGCGACCAACAGACGCCGCGCGGCAGCGTTCCCGTCGCCCATTGGGCCAGGCGATACAGGAGAGAGCGACTCATCCCACCCTGGCAACGCCTTGATTCGCCAGGTCCAGCAACAGCCGGGCGGTTTGCAGGGCCGAGTCCGGATGCGCCATCCGGGCCGCCTGCTCCCGCAGACGCTGCAATTGTCCGGGGTCTTTCAGGAGTTGCGCCACCACGTCCCTGGCGGTCTGCGGGCTGCTCAGCTGCACCGCCGCACCCTGCGCCAACAAGTGCCGCGCGTTGCACAGCTCCTGACCCGGAATGGGCGTGACGATCAGCATCGGCAGATGCTTCGCGAGCGCCTCGGCCGTCGTCAATCCTCCGGGTTTGGTGATGATGAGCGTCGCGATGTCCATCAATTGCGGCACCGCATCAACGTAGCCGCTGGCAAAGACCGGATGGTGAAAGCGCTGCCGGTGAAACCACTCCAGCAGGGCATCGTTGGTGCCGGTCAGCACGAGGAACTGGCACGGGTGGGACACTTGATCCAAGCTTTGCATCAATTCACGGATCGGCCCAAAGCCCCCTCCACCTCCCATGATCAGGATCACCGGTGTGGCCGGTTCCAGTTGGAAGTGGGCGTACGTGGCGGGGCGATCCACCGGGTCCAAAAACCGCGGCTCCACCGGAATCCCATAGACCCGGATCCGGTCCGGATGGATCCCCTGCGCCATGAAGCGCTGCTTGACCTCCTCCGACGGGACCACATAGGCCTCGATGGTGTCATGGACCCAGTACAGATGCGGGGCGAAATCCGTCAGGACGCCGACCAGCGGGATGCGCAGCCGCCTCTGCTGTTTGAAATCGGCCACCATCCCGCAGGGGAAGGCTTGCGTGCAGACGATCGCATGGGGTTGGGTCGTCTCCAAGAGCCGTTGGAGCTTGCGGCCGTGGTAGCGATGCAGGAGCGTGCGCATGTGCTGCACCCGCCGGTGAATTCCGGGGTTATCGTAGAGATACTCCCATACGTCGGGATAGTGGCGGATCATCGACAGGTAGGACTGCGTGATTGCCGAGCGGACGAAGCGGCTGGTGTAGTCGAAGGCGTCGACGCTGAGGACTTGGCAGGTGGGATCCAGGCGGCGCAGCCCCTGGGCGATGGCCTGGCTGGCATGGTGATGACCGGAGCTGGTCGTCACATGCATCAACAAGATGCGACGGCCTGCCATTAGAGGGGTGAAGGGTCAAGGGTGGAGGGTGAAAAACTCGTTCACCATACACCCTTCACCCTTGACCAGCACTTTTCAGCTTTCCATGCGCAGGATGCGGTCGATGCGCTTGACGGCGTCCTTCAGGCGGGACTCCGGTTCCACGAGGGCAAAGCGCACGTAGCCTTCCCCGTATTCCCCGAAGCCCGTGCCCGGCGCCGCCACGACCCCGGCTTCCTGCATCAAGAGCGTCGCAAACTCGAGCGACGTCAGCGCGCTGAACTTGAGCGGGATCCCTGCCCAGACATAGAAGGTGCTCTTGGGCAGCCGTATGTCCCACCCGATCCGATTCAACCCTCCGACGAACACATCCCGGCGCTTGCGATACGTCTCCACGAGCTGCTGCACGTAGTCCTGCGGGCCCAGCAGCGCGCTGATCGCGGCGGCCTGCACCGCGCGGAAGATCCCAAAATCCACGTAGCTTTTCGTCTTGGCCAGCGAGGCCAGGATGTCACGGTTGCCCACCGCGAAACCCAGGCGCCATCCCGCCATGCTATAGGATTTCGAAAACGTGTGGAACTCGACGGCCACGTCCTTGGCGCCCTTGACCTGCAGGACGCTGGGCGCTTTGGCGCCGTCGTAGACGAAGTCCGAGTAGGCAAAGTCGTGGACGAGCATGATGCGGTGCGCCTTGGACCAGCGCACGGCCTCCTGGAAGAATGGCAGGTCCACGGTGGCGGTCGTCGGGTTGTGCGGGTAGCTCAAGAACAGCATCTTGGACATCCGCAACACTTCCCGGTTGATGCCCTTGAGGTTGGGCAGGTAATGATGCTCCGGGGTTGTCGGGATGCTATACAGGATGCCACCCGCCATGATGACACCATTGAAGTGGACTGGATAGGCGGGGTTGGGCACCAGCGCGATGTCATCGTTGTTCAAGAACGCCAGCGACAGGTGCGCGATGCCTTCCTTGGAGCCGATGAGCGGCAGCACCTCGGTGCGCGGGTCCAACTGCACTTTGAACTTGCGGTCATACCACTCGGCCATGGCGTCTTTGAGCTTGCGCTCGACGTCGCCGTCGGCGCGGGAATAGCGGTGATTGGCCGGATCTTTCACCTCTTTGACCAGCGCGTCCACGACGTGCTTCGGCGGCGGCAGGTCGGGGTTGCCCATCCCCAGGTCGATGACGTCGATGCCGCGCTGGCGGGCCTGGGCCTTGAGATCGTCGAGGATCGTGAACAAATACAGCGGCAGCCGCTTCATCCGGTTGGCTTCCTGAAACATCCGTTGCTGGGTGCGCTTGGCCTCAAGCGCCTGGCGCTCCTGCAGGTGCTGCTTGACGCGTCTTAAGATGGGGTGTTTGGTTAACGAAGAGTTTCGTGGCATTCCACTGCTCCTCCTAGAGCCTCAATCGCGTCAACGGCGTGGTATGAGCTGCGCACAAACGGCCCGGCCTTCACCCAGGTGAACCCGGCCGCGTAGGCCAGCCGCTCGAACTGCGCAAACCGCTCAAGGCTGAGATATTCCATCACCGGCAGATGCGCTGGGGTCGGGCGCAGATACTGGCCGAGCGTCAGGTGCGTGCAGCCCACTTCGCGTAAGTCGTCAAAGGTCCGACACACTTCCTCTTCACGTTCTCCAAGACCCAGCATCAGGCTGGATTTGATCAGGTTCGTGGTCTTCAACGCGGCGGCCTGCTGCAGGACATCGAGCGAACGCCTGTAATCCGCCTGCGGCCTGACCAGCTCGGAGAGCCGTTCGATGGTTTCCACGTTGTGCGCAAACACCTCCGGCTGGGCGTCCATGACGGCGCCAATCAGCTCCGGACGCGCATGGAAATCCGGCACCAGCACTTCCACCGTCACGCCGGGGTTGACCCGGCGCACCGCGTCGATGACCCGCACGAAGTGTCCTGCCCCTTCATCCGGCATGTCGTCGCGCGCCACCGAGGTGATGACCACATGCCGCAGCCCAAGCCGCTTGACCGCCTCGGCCAGCCGCCAGGGCTCATCCTGCGCGACGGGCTGGGGCTTGCCGTGCTCGACCGCGCAGAAGCGACAACTGCGGGTGCAGCGCTCGCCCAGAATCATGAACGTTAATTGGCGCCGGCTCCAGCATTCCTGCAGATTCGGGCAGAGCGCGCTCTGGCACACCGTCACCAGGTCGAGACCTTCAATTAATCCGCCGACCATTCTGGCGGTGCCGTTGGGTGAAAACTGCTGCTTCAACCATTCCGGATACCTTCGCATCAGACGGCCACTTTGACAGTTTTCATCCGATCAATAATCGCATCGGCCATCTGGCTCGTTCCCGCGGCTGTCGGATCGTTGCGATCGGCTTTCAAGTCGTAGGTGACGCTCCGACCTTCGCGGATGACCGCGCGCACCGCGGCCTCCAGCTTCTTGGCTGCGTCCCGTTCGCCTAAGTATTCCAGCATCATGACGGCGGAGAGGATCATGGCCGTCGGGTTGACTTTGTTTTGGCCGGTGTATTTGGGCGCGCTGCCGTGGACGGCCTCAAACAGCGCCACGTGGTCGCCGATGTTCGCCCCCGGCGCCACACCCAGGCCCCCGACCAGGCCGGCGCACAGGTCCGAGAGGATGTCGCCGTAGAGGTTGGGCAGCACCAGCACGTCAAACTCCTGGGGGCGCAGCACCAACTGCATGCAGGTGGCATCCACCAGGCGGTCTTCAAATGCGATGCGCCCAGCGTAGTCCTGCGCCACCCGACGGGCGGTTTCCATGAACAGCCCATCGGTGAACTTCATGATGTTGGCCTTGTGGATGGCCGTGACTTTCTTGCGGCCGTACTTAAGGGCGTGCTCAAACGCAAACCGCACGATCCGCTCCGAGGCCGCTGCCGAGATCGGCTTGAGGCTGATCGCCGAGCCATCCCGCAGCGGCTGGTCGGTCAGCGTCTTGATCTGCGCGATGAGCTGCCCGGCCTCCTTCGAGCCGGCGGCGAACTCAATCCCCGCGTAGAGGTCTTCGGTATTCTCGCGCACGATGACCAGATCGACCTTCGTGAACGGCGCGCGCACCCCTTCGTAGGAGCGGCAGGGCCGCACGCAGGCATACAGGTCCAATTGCTTGCGCAGCGCCACGTTGACCGAGCGAAACCCCTTGCCGATGGGTGTGGTGATCGGCCCTTTGATCGCCAACTTCGTGTCGCGCACCGACTGCACGGTCTCATCGGGAAGCGGCGTGCCGTGCTTGGCGATCGCAGCCTCGCCGGCGATGTGCTCTTCCCACTTGAACGCGATACCCGTGGCTTCCAGGCAACGCCTGGCGGCCAGCGCGACTTCGGGGCCGATGCCATCACCGGGGATGTACGTGACGCGATAGGCCATCAGGAGTGTTTGGCGAGCCAGTCCTTCAGACTGGCAAGCCCTTCGTCGATGACATTCATGGAAGTCGCGAAGCTGAAGCGCACGTGATCCTTGGAGCCGAATCCTTCGCCAGGCACCACGGCCACCAGCGCGTCCTCCAGCCACCGCGCCGCAATCGCCTCAGCCGGCTGCTTGAGTTTGCCGATGTTGCCCCAGGCGTAGAAGGCGCCCTGCGGCATGACGCATGATAAGCCGGGCAACTGATTTAAACCGTTCACTAAGCGATCACGTCGATGCTGAAACTCGTTTCGCATCTCACTTACCGAACTCTGATCGCCCGTAATAGCGGCAAGTGCTGCATATTGACTGATTGAAGTAGGGTTTGATGTTGAGTGACTCTGCAGCGTTGTCATGGCGTCAATAATGTTCTTAGGCCCTGCTGCGTAGCCAATGCGCCAACCGGTCATGCTGTAAGCTTTTGAGACGCCGTTCACGATGATGATCTGCTCACGCAACTGAGGAGCCACCGTGAAAATAGAGGGGGACTTTGCAGGTTCAAAGACAATTTGATCGTAGATTTCATCGCTGATGACGATCAGCTGATCTCCCTGACTCTTGCGTTTGATGACGTCAGCGATTTCCTTGAGCCGCTGTTCCCCGATTACTGCGCCGGTCGGATTAGAAGGACTATTGAGGATGATCGCCTTTGTGCGGTCATTGATACTCTTTTCGATTTCACTTGGATCCGGTTGGAACTGATCTGCCTCACGCATCTGCACGATCTTCGGCTGGGCATCAGCCAACTGCACCAGTGGCACATAACTCACCCAGTAGGGAGCAAGAACAATCACCTCATCACCAGGTTCACAGATCGCCTGGAGAGCGTTATACAACACATGCTTGGCTCCACAGGAGACGATCACCTCGACACCGTCATACCCTGGTGGCCCCAGGCGCCGACCTAAGTCGTTGGCGATGGCTCCCCGCAACTCCGGAATGCCAGCCGCAGCGGTGTATTTAGTGTGGTTGTGTTGAATCGCCTGAATTGCGGCGTCTTTGATCGCCTGCGGCGTGGGAAAATCCGGCTCCCCGGCGGTGAAATCGAGCACCGGCTTGCCGGCTTGTCGGAGGGCTTTGGCTTTCGCGGCGAGGGCTAAGGTCGCTGACGCTTCAATCCCTCGAAGCCGATCCGCCACGAGTGATCCCATGGTGGGCCTCGGCGTTAGGCCTGCTGGAGTGATCGCTTCTTCGGCTTGAACAGATCGCGCAAGCCTTCGAGGAACTTCTTGGGCTTGGGAGCTTTCTCTTCGCCTTTCGGCGATGGGGCCTGCCCGGACTCAGGGGCCTTGGGGGCGGCGGGCGGCTTCGCCTTGCCTTTCGGGGGCGCCTTCGACGCCTCGACCGGAAGACGCGTGAATTCCAGGAGCGCCATCGATGCGCCATCGCCGATGCGGGGGATGAGCTTCAACACGCGGGTGTAGCCGCCCTGGCAATCCAAAAATCTCGGGGCGACCTCCGCAAAGAGCTGCTTGACGACATCCCGATCCTTCACGATCCGGAACGCCTGACGACGGGCGTGGACGCTGCCGTCTTTGCCCAGGCTGATGAGCCGATCCCCCAGGCGCTGCATTGCCTTGGCCTTGGTCAGGGTTGTGCGAATCCGCCCATGGCGCAGCAGCGCCACCGCCATGTTCGAGAGCATGGCCTGGCGGGGTTCTGCCGGGCGTGAGAGTTGTCCGTGTCGTTTGGCATGCCGCATCGTGACTCCTAGCGCGGGAGGGCGAGGACCTCGGTGTCAGGCTTCGGATTGGGCTTGCTCAGGCACACCCATGCCCAGCGCCAGGTTCATCCCTTTGAGCAACTCGTCGATCTCGGCCAGAGACTTCTTGCCGAAGTTGCGATATTTCAGCAACTCCTGCGGCTCCTTCTGCACGAGCTCACCGATCGTGTGGATCTTCGCCTCGCGCAAGCAATTGGCCGCGCGCACCGAGAGCTCCAGCTCGGAGATGGGCGTGCGCAGCTTCTCCAGCAATTCCTCGCTCACCGGTGAGGGCACCTCTTCTTCCGGCTCCTCCGGCAGGACGCCGAAATTGACGAACAGATCCAGGTGCCGCTGGAAGATGTTGGAAGCGTAGAGCAAGGCATCCTTCGGGGTCATCGCCCCGTTGGTCCAGATCTCCAGGATCAGCCGGTCGTAGTCCGTGACCTGGCCGACCCGGGTGTCCTCGACGGAGAAGTTGACCCGCTTGACCGGGCTGAACAACCCATCGATCGGGATCGTGCCGATCGGCTGATCCTCCTTGCGATGCCGATCGGCGGGCACGTAGCCCCGTCCCCTGGCCACCTCCAGCTCCATGCGAAACGGTTGGGTTTTGGTCAGGGTGCATAGGTGCACATCCGGATTGATCACCTCAATGGTCTCATCGGTGGTGATGTCCTCAGAGGTAATCGGACCCTTCTTGCTGCGCTGAATCACCAGAGTCTTCGGCTGCCGGGTGTGGGAGCGCAGCACCAGTTGCTTGACGTTCAAGACGATCTGGGTCACGTCTTCCAGCACGCCGGGGATGCTGCTGAACTCATGCAAGACCCCGTCGACCTTGATCGAAGTCACGGCCGCGCCCTCGATCGACGAGATGAGCACCCGCCGGAGGCTGTTGCCGATGGTGGTGCCGAACCCGCGCTCAAACGGCTCGGCCACGAACTTGCCGTAGGTGTCCGTCGACGAGGACTCCTCGCACGCGAGCTTCTTGGGCATGGCAAAATCCCGCCAAAGCATTCCCATGATGCACTCCCTCCTATGACCTGGCTTACTTCGAGTAGAGCTCGACGATCAGTTGTTCCTGAATCGGCAGCCCCACGTCGTCTTTTTGAGGCAGCCGCACGATCAGCCCTTTGAGCTGCTTGGGATCCACCTGAATCCAGGCCGGCACCGGCCGGTCTTTGGTCAGCTCCAGGTTCTGCTGCACCCGCGCCTTCCACCCATTGCTCTGCGGGGCGACCTGGACCACATCGCCCGCATTGACGGGAGCGGACGGCACGTCCACGACCTTGCCGTTCACCGTGATGGCCCGGTGCTTCACCAGATGACGGCCCTCGTTGCGCGACGTGGCAAAGCCCATCCGGAACACCACGTTATCCAAGCGCTGCTCCAACTGCTGCAGGAGCATCTGCCCGGTCACGCCCTTGGTTTTCTGGGCGCGCTGAAAGTAGCGCTTGAACTGGCGCTCCAAGACCCCGTAGATGCGCTTGGCCTTCTGTTTCTCGCGCAGCTGCACCCCGTAGTCGGACAGCTTCACGCGGATTTGGCCATGCTGGCCCGGCGCATAGGCGCGCTTCTCCAACGGACACTTGACGGTATAGCACTTCAGCCCTTTGAGGAAGAGCTTCACCCCTTCCCGACGGCACAACCGGCATGACGGCCCGACGTAACGTCCCATCACTGCCTCGCTCCGCTCGGCAGAGTGATGAGTGATGAGTGATGAGTGATGAGTGTGTGTTTCATCAGACTCGTCTCCGTTTAGGGGGACGGCAGCCGTTATGGGGAATCGGCGTGACGGCCTTAATCGCGGTGATCGACAGCCCCGCCTGCTGGAGCGATCGGATCGCCGACTCGCGACCCTGCCCAGGCCCCTTGACCCACACCTCGACCTCTTTCAGCCCCATATCCAGCGCCTTCTTGGCCGCATTCATCGCGGCGACCTGGGCGGCGTAGGGGGTGGACTTGCGCGAGCCGTGAAACCCGCTCGCCCCGGAGGCGCCCCAGCAGAGGGTGTTGCCCTGCCGGTCCGTGATCGTGATGATCGTGTTGTTGAAGGAGGCCAGGATGTGCGCGATGCCCTGAGCAGAAGTCACGCGCTTCCTGGTCTTCGGTTTGCGCGCCGGTGCCGACGCCGGCGCCGCTGCTGGCTGTTGTGGTGCTGGTGTCGTGGCCATGGTTGTCCTCCGTTAGGCTCTCACTGGCGCCGGCCCTGTCGGCTTGAGTCGCTTGCGCACCCCGACGCGAGGCCGAGGGCCTTTCCGAGTCCTGGCGTTGGTGCGCGTGCGCTGACCACGGACCGGCAGCCCCCGCTTGTGCCGCAGGCCGCGGTAGGAGCCGATGTCAATCAGGCGCTTGACGTTGGCCGAAATCTCCCGACGCAAGTCCCCTTCCACTTTATAGGTGGAGGAGATGACTTGCGCGAGCTTGGCCACCTCATCATCCGTCAGATCCTTGGCGCGCTTGTTCGGATCCATCTGCGCCTGCGCCAGGATCTTGCGCGAGAGGGCGGGGCCGATCCCGTAGATGTAGTTCAGCGCGACCTCAAGACGTTTGTCCTTTGGAAGATCAACGCCCACAATGCGTGGCATTCCTGCTCCTGCTTAGCCCTGCCGCTGCTTGTGCTTGGGATTCTTGCAGATGACCCGCACGATCCCCTTGCGGCGGATCAGCTGGCACTTGTTGCACACCCGTTTCACTGAGGCTCGAACTTTCATCGCGTCAATTGAGTTGCGTCAGGATCTCAGGTCCGTGGTCCGTAATCGCCACCGTATGCTCGAAATGCGCCGCCAGGGAATGATCTTTCGTCACCGCCGTCCAGCCGTCCGACAAGACTTCCACTTCCCACGACCCCATGGTGACCATCGGCTCGATCGCCAGGACCATGCCCGGCTTCAAGCGCGGGCCGCGATCAGGCGGACCGTAATTGGGGATCGGCGGATCTTCGTGCATCGCCCGGCCGATGCCATGGCCGACAAAATCCCGCACAATGGACAACCCTTCCCGCTCCACGACGTCCTGGACCGCGTGGGAGATGTCGGAGAGCCGATGCGCCGGCGTCGCCAGGCGAATGGCTTCCTCCAGCGCCCGTCGTGTGACGTCGATCAACTGCTGGGCGCCTTTCGGCAGGCTCCCGACGGCGACGGTCAGGGCCGCATCGGCGCAATAGCCCTCCAGCACCGCGCCGGCGTCCACGCTCACCACGTCCCCCTCGCGAATGACCCGCGCTCCCGGAATCCCATGCACGACTTCCTCATTAACCGACACGCAAATGGAGGCCGGAAACCCCCGATACCCTAGAAACGCCGGTTTCGCGCCTGCTGAGCGAATGAAGTCCAGCGCGGCCTCATCCAACGCTTTCGTTTTGACGCCGGGCTTGACCCGAGCAGCCAGCATCGCGAGCAATTGTGCCACCAGCGCTCCAGCTCGACGCATCCGCGCAATCTCCTCAGCCGTCTTCAATTCGATCATGCCCGGTCAGCCAGCCCTGCCGCTTCAACAGCCTCACGGCGGCTCGGAACGTTTGCTCGCTCGTCCCGCCACTTTCCAGCCGGTAGAGCAGTCGCCGACGACGGTAATAGGTCAACAGCGGTTTCACCTGCATCCGGTCGATCAGCAGGCGCTGGCGAATCGTCGCCACCTGGTCATCCTTGCGAACGCTCAAGGAACTTCCACAGCGATCGCACCGACCGGCTCGCGTGGGCGGCATGTTCTTTATGTGGTAAATCGCGCCGCACCGGCTGCAGACCCGGCGCCC
>OBEQ012437533.1_pt1 | contig 42511 bp, 43 predicted proteins | sample 1670901 | NCBI WGS metagenome assembly OBEQ01 (sample SAMEA104232315, study PRJEB22302) | groundwater metagenome | biome: forest; feature: aquifer; material: groundwater | place: USA | collected 2011-08-07 | depth 5.4 m
CGTGGTGGGGCTCCTGCTGGCGACGACCGCCTACGTGGTGGCTGAGGAGATCAGCCTGACGACCTACTACCCCTCCCCGAAGGGGGCCTACCAGACCCTGAGCAGCACAGCCAGCAGCCGCTTCGCGATCTACGAGGGGAACGTCGGGATCGGGACGACCAGCCCCGCCGCGACCACCAAGCTCGAAGTCAAGGGCGCCGGGAACACGAGTGGCTCCGCCGGCCTGCACGTGACCAACAGTGATGGGACGAGCGGGCTCTTCGTCCGGGATGACGGTAACGTCGTCATCGGCGGAACGACACCAGCTCAAACTGATACAAAATTGACGGTAGTAGGAAGTTTGGCTGGTGATAGGACATTTCAGGTCACGACCCCACAAGGGAGAGGAATTGGCATTCGACCCCCAAAAAGTGAGAGCAGTTTAGATCCTTTAGATGCGCCAGTGATTACGACTAATACGAGCGTCGGCAGCGGTATCTTGATGACAGGCGTGATTGGGGGTACCAATCAACTGTTTTTGAGAGATACCGGCAACGTCGGGATCGGGACGACGGATCCGGGGCAGGCGCTGGAGGTCAATGCGGCCATGAAGCTGACTCCGACCAGCAGCACCCCGATCTTGTCGGCCGGGACGATCTGGTACGACTCAGGCAGCAACACCTTTCGGCTTGCCACCGGGCCCACCTCCTGGGTCGTGATCGCGCCACGAGGGGTGCACCTGGGCGTGACGGCTACCGCATATCCCGGCAATCTAGGACTGAAGGATGGTGCTGTTGCGAAGTGCGCGAGTGCGGGTTTTCCAGACTCGCACATATGTTCTTGTGGAGAGGTGGGGTCGCTTCCCGGTGGCGGCACAACTGACTGGGGATGGTGCACACCAGGCAACGCCTCGGACAGCTGTAGTGGGTGGCAGTCCTCCGGAAGTAGCGGCAATGGCGGGATGATGCAAGCGTACAACAATAACTTTTCCTTAGCCACCTGCGACTCCTCGCATCCAATTCATTGTTGCCGATAACGAAAACGGATGCGGAGGCGTTTCGGAGAGGACCGACTCACCCCACACCCAGCGTGGGGTTGCTTTGGGCATGCCGGATACGACGGGGTGGGTGGCGGGGACATCCCAGCGAGCTAGGTCAGCTCCACCGCTGGGTGTGGGGTTCAATTCGCGCAGCGACTTACGTCGCCCTGCGGGCTCCGTAAGTCGCGCGCTCATTGAAGAAGGGGGTGACACATGGCCACACGACGCAAGAGCGCGAAACGGCCGGCTGCGAAGCGCGCGAAGCCGCGCAAGCGACCCATGCCGAAGCACGGCATGAGCTGCACCTGCTGCTGACAACCAGTCAACAGTCCATAGTCCGTAGTCCATAGCGGATGCCCGGCGGCTTTGCTATGGACTATCGACTATGGACTGCGGACTACGCGTACACCTAAGTCTGTATGACGGAACGTGTCACCATCATCGGGTCCGGGCCGGCGGGGCACACCGCGGCCCTCTACACCGCCCGCGCGAACCTCAAGCCCGTGATGTTCGAAGGCTTCGCCGCCGGCGGGATCCCGGGCGGCCAGCTCATGACGACCACTGAGGTGGAGAACTACCCCGGCTTTCCCGACGGCATCCAAGGACCGGAGCTGATGGAGGTCTTCCGCAAGCAGTCGCTTCGGTTCGGGACGCGCATCTTCACGGAGGATGTCACCCGCGTCGAGCTCTCGAAGCGCCCGTTCACGGTTGCGTCATCCGAACGCGAACTGACCACCCACGCCCTCATCCTCGCAACCGGCGCGACCGCCAAGCGGCTCAACCTTCCGAGCGAGCCGAAGCTGTGGAACAAGGGGATCTCAGCCTGTGCCGTCTGCGATGGGGCGCTGCCCGTCTTTCGCGGGAAACCGCTGGTCGTAGTGGGCGGGGGGGACTCCGCCGCCGAGGAATCCACGTTTCTCACTAAGTTTGCCTCGAAGGTCTACCTCGTCCACAGACGCGATCAGCTGAGAGCCTCCAAGATCATGCAGGAGCGCGTCCTCAAGCATCCGAAGATTGAAGTCATCTGGAACACCGCCGTGGCCGACGTGCTGGGCGATGAGGCGGTGAGCGGGGTGCGGCTCAAGGATGTCACCACGAACCGCGAGCGCGAACTCGCCTGCGGCGGACTCTTCTATGCGATCGGCTTCACCCCGAACACCGCTCTCTTCGCCAACCAGTTGAAGCTCGACACAGACGGCTACATCGTGACGCAGTCGGGCTCGACCCACACCTCCGTGGCCGGGGTCTTCGCCTGCGGCGACGTGCAGGACAAGCGCTACCGCCAGGCGGTCACCGCGGCGGGCAGCGGCTGCATGGCGGCTATGGACTGCGAGCGATGGCTGGCCGACTCCGGCCATGCGGGCTGACAATGGAAAAGCCCGTGTTTTCTAACGCCCGTCTCAACGAGCGGTTAGCCGAGTGGGATCGTCGCGGCGAGGACGGCCAGGAAAAAGGCTGGGTGCACGACGTCCAACTGGCGTGGTTGCGGCATTACCAGCGAAGGCGGCGCGGCCGCGTCAAAGACGGCCAATTTTTGCGGCGGTACGCCTCGCTGCTGGAGGAGCATGGTTCCGCTGCTGACGGTTGAACGCGGGTACATCGGGATCGGGGGGCTCATCTTGCTCCTGCTGGTGGAGAGCGTCTGGCCCTTCCGCCGGCCCGTTGAGTCGCGCTTCCGCCGCTACGTCGTCAACTTCTTCATCGCCGGCTCTAACGCGCTCCTCCTCAGCGTCCTGCTCGGGACCTTGCTCGTGTCGATCTACCATCAGTTTGAGCTCAACCGCTTCGGCTTCCTCCACCAGATTGCGATCGGCGGGTGGTGGAACGTCGCGCTGACGGTGATCGCGCTGGATGGGGTCACGTACGCCTGGCACCGCGCCTATCACGGCATCCCGCTCATGTGGCGCATGCACCGGGTCCATCACAGCGACCGCGACCTGGACGTGACGACCTCCGGGCGCTTCCATCTGACCGAGATGGTTTTCTCGGCGATCTTCCGGCTCGGCGTCATCGCGCTCTTGGGAGCCAGTGTTGCCAGCGTCGTCGTCTTTGAAATCGTCTTTGGGCTGTTCAACCAGCTCGAACACGCGAATCTGCGCATCCCGCAGCCGTTTGAAGATTGGCTCCGATGGGTGTTCGTCACACCCGACATGCACCGCATCCATCACTCGCAGGAAAGCGCTCACACCAACTCGAACTACTCGACGATCTTCTCCGTGTGGGACCGGTTCTTCCGGACGTACCGATTCGGGGAAGACCAGCAGGCTCTGGCGATCGGCCTTCCCGAATACACGCGGCTGAGGGACGTGACGTTCGGCCGGGTCCTTGCCATGCCCTTCGGCTCGCCGTGCCGCCTGGCTCCGCGACAGAACGAAACACCAGCGATGGCTTCGGCGAGTTAACCAGACGCATCCCAACCACAGATGCCACAGAATTCCCTGCCTGCGCCCCCGCCTGCCCTGCAATCTTCTGGGCGGGCAGGGAGGCTTCGGCAGGCAGGCACAGAGACACAGAGGGCTTTGGTGCGGGTTGTCCTCTGTGTTTCTGTGGCAGTTCCTCTGTGGTTCTGTGGTGTGAGTGGTCAGTTGAAGATCGCACCAGTGGCTGGCGGGCTGGCCGGAGCCCGCGGGATCGCGTGGGCGTTCCGGGTCCATCCCGACCAGCGCGATATTGCGCTAAGCTATACCGCCCGGATGCGAACCATCCCCGGTGACGCTCGGGAGCTTCGCATCTGGATCCCGCTCGCCCAGACCAGCGCCGAGCAGGAAATCCTGCAGCGGACCGTCCATGCGCCGGTCCCGTATACGATCGAGCGCGAGCCCGTCTACGGCAATGAGATCCTTTCCCTCTTGCTCACTCCGCCATTCCCCAGTGGACTCGAGGTCTCGGTCGAGTACCGCGCGCTGCTGCGCGGCGGGGGTGCGCTGACCTACACGGAACGCCAGCCCTCTCCGAGGCAGTTGCAGCGCTACCAATCCGCCGAAGGGTTGGTGGTCGTCGATGATGAGGTGCGCGCTCGGGCTCAGCTCGCCACCGCGGGAGGGCTGACGCTCGAGGAGCGGGCGCTGGGGATCTATGACCACGTGATCCAGCGCATGGCGTATGATAAGAGTACGCCGGGATGGGGGCGGGGCGACACGCGCCGGGCCTGTGAGCTGGGGAAAGGCAACTGCACCGATTTCCATTCCCTCTTTATCTCGATGGCGAGGGCGGCACGCATCCCGGCTCGATTTAAGATCGGCGTAGTGGTCCCGAACGAGCCCGCTGGAACGATTCCGGGGTACCACTGCTGGGCGGAGTTCTATGAAGAGGGACGGGGCTGGGTCTCCGTGGACGCCTCGGAGGCCTGGAAGCATCCTGAGCGTTCGGCCCACTACTTTGGGTCGTGGGACGCCAACCGATTTCTCATCAGCGTCGGGCGGCACCTGGAGCTTGTGCCACCGCAACGGGGCACGCCCGTGAACATCTTCCTCTACCCCTATGTGGAGGTCGATGGCCACGCGGTTGAGGGCGTGGAGACCGACGTTCGGTTCAGGGATCTTCAACAGGTCACATGACACCGCGACTTATGGAGCAAAGCGCCCGCCACAACGCATGGCGGGTCCGCCGATCAGGTTGGCGGAAACATAAGTCGCTGGCGGAATGTGCCCCTCACCCAGCAAAGCGACTATTGCAGAATCGACATGTTGTGCCACAGCATCTACCTAACGCACATGTGTAGGCAGCGTCTACTGGGTGAGGGGTCAATTCGCACAGTGACTCACACACCCAGGGGCTCAGCTGAACGGTGCTGTTGGCTAGGGTATGGTGTTCTGGGTGCAACAACGAGCGGTTAGCACGGCCCCCCACCTGGGTGTGGGGTCACGTGCTCATTGAAGGAGGTGCGACATGAAGCACGGGGAATGGGTCGGGATCGTCACGGTCGGAGCCATCGCGTTCATGGCAAGCCACAGGATCGTGGAGAGCGCGGAACACGGGGGCAAGGAGCATGGCGGCACTACGTCCACGCCGGAACACGGGGGCACAGCCGCGACGCCAGCCACGACACCACCCACCAAAGCCGCAGCCACGGCTGAGCCTTCCGCGGACAAGATCCGACAGCAGATCCGCAGCTACGTGAAGGACCATGCTGGTCCGAACGGGATCTTTTCGATCATTGATCAGGAAACCGGCGATACGCGCCGCCTCCAGTTCGTCCGCGTGCACGAGCGGGTCGGCAAGACCGGCGGGTTCTACTACTCCTGCACCGACATGCGGGATGCCGATACCGGCCAGCTCTTGGATCTTGACTTCGACGTGCAGGCGTCTGGCGGCAGCCTCGCGGTCGTGGATACCCGCATCCACAAGGTGGACGGGAAGACGAGGTACACCTACGACGAGCACGACAACCGAGTCCCGATCCCATCGTCGGCACGGTGAACCGTCGTGCCGGTGCTCGTCGCCCCCGCCATCGGGCCACGGCCTGTGGCCGTGGGCCCGCGCTGGCTCATCGAGCGCGTCCCTCGACTTCGCTCGGGATTCCTCGGCCAAGATCCCGAGGCCGCGGGCCGAGGGATGGGCGGGATGTCGTGGTTCGACTCACTTCGTTCGCTCACCACGATGCTGAGCGGAGTCGAAGCATCGCCACACATGGGGCGTGGTACCAGGGTGCCACGGGTTCCCCGGCCCGACCCGTGCGGAGGCCGGGGCGGGCTGCCCGTGGGGCTCCACGGGCCACGTCCCTCGCGGTCAATCAGATGAGCTGAGACGACCGATGCTGACCCAGCCACAGCGCCGCTCACAGGTATATGATCTGCTCTTGCTGGCCTTCGGGATGGGTTCCCTCCTCGCGTGGGGCGAGATCCGCGCCCTGGGCGATGTCCGGCAGCATCTGTGGGTTTTTTACGTCTGGTTTGCTGTCGCGTTCGTCCTGTACCTCGCCGTCCTTCGACTCGTGTCCAGGCATCCGAGACCGTCGTGGATGCCGCTTGCGCTCATCCTCGCGGTCGCCATCCTCGCCCGCGCCACCTTGGTGGGGACCACGCCAACCCTGTCCGACGATCTCTACCGGTACCGGTGGGATGGGCGGGTGCAACTGGCCGGGATTGACCCCTACCGCTTCCCACCAAACCACCCGGCGCTCGAGTTTCTCCGTGATGAGCCGTTCCGCCGCATCAACTTCCCGCACCTGCGCACGGTCTACCCGCCCCTCACGGAGCTCGCGTTCCGGTTGGGGGCCTCGCTGAGCCAGACGCTCACCGCGCAAAAATGCATCTTCCTTGCGGCCGAGCTCCTGACGGTGCTGAGTCTCCTCGGCATCCTCAGGCGGCGCGGCCGCTCTCCCCTCTGGGTCGTGGCGTACACCTGGCATCCGCTGGTCATCCTGGAAATCGCCGGCTCCGGGCATAATGACGCGCTGGGCGTGGCCGCGCTGTGGCTCGGCGTGTGGGCTTGGGAGGCTCGCGCCTGGCTTGGGGTGACGGTGGGCTGGAGCGCCGCGTTCCTGTCCAAGTTCGCCTCCGCGGTGCTCCTCCCCTGGTGGTGGTTCCGTCGCGAGGCGCGAGGCTGGCTCGCGGCCTGCGTGGTTCTGGCGGCTGCGCCGCTTCTGCTCCACTGGTCCGCGCTGACGGCGCTCGTCGAGAGCCTCTCCGCCATGACGACGCGGTTTGAGTCGAACGCGTCGGTCTACCTGGCCTTGGTCTGGCTGACGAGAAGTACCGCCATCGCGCGGGTGCTGACGGTGGCGCTGTGGGCGGGTTTCCTCTTCTGGTGGGCCCGGCGCCAGTCGGATCCGGTGCGATATATCGTGGGAGGCTTCGGGGCGGCCGCGCTCTTCAGCCCGGTGTTGCATCCCTGGTACCTGCTGTGGCTCATCCCGTGCTTCTGCTTCTGGCGCGTCCCGTTCCTCATCGCGCTAACCGGTACCGCGGTCCTCTCCTATACCGTGTGGCCGGGCTACCTCGCGGGCCGGCCATGGGCGATGCCCGTGTGGGCGCATGTGCTGGAGTACGTTCCCGTGCTCCTCTTCGGACTCTGGGAATTGTCCCAGGTCATTCCAGAGAGGTGGCTGGTGCAGCAGCGGGTGGTCCTGAAGCGTACCGGCTGAGGAAATTTTAGATTCTGCCCGCCAACGTGCTTGGCGGGTCCGCCACGCTGTATGGTGGAGATGTTCGATTTTTGATTTTCAACACGCAATCTAAAATTTGAAATCTACAATCCAAAATGCGCGCGTTTTTTCCATAGGATGGCGATGCGTGTGGCGGTCATCATTCCTGCCCGCAACGAACGCGCCGCTCTCAGTCAGGTCCTAGCGGAGATCCCGCGCCAGCTCGTCCGGGATGTGATCGTCGTCGACAACGGCTCGACCGACGGGACCGCGGAGGCGGCGAAGCGGGCGGGGGCGCGTGTCGTGAGCGAGCCGACGCCGGGCTACGGACGGGCTTGCCTCGCCGGGTTGGCGGCGCTCGACCCCTCGGTGGACACGATTGTCTTTCTCGACGGCGACCATGCCGATGACCCGGAGGAGCTGCCGGCGCTGCTCGAGCCCATCCTCCAGGGACGCGCGGATCTCGTCATCGGCTCGCGCGTGGCCAAGGCTGAGCCAGGGAGCCTTACGCTCCAGCAGCGGCTCGGCAATCGTCTCGCCTGCGCGCTGATGCGATGGCTCTTCGGGATCCGTTACACCGACCTGGGGCCGTTTCGCGCGATTCGCCGCGAGGCGCTCCAGCGCCTGGCGATGCGGGATCAAGCGTTTGGGTGGACGGTGGAGATGCAGGCCAAGGCGGCGCTCCATCGGCTGCGCGTGACGGAGGTCCCCGTGCGATACCGCCCCCGCATCGGCCGCTCCAAGATCTCCGGGACCGTCAGCGGTACGCTCCGCGCCGGAGCCGCGATCCTTTCAACGATCGTCAAGGTTGCCTGGCAACGCTCGGGGTTCCGAGCTCAGGGCTCGGGGCAATTGCCCAGAGCCCCCAGCCCCCAGCCCAGAACCACGTCATGAGGAAATTACTCATCTTCCTGAAATACCCGACGCCGGGACAGGTGAAGACCCGGCTGGCGGCCGTCCTCGGCGATCAGATGGCGTGTGACGTGTATCGCGCCTGCGCGGAGATCACCCTCGAGCGGCTCGCTTCACTGCGCCGGGAGAGCGTTGTGTGCGTGGAGCCGGCGGACGCGCTCGCGCGCGTCCGCACGTGGCTCGGACCGGGCTGGGCGCTGCGGCCCCAGCAGGGAGCGACGCTCGGCGATCGGCTCATCGAGGCGACCGCGTACGCGTTCGCCGAGGGTGCCCGCCGGGTCGTCGTCGTCGGCACCGACTCGCCCTGGCTGGCGGCGCCGGACGTGGCATCGGCGTTCGAGGCGCTCGAGCGGGCCGGGCTCGTCATCGGGCCGACGGAGGACGGGGGCTACTATCTCATCGGGCTCTCCCGTCCCGCGCGCGGCGTCTTTGCGGACATCACGTGGAGTACGCCATCGGTGTATGCGCAGACGCTGGCACGCGCCTGCGCACTGAAGCTGTCCGTGGAGCGCTTGCCGCTCGGCTACGATGTGGACCGTCTCGAGGATCTCCGACGCTGGCTCGCCGAGGAACGCGCTCGGGGGACAGACGGTCATCTGCTCAAGACCATCGAGGAGTCGCTGAAGGAGAGGAGGTCACATGACGCCGCGACTTATGGAGCAACAGCGAACATAAGTCGCTGGCGGAATGTGACCCCTCACCCAGCGTTGGAACCGAACTGGCTCGATGGTGACGATCCCGCACACCCAAGCCACCCGGCATGCCGGTAGCGAACACACCGCTGGGTGAGGGGTTCAATTCGCGCAGCGACCCACACACCCAGGGTCTCAACTGAACGGTGCTGTTCGCTAGGGTAGGGCGTTCTGGGTGCAACGCAACGAATGGGCGGCGCGATCCCGCCTGGGTGTGGGGTCGCGCGCTCATTGAAGGAGGTTGCCATGCCTGAGTTGAATCACGCGACAGTGCTGTACACCCCTTCGCTGAGCGTCATCCCGCGCGAGGGGTGGACCGTCTTCGTCGATGGGGACGCCCCCAACTGGGTCGCCACGGATGAGCGGGGGGCATGGGTCCTGCGGGAGCTCTGCGCGTCGCCCGATGATTTCTCGACGCTCGTGTCGCGTTACGCGAGTCAGTGGTCGGTGGACGGCGCCAAGGCCTGGGTGCACGTGCACAGTTTCATCAGCGAGGCGCTCCGGCATCGCATCATCAGCCTCTCACCCGTCGGGCTGCGCCCGTACCTCGGCCGATCCCATCACCTGAGCCTCTCCCGGCTGCGCGAGTGCTGGCTGCACACCAACAACTCCTGCAACCTGACCTGCGGCCACTGTCTGGTCAGCTCCTCCCCGCGTGGCGAGCCGGGGCTCCCGACAGCGAGGTGGCGGTCGCTCATCGATCAGGCGGTCGCCCTCGGGGTTGACCGGTTCTACATCACCGGCGGCGAGCCGTTCGTCCGTCCGGACATGCCTGAGTTGATTCACCACATCACGGAGACCCACCGGATCGAGCTTATTCTCCTTACCAACGCGACCCTGTTCCGAGGCCCCCGGCGCGACCTGTTGGAACGGTTCAATCGCGAGCGCGTGAAGTTTCAGGTGAGCATCGATGGCTCCACACCCGCCATCAACGATCCGATTCGCGGCCGCGGAAGCTTCGAGGCGGCGGTCACCGGGCTGCGCGAGTTGGCCCGGCGCGGATTTGACGTGACGATCACCACGGTGACGACCGGCAGCAACCTGCAGGACCTGCCCAGCATCACGCGGCTTGCGGCGGCGTGCGGGGTCAGGAGCCAGCACCTCATGTGGATGCATCGCCGCGGCCGGGTCACGGAAGAGCAGAACGGATGGTTTCCCGACACCGACGCCCTCATCGAGGCGGTTCGGGCGGTGAAGCGCGAAACTGATCAGCTCGACATCACGTTCGATAACGCCGCTTCTTTTGAGCTGCGCGCCAACGCCCCGGCCGGCGTCAAATTCGACCTGGGGAACGCGGGCTGGCAGAGCCTCTGCGTCTACGCGGACGGCCATGTCTACCCATCGGCTGCGCTCGCCAACCACAAGCCGCTCGACTGCGGCGACGTGACGGATGACACGACTCTCGAGCGGGTCTGGCGGACGAGCCCCATCCTCCAGGAGATTCGCGAAGCGAGCGTGGTGCGCAAAGCGCAGGCCAGCCACGATCCGTTCCGGTACCTCACCGGCGGCGGGGATGTGGAGCACAGCTACTTCTTCTCGGGGAGCTTCCTCGGTGAGGATCCCTACGACCCGCTCTACCATGCCCTCCTGCTGGATGCAATCGATGCGCTGACCACGCGCAAGGTTGCGCTGGTGAACCGCCGCTCCGGCTACGACGCGCCGCGGATCTACCATGCGATGGGTGACGGCGCCATCGTCTGCGGAACGACCGAGCTGGGTGCGGAGGACATTGAGGTGGCGTTCCTCCACTCGAACTGCGTCCTCTCATTCGACGTGGAGAAGCCGCGCAAGATCGTCCAGCAGTTCTACGGCCAGGCGGCGGAAGAGCCGCAGGCGGAGCTGTGCTGTCCGACGACGTACGATCCGGAGGAGGTCGGTCACATCCCGCAGGAGGTGCTGGACCGCTTCTACGGCTGCGGCTCGCCGGTGATCTCGGCGAACCCACAGCCTGGAGAGGTCTACGTGGACCTGGGCTCGGGTGCTGGGATCGACTGCTTCATCGCGGCCAAGCACGTCGGCCCGACCGGACGGGTGATCGGCGTGGACATGACCGACCAGATGCTCAGCGTCGCGGAAGAGAGCCGGCGGAAGGTCGCGCAGTCGTTGGGCTACGACGCGGTGGAGTTCCGCAAGGGCTTCCTCGAGGACATCCCCGTCGACACCAAGACCGCCGACGTCGTCACCTCGAACTGCGTCATCAACCTCTCGCCGGATAAGCCGAAGGTCTTCTCGGAGCTCTGGCGCATCCTCAAGGACCACGGCCGCGCGGTCATCGCCGATATCGTCTCGGACCGCGACGTGCCGCCGCGCCTCAAAGTCAACGAGCAGCTCTGGGGCGAGTGCATTGTCGGGGCGCTGACCGAGGAGCAGTTTCTCGCCATGCTCGAGCAGGCCGGCTTCTACGGCCTGTCGGTGATGAAGAAGACGTACTGGAAGACGATTCCTGCCCGCCCAGATGATAACGGGGCAGGCGGGGAAGGATTCAACTTCTACTCCGTCACGGTGCAGGGGTTCAAGTTCGAGAAGAGCGCTTCCGCCACAATGCGTGGCGGATCCGCCAATCCTGGTGGCGGAGGCTGCCAGTTTATCGGCCAATTCGCCGTGTATCGCGGGCCGTTCAAGGCGGTGCTCGATGAGGAAGGCCACTGCTTCCCACGCAATGTGGCGATCAGCGTCTGCACCGATACGGCGAGCAAGCTCTCCCAACCGCCGTACGCCGGCCTCTTCACCGTCGTGGAGCCTGATGGGACGAGGAAGGAGCGTGCGCTGTCGGCTTGTTGCCCTGGGGGTGGGGGGAACGGGTCAGGGTGCTGCTGATGACGCGTTCCACATGGCTGAAGGTCGGCTTCGTCCTGCTCATCGTCGTGGGGGTGGTCGGTGGGCTGCGCGCGTTCGGCGTTGACCTCACGCAGGTCACGCCGGAGCGGGTGCGTGCGTTTGTCCTGCGGTTCGGCGTGTGGGCGCCGCTCATCTACGTGCTCGCGTACGGGCAGCCGATCGTGCCGTTGCCCGCGAGCCTCATGACCGGGTTGGCCGGTGTCGCGTTCGGCAAGGGGTTGGGGACGCTCGCGGCGGTGGTCGGGGCAAGCCTTCGGGCGTGCACGGAGTTTGTCGTCGCCCGTTGGCTGGGGCGCGATGTCGTCGCCAAGCTCCTGCGTGGCAAGGTGGCAGCCTTCGACCAGAAGCTCGGGAACAACAGCTTCAAGACAGTTCTGCTGGTTCGTCTGATCCCGAACTTCCCATTCGACATCCAGAACTACGGGCTCGGATTTTCGAAGGTGCGCTTCGGCCCGTACATGCTGGCGACCTTCCTGGGGATCCTGCCAGGCTCCTTCGTGTTCGTGTATGCAGGCTACTCGCTCACCAACCCGAAGCAACTCTGGAAACTCCTCCTCGCGATCCTGCTCATCGCAGGCCTCATGGCGGGGACGTCTCGCTGGAAACGGCGACAGGCCGCAGCGAGCCGGCCATGACGACGCAAATGGTTGACACCGGGCCGGCGGCGCGCACCGTCCCGCGCATCCTCCCGGATGATGAGCACAACCGCACGCTCGTCCGCCATACCCATCCCGACGACTGGGTCAACCCCACGCCGCGGGGACGCTACAACCTGGTCGTGGTCGGCTCCGGCACGGCGGGGCTGACTGCTGCAGGAGGGTGCGCGGCGGTGGGCGGGCGCGCGGCGCTCATCGAGCGGCACCTGACGGGGGGCGATTGTCTCGTTGCCGGCTGTGTTCCGTCGAAAGGGATCATCAGCGCGAGCCGCGTGGCCGCCCGCATCCGCCAGGCGGACGCCTACGGTGTCCGCGTCCCGCCAGGCACGACGGTCGATTTCCCCGCGGTGATGGAGCGGATGCGCCGGCTGCGCGCCCGGATCAGCCCCGCGGATTCCGTCCACCATCTGAAGGAGCTTGGCGTGGACGTCTTCCTGGGGCAGGGTCGCTTCACCGGGCCGGACACCGTCGAGGTCAATGGAGCGACGCTGCGGTTTGCCCGTGCGGTCATCGCCACCGGCGCCCGGGCGGCGATGCCGCCGATCCCGGGACTCAAGGAGGCCAGTTTTCTCACCAACGAGTCGCTCTTTCAGATCACCGCGTTGCCCCAGCGCTTCGTCATGATCGGCGCCGGGCCGATCGGCTGCGAGATGGCGCAGACGTTTCAGCGGCTCGGCAGCCAGGTGACGCTGATTGACGCCGCGCCGCACATCTTGATCCGCGAAGACGCGGATGCGGCCGAGCTCCTCCAGCGCGCCTTCCTCCATGAGGGCATCCACCTGGTTCTGAGCGCCAAGGTCCTGCGGGTGGAGCGCCACGAGGGAGACAAGGCGGTGGTCGTCGAGCAGGGAGGCCGCACCGTGAGCGTGGCCTGCGACGAGGTGCTCGTCGGGGTCGGGCGCGCGCCCATCACGGAGGGGTTGAACCTCGAAGCGGCCGGGGTCCAATACGACAAGACCGGCGTGAAGGTGGACGACTTTCTCCGGACGACGAATCCCCGCATCTACGCGGCTGGCGACATCTGCGCACCCTTCAAATTCACTCACACGGCAAACGCCTTGGGACGGATGGCGATGATCAACGCGCTCTTTTTCGGGCGCAACCGCATGAGCCGCCTCGTGGTCCCGTGGTGCACGTACACGGATCCGGAGATCGCGCACGTCGGGTTGTACGAGCACCAAGCGAAGGAACGCGGCATCCCCGTTACGACGCTGACGGTGCCGCTCGCCGAGAACGACCGCGCCATCCTCGACGGCGAGGACGAAGGGTTTGTCCGCGTCCACCTGAAGCGGGGGACCGACCGGATCCTCGGCGCGACCGTCGTGGCGGCGCACGCAGGAGACCTGCTGACGTACTTCACGCTGGCCATGACGAACAGGCAAGGGCTCTCGTCGCTCGCGAGCGCGATCTACCCGTATCCGACCCAATCCGAGGCCATCAAGAAGGTCGCGAACGCGTATCTGGCGGCCAAACTGACGCCGCGGGTGAAACGGCTCTTGGGGATGATCCTGGCATGGCGACGGTGAGACGATGGACGCGCTGGCTGACGGCGGTCATCACTCTCACCACATGCGCCGTTCCCTCAGCAGGTGGTGAGCAGGGACGCCCCGACCACGCGGCGTGGGACGCGTTGCTCAAGCAGTACGTGAACAGCGCGGGGCAGGTGAACTACGTCCAGCTCAAGACCGCCCGGGCTGTGCTTGACGGGTATCTGACGGAAATTGCCGCCATCGATCCCGCGACGCTCCCGCGGGCGGACCAACTCGCATTTTGGGTCAACGCCTATAACGCCTGTGTGTTCAAGGGCGTGCTGGACCACTACCCGGTCAAGTCTGTGAAAGATGTGAAGGGGTTCTTCGACGCGATCCGCTATCAGGTGGGCGGGGCGTCGTTGACGTTAAACGAAATCGAGGCGAACGGCCGAGCCTTGGGCGATTGGCGGATCCACTTCGGCGTCGTCTGCGCCTCCTCGAGCTGCCCGTTCTTGCGCGGCGAGGCCTACGTCCCCGACCGGGTGGAGGCCCAGTTGGCGGAGCAGGCGATGCGCTTCCTCGCGGATCCCGCCCGCGGGCTGCGCCTCGACGGCCACGTCCTCTGGGCGTCGAAGATCTTTAAGTGGTATGCCAAGGACTTCGTGCCGAATGGGCCGTTGACCGCCGATGCGCTGGTCGCGGTGCTGAGTCCCTATGTGGATGCCGCGCACGCCCAGACCCTGCGGCGAGCGAACCTGACGCTGAAGTTTCTGGACTACGACTGGTCGTTGAATGCGCAACACTAACAGGAGGAGGGACCGATGAAACACGCATGGCAGATCACAGCAGCCGTGTCGTTGTTGTGGGTCGGGACGGTTTGGGCAGCTACGGGTATGGCGCAGATCAGAGGGACGACTGCGGGCTCGCCGGTCACCGGGACGGCAACGCTGACGGATACGCCGTCAGGGCTCCACGTGTCGATCAGCGTTGCGCATGTCGCTCCGGGGAAACACGGGTTGCACATCCACGAGGGGAGTGCGTGCGGGGACGCGGGGAAGGCGGCGGGCGGCCACTTCAACCCGGATGGCGTGCCGCACGGCTTCCTGCCTACGGATGGATTCACGAAGGCCCATGCCGGGGATTTCGGCAACATTGACGTCGGCGCGGACGGCACTGGGTCGTTGGACTTGACCCTGCCGGGGCTTTCGCTCGCCGGCGGGAAGTACAACGTGGCCGGGCACGCCGTTATCCTCCATGAGAAGACGGACGACTTCGGCCAGCCGACGGGCAATGCCGGCGGCCGCATCGGCTGCGGCGTCATTTCCGTCACTCAATAGAGAAGAGCGTAAGGCGATGATCCTCTGGTTCCTCTGCGCGACGGTGGCCTTTCTCGCCTACGCCAACGGGGCGAACGATAACTTCAAGGGGGTCGCGACCCTCTTCGGGAGTCGGACACTCGGCTACCGCGGCGCGCTCTGGTGGGCGACGCTGACCACGCTGGCCGGCTCCTGCGCGGCGGTGCTCCTCTCCGGCGGGCTCGTCAAGGCGTTCAGCGGGAAGGGGCTCGTCCCGGATGCGCTGACCCAGCAGCCGGCGTTCCTGCTCGCCGTCGGCCTCGGCGCAGGGCTCACCGTCATGCTCGCCACGGCGACGGGCTTTCCGATCTCCACTACCCACGCGCTGACCGGCTCGCTCGTCGGGGCGGGGTTGACGGCGGCTGGGGCGGTGAATATTTCGCGGCTGGGTCAGAGCTTCTTCCTGCCGCTCCTGGTGAGCCCGTTCGTCAGCTTCGCCCTGACGAGCGTCGTGTACCCGCTCTTTCGTTTCCTGCGCCTGCGCCTTGGGGTGGAGCGGCAGATGTGCCTCTGTGTGGACGGGGCCCTGCCGCAGCCGGTCCAGGTCAGGTCCGACGGCACCGCTCTGCTGCGTTCAACAGGCGTGACCCTGACGGTCGGGCAGCTCCAGTCCTGCACGGAACGTTACCATGGCCGCGTCCTCGGCATTGACGCGCAGGCGATCCTCGATCGGCTGCATGTCCTCTCGGCCGGCGCGGTGAGCTTCGCGCGCGGGTTGAACGACACCCCAAAGATCACAGCACTGTTCGTGGCGGCGGGGGCGCTGCACCTCAGCCTGAGCGCGGCGATGCTCGCCGTCGGCCTCGGGATGGCCATCGGCGGTCTGCTCAACGCCCGCCGCGTGGCGCGAACCATGAGCGAGCGCATCACAGCGATGAATCACGGGCAGGGCTTCACGGCGAACCTGGTCACCGCACTCCTCGTGCTGGCGGCCTCGCGCTGGGGCCTGCCGGTCTCGACCACGCACGTCTCCTGCGGGAGCCTCTTCGGGCTCGGTGCCGTGACAGGGCAGGGCCGGTGGAGGACCATCCGCGCCATCCTCCTCTCGTGGATTGTGACGCTGCCGGTCGCGGCCCTCTTCGCCACGATCATCTACAGACTGCTCTGAGATGTCCGCAACCGGAGCCAAGCCAAGCATCCTCTTTGTCTGCGTCGCCAACTCGTTCCGCTCCCAGATGGCGGAGGCGGCCGCCAAGGCCATCGGCGGCGGGCGCTGGGAGATTTGGAGCGCAGGTTCCAACCCCAGCGGCCGCGTCCACCCGCTTGCGATGCAGTTGATGGCTGAGATCGGGATCGATCTATCCAGCCATTGCTCGAAGGGGTTGTCGGACATTCCCTCCGGGCGATGGGACTACGTCGTCACCATGGGTTGCGGAGACGCCTGCCCCTCGGTCAAGGCCGCGCATCGGCTGGATTGGGCGATTCCGGATCCGGCGGGGCTGCCGCCGGCGGAGGCGCGCCGCGTCCGGGATGACCTCGTTGAGCGCGTGCGGCGGCTCGTGGGGAGTTGACAACCGCCGCCCGGTGAGTGAAGATACCCTCGCTTCGACTGCAGCATCCAAGCTGACCGCGTCACCGTTCACCGAACGACTCAACATGCGGAGGATCCTCATGCATCGCGGCATCCGGTCGTTAGCGCTCATCGGGCTGGTGTGGGGCATGGCGTCGTCGGCGTGGGCGACCACGTACCAGGTCGATCCCAACCACACCACGGTCGGGTTCAAGATCCGCCACCTCTTCTCGTACGTCCGGGGCACGTTCGACCAATTCGAGGCCGGCTTTGACTATGTGCCGGGCCACCCGGAGCAGTGGAAGGCGAACGCAACGATTCGGGCCGCGAGCATCGATACCCGCGTCCCGGATCGTGATAAGCATCTGCGCTCGAAGGACTTCTTCGATGTGGAGCAGTACCCGACCCTCACCTTCACGAGCACCGGGGCGACCGATGCGACGCCGAGTAGCGCGAAGCTCCACGGCCTCCTCACGATCCATGGAGTGGAGAAGCCGGTCGTGCTTGACCTGGCGATCTACGGAGAAGGGAAGGATTCCCGGGGCGACATTCGCTGCGGCTTTACCGCCACGACGACGATCAACCGGAAGGACTTCGGGGTCGTGTGGAACAAGGTGGTCGAGGCGGGTCAGCTCTTGGTGGGCGATGAGGTGGAGATCACCATCGACGTGGAGGGGGTGTCAAAGCCCGCCGCCCAGTGACCTGATGGCGTTGCCTCGGTTCGTCCCGTGTGGTACCCTACCGACAACGACAGGAGGTCAGGATGCGTCGAGCACATCGGATTGAAACGTGGGTGCTGGCCGCAGTACTCCTCGTGAGCGGCTGTTACGGACCGTTCAACCTCACCAGGCGGCTCTATCGGTGGAATGGGCAGGTGAGTCAGGGCAAGTGGGAGAAGGAGTTTGTTTTCATCCTGCTCGCCTACGTCCCAGTGTATGGGCTCACGATTGCTGGCGATGCCCTCGTGTTCAACTCGATGGAGTTCTGGACCGGCAAGAACCCGGTGGAACCGCCGAGCAAGAAATAGATCAGATGAGTCAGGCGCACGCGGCCACGGCCGACACGCACGCTCCTGCCGCCACGGCGACCGGCATCCCCAATGGAAAACTGGGGATGTGGGTGTTCCTCGCGTCAGAGGTGATGTTCTTCACCGGCCTCATCGGCGCCTACATCGTGCTACGCCTCGGCCACCCGCACTGGCCCGGGCCGGAAGGGCACCTGAGCGTGCCGATTGGGACCTGCAATACCTTGCTGCTGATTGGGAGCAGCGTCACGATTGTCCTCGCCCTCGCCGCCTCGCAACGGGGTGGCGCGCGCGTGCTGCGCGGGTGGCTGGTGGCGACGATCCTGCTCGGCGCAGGATTCCTCGTCATCAAGGGCACCGAGTATTCGGCGAAGTTCGCCCACCACATCTTCCCGAATACGAACGTGTTCTGGTCCTGCTACTTCACCCTGACGGCCTTTCACGCGCTGCACGTGCTCGGCGGCATCATCTTCAACCTCTGGGTCTTGAGCCGCACCGTCACCCCGGCCGCGTGGCAGCGCCACCAGCACCGGCTGGAGTACGCCGGCCTCTACTGGCACTTCGTGGACATCGTCTGGATCTTCCTTTTCCCGCTGCTCTACCTCTTGTAACAAAATGTGCAAGGACGGTTACACCACAGAAACACAGAATTCCACAGAATCACAGAGCGTTGGAAAGAGTGGACTGGCTTGGGTTGTGTGCTATTGGTTTTTAAAATCCGCAATCCGCAATCCGCAATCCGCAATGTAGCGATGAGCAATTCCTCAGCGCGCTCTCTACAGTCCACCTACCTGATCGTCGGCATCTGGCTGGCCGGGCTGATGCTCCTCGGGGTGCTGATCTCCGAGATCTCCGGCGGGTTCCTGCCGCTGCCCCGGTGGGGCGTCGCGGTCCTCATCCTGTCGCTCTCCACGATCAAGGCGGTTCTCGTGGCGCTCTACTACATGCATCTGAAGTTCGACCGCCGGGTGCTCGCCGTCGTCGTGCTCGCGCCGTTCCTGCTGGTTGCGCTGGCCCTCACCGTCGTCTTCTCCAGCCACCTCGTCCAGCTGTAACGAAAAACGCTCAAGGTTCTCGGCTCAAGGCTCTAGGCACATGCGTTCTTGCCTACAACCTTGAACCTTTCCCGCTTTTGGCGGGATCCCCCGCCAGAGGCGGGGGGCAACCTTGAGCGCTTTTAAATGGAACCACCGATGCACGTTAACATATCGAGGGTGGTTCCATTTACCCCGAGCAAGCGAAGCGCGTCGAGGGGTTACCCTTCGACAGGCTCAGCGTAAATGCGCCCCAAATGTTGAAATGCAACGGTGGGCGTATTTAGTTACCGATGTACATTGCTAAGAGAGGAGTTAGAAGCGTTACTTGCCGACTTTGACCTGAGCGAGAAATGATAACTTCTATCAGAAAACTTACAGCCGATGAAGGAAAACACCTCGTAAATAGGTGTATCTCGGGTGAGAAGGCAGCCTGGGATCAATTTGTTGAACAATTTAGCGGCCTCATATACTCCTCGATTAACAAGACCGTCAGGGCGTGTGGGTATCGACTTGAACCGGATCGCGTTAACGACCTTTACCAAGACGTATTCGTGTCTTTGTGCCAAGATGATTTTTCAAAGTTAAAGGCGTTTCGCTGGAGGTGCTCCTTAGCAAGCTGGGTTCGTCTAATTACGACACGCCTGACGATTGACTTCATCCGCAAAGATGCTAAAGACAACAAACGGACCCTATCCATCGATGCAGCATATGAAGCAACGGATGAACCCGAGTCTTCAAGTTCGCTACTGGATACCCTTGCAGACCCTAGAATGACACCGGAGAGAGAAGCGGCTTCCCAGGAGATCGTGGAGTTAATCCGTGAGTGCATTGCAGAATTGTCGCCGCGGGATCGGCAATTGCTGGTACTATTCGATGAAGGGTGGAAAGCAGAGGACATCGCCCGTCTTTTGAAGAAGACAGTCGCGGCCGTATATATGCAGAAGAAAAGAACACTGGACAATTTAAAACAGTGCCTACATAAAAAGGATGTTAGTTTTTGAATTGGTGATCGTCTATTGTTGGCGGGAGAGAATAGCATGGAAGCGGGAACAGAGTTTGACGGATTGGTAAGACGTGCCTTGAGGCTGCACAAACAACCCGATCGGCCTCAAGGGGCATGCCTTTCAGAAGAAGATTTTGCCTGTTTCATTGAGGGGCAGATGACGAGGAGTGAAGACGAGCGGTGGCGGAGCCACTTACTGTCATGTTTGAAATGTCGAAGCGAATTGAAAGAGTATTTCGCGATTATGAGGACGAGTTGGGAGGGAGAAGAGCTGGGTGTTCCGCAAAAGGCCATTGAGGGAGCAAAGGCGCTGGTGAGTCAGGAAACTGGTAGCACGATATTCGAGATCGTGATTGCAGTTGGGAGGACGGCGTTAGAATTAGTGCGGACAACCGGAGAGATCATCGCTAGCCAAGGCGGGGTTCCTGTGCCTGTCCTCCGCAGCCGAAAAGAACTGCGACGATCCGAAGAAGTCCGAGTCGTGAAAAACATCAACAACCTCCTCGCTGACGTACAAATCGAGAGGAGGAAGTCGCCACGTGTGGATGTGACGGTTCGACTCGCTGACGTATACACGAAGCGAAAGGTTGAAGGTATCCGAATTACACTAATGAGAGGTGAGAGGGAGCTTGAATCGCTCCTAACGCAAGGGGGCAAAGGTACCTTTGAGGAACTACAGCCGGGGCATTATCAGATACTCCTTTCGAAAGGCGACGAGAAAATCGGAATCGTGGCAGTTACTGTAGCCGAAAAATGAGTCTTATCCAACGGTCAGTCTATAGTGGAGTTATTGATGAATGATAATCGACATCCTCCTGTGAACGTACACACCATCCTTCTTTCAGTAGGATTATCTTCACTGGGACTTTCTGCGCTGGGGTGGGTGGCCATGCAGTGGCAGAAGTCCGCGTACCAACAGCAGCGAGAGGTCCGTCTTGACGCGGAGCATGCTCGGCTCGTCGCCATAGAACAAGCGAGGAAAGAGAAGGAAGCCCAACAAGCCGCTGATCAACTCGCGTGGGTCGTGAAAACTCGCCAAGAGTGTGGCCGAATCGCAAATAAGAGTGCCGAGAGCATCTACCAAGAAAAGATGGCCCTCGCTGAGCTTCCGGCCTCACCTGGCACCGCAATGGGTGTTGATTACGAATCCGCCTATAAAATGTGTCTGCACGAATCCGGAGTCGAATAGGAAGAAGATCATGCGCTGGCTTGTCCTGGTTCTGATCACCTGCGGCATTGGGTCACCTTCTATTTGGACATAACTCCCCACTACCCTAACTCAAGACGGTGCAGGGTCATCTTGTGAGGCGCTCCAAGCATGCTGGTGTTCGAAATATCGCGAGAAGACAACGTACTGAAGATGGGTGCCGCAGAAAGAGGGGCGACGTTACGTCACTACGGCGAGGTGACCATCTCGGTGCAAGAAATCGAGGCCCTCTGTGATGACGTGACCACCGTGCTGAACAAGGCAAGTCAAAACGGCCTGGTATCCAACGATTTGACACCAGAGCTTAAAAAAGTCGGCCAACTACTGTTCGAGCAGTTGCTCACGCTAGAGGTCAAACAGACGATACGAAATACAGCAGACAAGGATTTGCTCCTATCGCTGGATGAACGCGTCGTGCAGATTCCTTGGGAGCTGCTACATGATGGCACAGAATTTTTGTGTTTGAAGTTCGCTTGCGGGAGGAACGTGAAGACGAGGGGTAAGTTCTACGAAGCAAAAGCCCAAAACCATCCCACCTCACTTAAAGCCCTGATTCTGGCGGACCCAACCGGTGATCTCAAGGCTGCCTACCAAGAAGGCATCGCCTTACGGAACCAACTTGAAAGATGCGAATTTTTTAACGATGTGCGCCTGAAAGCCTCAGATGTGGAGGCACAGTATGTGAAAATGAATATCCGAGATCACGACGTGGTGCATTTCTCAGGCCACGCGGAGCATGATGTGGAACACCCCTCCGAGAGCGGGTGGGTGTTCAAGGATTCTAGAGTCACCGCGAAGGACATCGTAACACTTGGCTCGGGAGCATCGTTTCCATCGTTCGTGTTCTCGAATGCTTGTCAATCGGGACAAACTGGTGAATGGAACATCAGCAGAGATTTCGAGCAAGAGGTATTTGGGCTGGCGAATGCGTTCCTCCTAGCGGGCACCAAGCATTATGTAGGGACATTCTGGCGGGTGATTGATGAGGCCTCAGCAGTTTTTGCACGGGAATTTTATAAGCAGTCGGCTAGCAATACGGCGATTGGTGAGGCAATTAGGTTAGGACGAATCCACCTTCTCGAAAAGTATGGTGCAGGATCAATCGTATGGGCCAGCTATGTGCTCTATGGTGACCCCACAAGCTGTTTAATTGCAGCTCCAGGCTCCTCTCTCCACCCCCACACCCTCTCGCTCAAGCTAAAAAGGCAGACGCTCGTTCCCATAGCTGTAGGATTATTTCTCGCTATCGTGGGTGGGAGTTGGGTTGTTAAGAACCACCTTGCTCACAGAAGATGGGAAAATGATCAAAAGAACCTGTCAGCTTGGGATCAACTCGACTATGTTGATAAGTCTGTCCGACTGAGAGATTTTAATTCGGCGTCGGCCTTTGTCGAACAAGCACTGGCCAAATTTAGAAAAGCTCCTACAGATGAGGATGGCGTTATCAATGCTCTAAGAGTGGTTGCGGCCATTCATCTGGTAAAGGGAGAGTTGCCTGCAGCGAAAGCGTCTTTAGACGAGGTACTCCGAACCTCAGAGAAACTAAAGGACGCGAGAGAGCTAGCCACCACACATGAAGCACGAGGGTTGCTTTTTGAGCGGATGGGGCAATATGAGACTGCCGAGAAGGAGTATCGGGAAGCGCGAGGGCAACTCCCGCCAAATAGCGTCCCGGTGTTCGAGGCTGCCTCCAAGTTTGATCTGGGTTCTTTGAGTTACAAGCGCGGCGATCCAGAGGCAGCGTTAAAGTACTACGCGGAAAGTCTAGAAGTCTACAAGGGGCCTGCAGAGCTTCCGCCAGCCTCGCATTTTATAAAACTGATGGCTGGCTACGTCGCCTTCAAAAATAAGAGGTACGATGTCGCGGTACCCTATTTTAAGCAGAGCATTGAATCGGAGGAGGGACTAGATCGGGAAGTGCTGATAATGGCCAATCTCCTGCTAGGCCGAATGTCTGTTCTCAGCGGGGACGTATCCGCTGCAAAGTCTTACGTTGAGAAAGCTCAGGGCTATGTTGCTGCGGATTCAATGTCGGGATTGGGACGGGTTGTGCAGGTGATGCAAGAGTACATACACAGCCTGCAACCTAGTGGGGAGACCGTGAAAGGTGGCTCCGTGGGGAGCAGTCGAGCGGATGACTCCATTGTGGACAAGGTTGTTGATGAGGTGATACTCGAATCGGACGCATTCCACAGAATCTGGTTTTGGTAAGCCTCACCCTATAATTTTCAAAGGGAGCTGACGCAGAGTGGCGCACATACCGTGCGTCATTTTCGTTTGTTAGATTTGCGATGCTCCTGCGTCTGTTATAGACAGAAGGAGGTGAGGCAGATGAAAGGTAAGGTGTTCGGGCTCGTGATAGGGCTGATGGCAGTGGTCGCTGTCGCTGGAATCTTGCCTGCAGGAACCATGCGGGTACCGGAGCCGGTTGCCTATGCGGAGCAGAAGCAAGAGATATTCGTTGGCAGCGCCCGGTCAAACAAATACCACTACCCGTGGTGTAAGTGGGCTCAGAAAATCTCTCCGAGGAACCTGGTAGCGTTCAGCTCGACAGAGAATGCGCAACAGAGAGGATATGTACCATGCAAAGTGTGCAAACCACCTCAATGAGGATTCAAACAACCATGAAAACGATTCTCTTTGCTCTTCTCTTTGTAACGTACGCACCGTTTACCTGCCTTGCTTGGGACGGCTACGATTACGGCAATAGTACCTTTGTCGAGATTGACCATGGAAACCGGGTCAGATCCGGCAACGACATTGAGTTTTTCGATTACTGTGATAGTTCCTACCATGATGCAACAGTCGATGGTGTTACTCGGTACGGAAACACGGTAGATGTCGAGGTAGTGGACAACAACACTGGGCAAAGCCGAACGCTTGAGATGGAGGATCGATAAGATGCGTGGGCTACTCATGGCGCTTTTAGTCAGTTCATGTTTCGTTGTAACCTCATTTGCGGAAGCCGGTCAAACTCGTGTCCGGGGCTACACGACTCGTCGTGGCACCTATGTCGGCTCTTACATGCGCACTACGCCGAACAGAACTCGGTTAGATAATTGGAGTACGAGGGGAAACGTCAATCCTTATACAGGGAAAAGGGGCTATAGAAATCCCTGGTAATTTTTAGCAGTCTTGGATCCACGGACATGGGGTGATGCAGATTCGACGAGGCAGAGGAACGAAAACGGCCCGTGGTTGACACGGGCCGTTCGTCTGTTGCAGAGGCGGTGCGTTAGACCGAGAGACTCGGAACCGGGATGCGCAGACGGCGTACAGCAGAGAGCGGCTGCGGCATCGGCAGCTTCGCGGGATTGCCTTGGGGCAGGCGGATCCGGCTCACCAGTCTCATCCGTGCCAGGATGCGGATCACGAGGTAGGTGAGGTCGAACTCCCACCAGCGCAGGCCGTGCGCGGCCGAGTGGAGGTAGGCGTGGTGGTTATTGTGCCAGCCCTCCCCGTAGGAGAGCAGCGCCACCCACCAGTTGTTCGTCGAGCCCTCGTTGGTGTCAAACGTCTTGTAGCCCCACAGGTGCGAAGCCGAGTTGACGAGCCACGTCACATGGTAGACAAACGCGGTGCGGAAGAAGAGCCCCCAGACGAGCCAGGGCAGGCCGCCCACCGCATAGAGGAGGCCGCCGAGCAGGAAGGTGTGGAGGGTGGAGGTCTTCTCGATCCAGACGTGGACCGGGTCGCGGGCGAGCTCCGGCGCGAATCGCCGAAACTTGGCCGGGTGGTCGAGCGTCTCATCATAGGCAAACAGCCAGAGCATGTGCGCCCACCAGAACCCGCGCTTCGGGCTGTGCGGATCTTGCGGACGGTCGGAGAAGGCGTGATGGACCCGGTGAGTCGAAACCCACTTGATGGGCCCGCCCTGCAGGGCGAGGGAACCGCAGATCGTGAGCAGATACTCCAGCCACCTGGGGACCTGGAAGCTGCGGTGGGCGAGCAGCCGGTGGTAGCACAGCGTCACGCCGAACAATCCCGTGGCGAACTGCAGGACGAAAAACACCCAGAACGCACTCCACGTGAACGTGAACGGCGCGAGCAAAGCACCGGCATGGATGATCGCAATGCCGGCGAGGATGTCCCACTTCGTCTTGACATAGGGCTTGATGAACGAGACGGACGAGCCCGTCGTGATCTCGCTCCCAGCCATGCTCCGGATGGCCATCTCAGGAGGAGCCTCCAGCACCATCTCATGCGAACCCTTCGCCATCACCCTTCTCCTTCAATGAGGGCACGAGTTACAGAGCCCGCCAGGGCGACGTAACTCGTTTGCCCGAATTGAACCCCTCACCCAGCGGTGGAGTCGACCTAGCTCGTTGGGATGTCCCCTCCACCCCAGTCGTATCCGGTATGCCCGAACCAAACCCAACGCTGGGTGAGGGGTCACATTCCGCCACAGACTTACGTTCACTTCGTTCCGTAAGTCTGGGCTTCATGTGACGTGCGCCACCCAGCCACACATACCGACGCCGTGGCGTGATACGATATCCTCTCGGGTCGCGGCGCCTTCAGCCACTCTTAGTATCGCTCAATTTGCCGCAACAAACAATACACGAGCCGCTCGTGGATGAGCAATGTGGTCAGTCCGTGGCGCAGGGCGCCCCCCCACTCCTCGACGGACGTGCCGAGCGATTCCGCCGACGCGGCGTCGGTGAAAAAGCGGAGAAAATACGCATCGAGCGCCTGCCACTCCCTCAGGGGGAGCCGCTGGACGGTCGCATAGACCAGGTCATGGTGGAACTCATTGAGGAACTCGTAGGGGACGCAGCGCAGGTAACTGTAGGGTGTGAGCGTGCGCTGGCGGGGATCGGGCGGGTTCTCGAGCCGTCGGTACGCCTCGAGGATCTGCGGCCAGAGCCGCTCCCGCAGCCAGTGGCTCAGCGATCCGGTTGGTGACGGCCCGCCATTTGACTGTGGGATTCCGCTGACGGCGTCCTCCACACCGCTTCGGCGGACGCCCGCCAGGGCACTGTGGCGGGCGTGCTGCGCGAAGTCGAGGACGCAGGCGCGAAAGAGGCCATGGACCATGCGCGAGTAGTCTTTGTCGGTCATCGCAGAGTAGTCGCCCCGCACGCCGAACTTCTGCCGGCCGTTGCGGGGGAGAAACCGGCAGCCCTCGGTGGAGAGCAGGTAGTCCCAGCAGGCGATGGCCCAGGCGAACAAGGGTTGGAACTCGCTCACGAGCTCCTGGTAGTCCGCTCCGAGCGGGGCCTCCGGATTGTCCCGGTGGCGTTGAGCGATCTGCGCCGCCAGCGCTTCGGCATGCGGCAGCTTGCCCCGCTGGAGCACGGTGAGCTCCGGCTGGTCAAAAACCTGCGGCAGCGCAATCTCAAGCGCTGGCTCCTCCTGGACGTAGACCAGGTCCTCTGCCTGGAGCGGTTCTAAACCAAGGTCAAGCATCTAGGCAAAACTCCTGAGTTGAAACTGGCAGATAGTGTAGCACCCCTTCAGCGTCGCCACAAGGAGAAAAGTGCCATGTTTCTCTTCCCCCACCTTGACAGTTCTACGCTGGATGAGGCACACTTTTCTTGGAAGGATGGAAGGGGAGGACAACTCGAGAAACCTCTCTGCTATCTGTATGGTGGAGGGGCCCTGCACCGAGCGATAGGGGTGTGGGGGGCAAACCCCGCGTGAGCGGGGGACGCAAAGCTACGGGCCCATAAGACCGTGGAACGTTGAACGCGTAACGTGGAACGTGAGGGGTTGTCACGTTACGCGTTACACCTTACGCGTTACGCTGGAGAAGGGCTGCCGGGCTGCCGAAGGATGACCTTCAGCAGCCCTTTTTGTTTAGAGGTCATCCCAAAACGATGATTCACGCCACAGAGGCACAGAGAACTTCCCGTCGAGATTCCCTCTGTGTTTCCCCGGCCCGCTCCGGCGTGCCGGGGCGGGCTGTGGACCTTCTGTGCTTCTGTGGTGTCATCTGAGGTTTTGGGACAGGTCCAAGGAGGGGAGAGCCGCTCAGCCATGCGACGGATGCTGATTGTGGAAGACGAAGAGGGGATCTGCGACTGTCTGGAGCAGTTTTTCAGCGGGCGGGGCTTCTCGGTGGTTTCCGCCTTCAGCGGGGAAGAGGCGGTGGAACGGCTTCGAGCAAGTCCGGCTGACGTGATCCTGATCGACATCATGCTGCCGGGGATCTCCGGGATCGAGGTCCTCAAGCGCGTCAAGGAGCTTCGCCCTGAGGCGCGGGTCGTCATGGTGACGGCGCGCGACGAAGCGGAGGTTCGGGAGGCCGCCCGCCAGTATGGCGCGGACGCCTACATCACGAAGCCCTTCAACTTCTCCGACGCCACGTGGTCCCCGGTCTTCGCCAATCCCACCTGACCGAATTACTCAAGACTGACAGTCAGTCTCGGTGACTGTCACCGGACTTCAGAGACCTCTCAACCTTCGCGCGGGCCTGCAGGTCCTTCACCCACTGCTCGAAGTGCGCGTGCTGTTTTTTCGTGAGGGTGTCCTTCCGGAGGCTATCGGCGAGTTCGGCGAACGTGGCCTCATCCGCTGGCATCAGCGCTTCCGGCCGGACGATCACAAATCCTTTGGGCGTTTCGAGGACCTCTGTGAGCGCCCCCACTGGCGTGTCAAAGACCGCCTTGTTGACCCCCACATCAGCCGTCGTATGGGGGTGAACGTCCGGGACGCTCCCCATCGGGTCAATCGGGTCCGTGCGGGTGAACGAGACCGGCCGCACGTCCGGAGGCTTGCCGGCGACGAGGAGCGCTTCCTCAAACTGCACCCCGGCCTTCCGTTGCTCCTCCAGCTTGGCCCGCAGCGCCTGCGCGGCCTCATTGGCGGCTGCCCGGCTGAGGGCCTTCACAAGCCCATCCTGCGCCTTCGCGCGGACCTCTGCAAATGGCGGGATGTGGGAGGGAATCCGCTGCGTGACCCGCGCGACGTACACGCCCAGGTCTGTCTCAATCACGCGGCTCATCTCGCCTCCCTTTAGGTCCTTGGCCGCCTCGAGCAGGGCGGGCTCGGGCGCGTTCGGGACCCACGGGTTGTCGGGATCGAGCGGGCCGGCCGACCGGGGGCTGAGCGCACGCGTCGTGACGATCTCCTCAAACGGGCGCTTGGCCTTCAGGTCCTCGTCGAGATCGATGGCGAGCGCCGTGAGCGCTCGGCGCACCGTGATCTCCGTCATGCGCTGGCGGACCTGGCCGTGGACGTCGTCAAAGAGCTTCGCGGCGCCGTCTTCCTGAGCAAACTCTTCCGGGTGACGTTCGTAGAACGCGTGGAGCTCCTCCTCGCTCGGCTGCAGGCGCGCCATCATCTCGTCGCGCGACATGCCGGCGTACTCCAGGCTGATCGTTCCTGGCACGCGGAACTCCTCACGGTGCGCGTCGTAGTAGGCGCGGAGATCTGACTCGAGGAGGGCCGCCGTCGCGTCCTTCGCGTACGAGGACGCGTCGAACACGAGGAGGGAGGCCTGGAGCCGATCGCGCGCCTCATGGTACGCGGCCTTCACTTCCTCGGCGCTGACCGAGATGGAGGCGTTCACCGAGCTGATGAGCCGCTCGATCAGGAGATCGTCGCGGAGCAGCGCTTCAAAGAACTGCGAGGACGTCCGCTGGGAGCGGAGATAGGCGCGGTAGTAGTCGGCGCGGAAGCGGCCGTCCTGTTGAAAGACCGGGATGCGCGCGATGGCGGCGGCCAGGTCCCGGTCATCGACCCGGAGCCGCTGGCGCTTGGCTTCGGCGAGGAAGAGGAGGTCCTGCCAGACCTGCTGCTGCACGAACCGATCGAGGAGCTCGCGCGAAATCCCCTGGATCTTGTCCGAGAGCTTCAGGGACACCCAGGCCTGTCGCTGCTCGAAGGCCTCATGGGAAATCGGCGCGCCGAAGATGGTCCCCGCGATCCCCCCGGACCTGGGCGCTTGTCCGGCGCCCGAGAAGAAGATGATGAACGGGGGCACGAGGAGGATGATGAGAATCCAGATGGCGCGGTGCCGGAGGAGGTCCCACTTGCTGCGTCGCGGCGACATGGCCGTCATTCTATCGCGTCAGGTGTCACGCGTAAAGCGCGGTGAGGGCCGCTGACAGCGGGTGCTGGAGGGTGTAGAATGCGGTGACAGTTTGGGGACAGGCATCTTCACCGGGGAACCAGAAGGAGGCGCACCGATGCGGACGGCATGGCGAGAGTGGCTGGTCGTGGGTGTGCTGCTGGCGACGACGGCCTACGTGGTGGCCGAGGAGATCAGCCTGACGACCTACTACCCCTCCCCGAAGGGGGCCTACCAGACCTTGAGCTCCACGAGCAGTTCGTCCTTCGCGATCTATGAGGGCGGGGTGGGGATCGGGGCGCGCTCGGCGGCCGGCGGGAAGTTCGCGGTCGCCGGCTCGCCGGCCGTGAATCCGGCCGGGGGCACCTGCCCCGCCGGCACCGACTGGTACGATGAGAACGGCGACGGCTCCAGGGACGCCGGGGAGTGCAAGCCCACCGCGCTCTACGCGGCCTTGGATGGGAAGGTCGGGATCGGGACGACGAACCCGGGATTTAAATTGGATGCTCAGGGAGGGGACGTAAATGCCAGCGGTAAACTCAGGGAAAACGGAAACGCCCTGATCCCTGCGGGCGCCATCATGTTCTTCAACCTGGCATCCTGCCCCGACGGCTGGACCGAGTTTACCCAGGCCCAAGGCCGGTACCCGGTCGGGCTACCCCTCTCGGGCACGCTGCGGGGGATCGCTGGAACGGCATTAACCGATCTTGAGAACAGAGCGGTGGGCCAGCACACGCACTTAATCACCGATCCTGGGCACGTACATACGATGCACAATATCCAAGCAGGTCCCAATGTGAATGGAAGCGGGGTGATGACAAAGGGCGCCGATTACTCTATAGATCTCGACTTGCCGATGTATCCAGCCGGGACGGGTATAACTATAAACGCCGCTGGCACAGTCGCCGGAACCAATGCTCCATACATACAACTCTTGTCCTGCTCGAAGGACTGAGTGACACGGAGGCGTCCCTCCTGGTGCCAGGCCCCCCGAGGGCCGGCGGGACGATGCGGCATACCTGCCTATACGTTCGCGTAACGCGTCATGCGTCACGGAGACCCGATTTTCGTTCTCACGTTTCACGTTACGCGTTACGCATTGAACGAACGTTGCGGGTTTTTAGACGAGCGTCAGATTGCCCCATGCGGTTGACACCCTAGGACGCCTCCTGTACAATCGTGAGGCGTTTTCCATACATTTCGCTTCGCGAAATTTATTCACCCGTCGCATTCCACAGCATCCGATGCCTACCTCTATTTAAGGAAGTGTGTCCATGAAAGCCAAAATGAGCGCCAAACGTGCGCATCCGGGCCGCTCCGGAGGAGCCAGCGAGGGGCGAGTCCGTCCGGCACCAGCCGCCGAGACCGAGGGAGCTTCGTCGGCGAACGGACCACAACTGAAGCTCGGCCTGCCCAAAGGCAGCCTGCAGGAGGCCACCGTCCGGCTCTTTGATCGGGCCGGCTTCAAGGTCCTCATCAGCGAGCGATCCTACCTGCCCTCCATCGATGATCCGGAGCTTGCGCCGATGCTGCTGCGGGCGCAGGAGATGTCCCGCTACGTGGAGCAGGGGGTCCTCGACTGCGGCATCACCGGCAACGACTGGGTGCTGGAGAACCGCTCGCGCGTGGAGCGGGTCGCGGAGCTCGTCTACGCGAAGCGCACCCGCCACCCGGTCCGCCGGGTGCTCGCGGTGCCAGCGGGAGCGCCCATCCGCAGCCTCAAGGACCTCGCCGGCAAGCGGATCGCGACGGAGCTCGTCAATGTGACGAAGGAGTACCTGGAGCGGCACGGCGTGCGCGCCGAGGTGGAGTTTTCCTGGGGGGCGACGGAGGGGAAGGTGCGCGCGGGCGTCGTCGATGCCATCGTCGAGCTCACCGAAACCGGCCAGACGCTCGTGGCGAACGGCCTGCGCATCCTCGAGACGGTGTGCGAGTCCACCACCCAGCTCATCGCCAACACCGCGGCGATGCGCGATCCCTGGAAGCGGCGCAAGATCGAGAGCCTCAAGACGCTGCTTGCCGGCGCGGTGGAGGCGGACGGGAAGGTCGGGGTGAAGCTCAACGTCCCGGAGGCCAAGCTCCAGCAGCTCATCGCCGTCCTGCCCGCGATGAAGCGCCCGACGATCTCGAAGCTATGGTCGAAGGACGGCAGCGATCCGTGGTGGGCGGTGGAGACGGTCATCGAGGAGCGGCAGATCAAAGCGCTCATCCCCAAGCTGAAAGAGGCGGGCGGGCAGGACATCATCGAGTATCCGCTCAATAAGGTGATCTACTAACCTTCATCGCTTCCCCGACAGCCAGCGTCGCCTCGCTCGAAGACCCATGAGCCCTCATCAGTGGAGAGCACACAGCGACACATCCCAGATCGGGTTCACAACATCCTGTGTGCTGTCGGCTGTGTGCTTCCGCCACACTGCGTGGCGGACCCGCCACGTGTTGTGGCGGGGTCTGCTCATTGCGATGTGCTTGCCGGGGTGCGCGGGGCCGTGGCGCTCGGCCAAGGATGCGAACCAGGCCGCGTACAGCGCCTATCTGCGCGGGCTGATGCTCGAGCGCTCCGCGAAGCTTCCGGAGGCGCTCGACGCGTACCAGCAGGCGCTTGAACATGACCACTGGTCGCCCCTCTTGAACGTGCGCGTGGGCTCGACCTACGTGAAGCTCGGCCAGATGGACCACGCCCTCCAGTCGTTTGAGCGAGCGCTCGAGATCGATCCCAACCAACCGGACGCGCTGCGCTGGGTCGCCATGCTCCACGCTTCCCAAGGGCAACTGGACCAGGCGGTGGCGGCCTATGAGCGGCTCCTGAAGGCGCAGCCCGATGACCCGTTCATCATCAGCACGCTCGCAGACCTCTACGTCCTCCAGGGCACACTGCCCAAGGCCATCGACCTCTACCAGCGGCTGATCGGAGAGATGGGCTCATCCAGCCAGCTGCACTTCAATCTCGGTGTCTTGTACGGACGGGTGAATCAATTCGATGACGCGATTGCCGAGCTCTCGCGCGCCGTTGAGCTTGCGCCGAGCTCCCTGGATATCCGTGTCGCGCTCGGGCTCACCTACGAGCTGAGCGGGCAGTTTGACAAGGCCGCGGCGCACTATGAGGACGCGATCCACCTCGACCCGTTTAACCCGCGGCTCTACCACCATGCGGCCCGCGCGCACCTTGCCGCCAAGCAGTGGAGCGAGGCGCTGGCGAACTACCAGTCGGTGCTCGATCTGACCCCGGATGATTTCGAGGCGGTGATGGGCCTGGTCCGGGTGTGGATGGGCCAGAAACGGTTCGATGACGCGGAACGGTTTCTGGCCCGCAAGCTGAAAGAGCTCGACAACCCGCCGGAGCTCTACGTCGCGCTGGGGCTCGTCTACCGGGAGGCCAAGCAGGCCCAAGAGGCCATGCGCGCGTTTGACCGGGCGGTGACCCTGAAGGATGACTACGCCCAAGCGCACTTCTACCTGGCCGCCCAGCTCGACGAGTTGGGGCGTCGAGCGGAGGCCAAGCTGAACCTGCGCCGGACACTCGAGTTGGATCCGAAGCATTCGGATGCGATGAACTACTTGGGGTACATCAACGCGGAGGCAGGCGAGAACCTCTCGGAGGCCAGGGCGTTGATCGAGCAGGCGCTGGCGATTGACCCTGACAACGGCGCCTACGTGGACAGCCTGGGGTGGGTGTACTTCAAGATGGGGAAGATCGACGAGGCGATCACGTCTCTCGAGCGTGCGACGACGTTGCTCGATACGGACCCTGTCGTCTTCGTCCACCTGGGCGACGCCTACTTCACACGACACGACCTGGAGCGCGCGCGCCGCAATTGGCAGCGAGCGCTGACGCTGGATCCGAACCAGCCGGAGGTTCAGAAGAAATTGAACGCGCTGCTGCAGACAACCGCCACCGTGCCGACCCCATGACTACAACCTATTTCAAAACCTCGGATGACACCACAGAGACACAGAAAGCCCTGCCTGCGCCCCCACCTGCCCTGCAATCTTCTGGGCGGGCAGGGAGGCTTCGGCAGGCAGGCACAGAGGCACAGAACGCGGATGCCCGCGGATGCACAACCCGGATGGCCGCGGATGCGGTCGATCCGTGGGAATCCGCCTCTCAATCCGCGGTTATCCGCGTCTCCTGTGCTTCTGTGGTGTGGAGTGGCGTTTTGAAATGACCTCTACGCAAACACCAGATCTCAAGGCGCTGCGACGGCTGGCGGTCGAGTTGCGCCAGACGATCCTGCGCATGATCGCCAAGGCGGGGAGCGGCCACCCCGGCGGATCGCTCTCGATGGTCGAGCTCCTCATCGGGCTCTACTGGTATACGCTTCGCCACGACCCCAAGCGCCCCGACTGGCCGGATCGCGATCTCTTTCTGCTCTCGAAAGGCCACGGCTGCCCGGCGCTCTATGTCGTGCTGGCCTATCAGGGATATTTCCCGAAAGAGGAGCTCCTGACGCTGCGCCGCTACCCGACGCGGCTCCAGGGCCACCCGGAGCGCTGGTCGGTCCCCGGGGTGGAGATCGCCTCTGGCTCGCTCGGTCAGGGGTTGTCGATGGCCAACGGCATCGCGCTCGCCGACCGCTTGGATGGGCGCCGGCGACGCATCTTCTGTCTCATGGGCGACGGGGAGATCCAGGAGGGCCAGGTCTGGGAAGCCGCGATGACCGCGCACCACCACCACCTCGATCGCGTGTGCGCGATCGTCGATGCGAATCAGCTCCAGCAGAACGGTCCGGTGAAAGACATCCAGGACATCGAGCCGCTCGCCGAGAAGTGGCGCGCGTTTGGCTGGCACGCGATCGAGATCGACGGCCACGACCTCGCGCAGGTCGTGAAGGCGTACGACGAGGCGGGGACGGTGCAGGGGAAGCCTCAAGTGATTGTGGCGCGCACGGTGAAGGGGAAGGGCGTCTCGTTCATGGAGCTCAACCCGGCCTGGCACGGCGTCGCGCCGAAACCCGATGAGCTTGAGCGCGCCCTGGAAGAACTCCAACGTCAACTTGTGAAGTAAAAAGGAAAAAGGTAGAAGGTAAAAGTACAAGGTAAAAGTCAAAAGTCACATCATGGACAGCACGCAGCTCATGCACACTTTTACCTTTTGCCTTATACTTTTACCTTTTTCCTTTTACCTTTTACCTTAATCCGATGGCGGATAAGGCGACGAGGGACGGATTCGGAGAGGGCTTGCTCGAGCTGGGCAAGACCCACCCCAACGTCGTGGCGCTCTCCGGCGATCTCGAAGACTCGGCGAGGGCGGTCTGGTTCAAGCAGCAGTATCCGGAGCGCTTCTTCTCGGTGGGGATCGCCGAGCAGGACATGATCGGGACGGCGGCGGGTCTGGCCATCGCGGGGAAGATTCCGTTCGCGTGCTCCTTTTCGCAGTTCGTGACGGGGAAGACGCTGGAGCAGCTGCGCCTGGCCGTGTGCTACCAGCAGCTTCCCGTCAAGGTCGCCGGCTCGCACGGCGGGCTCTCCGTCGGAGCGGACGGCGCCACGGCCGAGGCGCTCGAGGAGCTCGCCCACATGCGGGCCCTGCCGCACATGACGGTGATCGTGCCCTGTGATGCGCTGGAAGCGAAGAAGGCGACGATCGCCTGCGTGGACTACCCGGGACCGGTCTTCCTCCGGTTAGGCAGGGCCCCGGTCCCGATCCTCACCACAGCGTCTGATCCGTACCGCATCGGCCAGGCGACGGTCATGCGTTCCGGCACTGACGTGACCATTGTCGCCTGCGGGGTGATGGTCGCGCATGCCCTGCAGGCGGCCGACCTCTTGGCGAACGAGGAGGTCCGGGCGCGCGTCATCAACTGCCACACGATCAAGCCGCTCGACCGCGCAACGCTCGTCGCGGCCGCCAAGGAGACCGGGGCGGTCGTGACCGCCGAGGAGCATACGGTCCTCGGGGGATTGGGGGGCGCGGTGGCTGAGCTCCTCGTCCAGACGCATCCGGTCCCCATGCGCTTCGTCGGAGTGGACGACCGGTTCGGCACCTCGGGCGACCCCGCGGAGCTCTTGAAGGCCTTCCACCTCATGCCGGAGGACATCGTGAAGGCTGCCAAAGAAGTCCTCCGGGTCAAATAAAACGCTCAACGCTCAACGCTTAAAGCTCTGAGGCTCGAGGCGACACGCGTTTGCCTGGAACCCCCGAGTCTCCAGCGATGTCATCGATGATCTGCCTCCGGGCGAGCGCCAAACTCAACCTCTACCTGCGCGTCCTCGGCCGCCGTCCCGACGGCTACCACGAGATTGAGACGCTCTTCGAGCGCATCGACCTGGCGGACGAGCTGGCGTTTGAGCCGCATCATTCCGAGCTCGTCCTCAATTGCGCCGATCCCACCCTCTCCTGCGGGGACGACAACCTGGTGATGAAAGCGGCGCGGCTCCTCCAGTCGGTGAGCGGCACCACGCGCGGCGCCCGCATCCACCTGACCAAGCGCATCCCGATCGCGGCGGGTCTTGGCGGCGGCTCGTCGGACGCGGCGGCTGCCTTGCGCGGTCTGAACGAACTGTGGAGACTCCAACTTGGACACCAGCAGCTCCTGGAACTCGCCGCTCAACTCGGCTCGGATGTGCCCTTTTTCCTCTCTGAAGCCGTCAGGGCTGTCGGCCGCGGCCGGGGAGAGGTCTGTGAACCGCTGCCCCCCACCGCACCGCTCGCGTACGTCTTGGTGGTACCCGACGAGCGGCTGTCGACGAAAGCCGTCTATGAGGCCGCGCGACTCGACCCTTCGACTGGTGCTCAGGGTCGAATCCCGAGCGGGGTCGAGGGATTCGACTTGACAGCCCCGAAGCCCTCGATTACCATGATCCTACACGCCTTGAGCAACGGCTCGCCCGGCGAGCTCGCTAAGGGGTTGTGGAACGATCTTGAACCTGAAGCGATCCGGCGTTGTCCCGTCATTGCGCTCATCCAGTCACACCTGCGCGCGGAGGGATGCCTTGGTGTCTGCCTCTCCGGAAGCGGACCGTCCGTGTTTGGTCTGTGCACCGATCGGAGCCACGCCCAGGAGGTGGCCGCAGCGATGCGCACACGCGCTGCGCGCTCGTGGCGCATTGAGGTCGTGCGTACCGATCAGTCAGCACCCGTGGTCATCTCTGCGGTTCCATGATCCCCACGGGGATTCGGTTCCGCGGTCAGCCTGAAGTCTGCAGATGAAGCATCAGGAACAGCTTGACGCGTTGCGATTGCGCCGTGCCGGTGCGTCGTACCAGGCGATCCTGAGCGAGGTGGGGGTGGCGAAGTCCACCGTGTGGCGTTGGCTGAAGGCGGAAGGACTCGTCGAAACTCAGCCACAGCGAATGACGGAGCTGAGGCGTTTGGCGCAGCAGAAAGGCGCTGCGATGGTGAAAGCTCAGCGTATCGCGCGCACCGAAGCCATCGTTCAGACGGCAAGTCGAGACATCAGCTCCCTGTCGCCACGCGATCTCTGGTTGCTTGGAGTAGCACTCTATTGGGCTGAAGGCGCAAAACAAAAACCAAATCATGTGTCCGCCCAAGTCATATTTTGTAATTCTGATCCTGCAGCGATTCGGCTCTTTATGAGGTGGATCGTTGAAAGCTGCCAGGTGTCGTCTGAGCGCCTCGGATTTGAGATGTATCTTCATGAGACGGCCGATGGACCACGGGCTCAACAGTATTGGGCCAAAGAACTCAATCTTCCGCTTGAGAAATTGGCAAGAATTCGTTGGAAGCGACACCGTCCCGCAACGCACAGGACAAACACCGGCGATTCCTATCACGGTCTCATCCGAGTCCGCGTGGCCCGGAGCTGTGAACTCAATCGTCGTATTACTGGTTGGATCGTCGGTGTGAATCAATCGTTGGGGAGTGGTGTAATGGTAACACAACGGGCTTTGGACCCGCAGACTCCTGGTTCGACTCCAGGCTCCCCAGCGTTGTTGCGAGAGCCAGGGATTGAGACTGAATCGTTCGTGGTCGAGTGTGACCGCACCTCCACCATGTGGGAGGCACTGACGAACTGATGAGAATCCTCCACGCGATCATCCTGGCGGCTGGGGAAGGCACGCGGATGAAGTCGGACCTGCCCAAGGTCCTCCACCCCATCTGTGGTCGGCCGATGATCGCCTACGCGTTAGACCTGGCGGCGTCAGCCGGGGTGCGGCAGCCGATCGTCGTGCTGGGCCACGGCGCCGAGGCGGTCAAGCCGCAGCTGCCCAAAGAGGTCAAGACTGTCATCCAAACCAAGCGGCTCGGCACCGGCGATGCGGCGATCGCCACCAAGAAACTGCTGGGGGGCGCCGGCGGCAGCGTGCTCATCCTGTATGCCGACACCCCGCTCTTGCGGCGCACGACCGTGCAGAAGCTCGTGGAAACCCATTTCAGGACGAGCGCCACCTGCACGCTGCTGACCGCGCACCTCGCCGACCCCAGCGGCTACGGCCGGATCATCCGCAACGAGCAGGGGCAGATCATCGGCGTCGCGGAAGAGGCGGAGGCGAACGCGGCCCAGCGCGCGATCCGAGAAATCAACGTGGGGCCGTTGGTCTGTCAGACGCAACTGCTCCTCGACGCGCTGGCGGGGGTGACCCCGAGCGGGTCGAAGAAAGAGCTCTACCTGACGGCGATCGTCTCGCACCTGGCGCGCCAGGAGGGCGCGAAGATTCAGGCCACGCGGGTCGAAGAGATCTCCGAGGCCCTCGGCATCAACTCGCGCACCGAGCTCGCACGGGCGATCGGCGTCATCCGCCAACGGATTGTGGATGCCCACCTGGCGAACGGGGTGACCATTGAAGATCCTCAGACCACGTCGATCGACCACGGGGTGACCATCGGTGCGGATACCGTCATCCATCCCCATACGGTCATTGAGACCAGGGTCTCGATCGGGAAGCGCTGTTCGATCGGGCCGTTTGCCCGCCTGCGCAGCGGGGTGTCGGTGGCCGATGAGGCGCGGATCGGGAACTTCGTGGAGCTCGTGCGGACGAAGATCGGCCCACGGGTGCGCGTCAACCATGTCACCTACCTGGGGGATGCGATCGTTGAGGAAGACGTGAATATCGGGGCGGGCACGATCACCGCCAACTACGATGGACAGCACAAGCATGAGACGCGCATTGGGAGAGGCGCCTTCATCGGCTCCGACACCGTGCTGATCGCTCCGGTCAAGATCGGAGCCGGCGCGGTAACCGGAGCGGGGAGCGTGGTGACGAAGGATCACGATGTGCCAGCGAAGGGGATCGTGGTGGGTGTCCCCGCGCGTCCGCTCGATCACCGCGCCGCCGAAAAGGAGGAGAAACCCGTCGTCGCGGCGGCTGCGCGACCGGCTGCAACCTCAACAATGCAGGCGAGAACGGTGGCCCGCGACCACAGGAAGCGGCCCACGGTCCGACCTGCACGGGCCAAGCGAGCGGCGTCTCGACGGCGCTCCGTCCCTCGAACAAAGCGGCGGGTGGTGCGCGCCCTGCGCCGGGTGCTACGCGTCGTGCGGCGGGTGGCTCCGAAGCCAGCTGCCCGACGGGCGCGGAAGACCGTTGCGCCGCGGCGCAGGCTGGCGAGGCGGACGTGATGCCCACGAAGACCCGTCCGCGCGCCGCGGCACGGCACACCAATCCACTAGCGGCCCAGCTGGCGATCGTCGGCGGCAACGCCAACCCCGCGCTCACCCGGGCGATCTGCCGGGAACTCAAGGTGCCGCTGACCGACTCCGTGGTCGGCCGCTTCAGCGAAGGGGAAATTCGCGTGAAGATCAACGAGAACGTGCGCGGCAAGGACGTGTTCGTCGTCCAGCCGACCTGCCCGCCGACGAACGATAACCTGATGGAGCTGTTGATCATGCTCGATGCCCTCCGGCGCGCCTCGGCCCGGCGGATCACCGCGGTCATTCCGTACTACGGCTATGCCCGGCAGGACCGCAAGGATCAGCCGCGCGTCCCGATTACGGCGAAGCTGGTGGCGAACCTCATCACGACGGCCGGGGCGGACCGCGTGCTGACCATGGATCTGCATGCCGGCCAGATCCAGGGCTTCTTCGACATCCCGCTCGATCACCTCTATGCCGTCAACGTCTTTGAGGAGGACATCCGCCGCAAGCGGCTCAAGTCGCCCGTCGTCGTCTCGCCGGATGCCGGCGGCATCAAGATGGCGCGGGCGTACGCGAAGCGGTTCGGCGGCGACCTGGCGATTGTGGACAAGCGGCGGAGCAGCCCAGAGGCCACCGAGGTGATGCACATCCTGGGAGAAGTGAAGGGCAGAACCTGCATCCTGGTGGATGACCTCATCGCCACGGGGAGCTCGTTGGTGGAGGCGGCCGACGCGCTGCAAGAGGCTGGGGCGACGGAGGTCTACGCGTGCGTGACGCACCCGGTCCTCTCCGGACCCGCTCGGAGTCGCATCGCCTCCTCGGCTCTCAAAGAGCTCATCGTCACGGATACGATCCCGATCGACGAGAAGCACCGTCATCCGAAAATCACCGTGCTGTCGGTCGCCGCGCTCCTCAGCGAGGCGATCCGGCGCATTCATTACGAGCAGTCGCTCAGCGTGTTGTTCGATGGGATGCCCGTCTAACGACGGGAACGCGGAGAATGCGGATTGCGGAATGTGGATTGCGGATTTGACGACCAACAATCCAAAATCCGGTACTGTCTTAATTTGATTCACACCACAGAAGCACAGAGGAACTGCCACAGAAACACAGAGGAATCTGTGCGAGCACTCGTTCTGTGTCTCTGTGGAATTTCCGCCCCACGGCTTGGCGGATCCGCCACGTCTTATGGCGGACTGTGTCTCTGTGGTGTCGCCGTGGGAAATTGAGGCACTACCCAAAATCCATCATTCGTGGGTTGTGAAAGTATCCGAAGGGTGAAGATGGCGAAGGCAGGGACGATGGTTCAGCAGAAACTCGTTGCGCAGCGACGGCCCGCGACCGGGACGCGCCCCGTCAGGCGGTTGCGGCAGGCCGGCTGGGTCCCTGGGGTCGTGTACGGGAAGGATACCGAGTCGCTCCCGATCGCTGTGAAGGAGCGGGAGCTGGTGAAGCTCCTGCGCTCAAAGACCGGCGAGCGTGCGCTCGTGACGTTGCGAGTGGAGGATGGTCAGCCTTGGGAGAAACCGGTCTTGGTGAAAGCCATCCAGCACGATCCGGTGGACGGCCATGTCGTCCACGTTGATTTCCACGCCATCGTCTTGACCGAGCGGCTGCGCCTTCGCGTGCCGGTCGTCTTGAACGGGGAGGCCGTGGGCGTGAAGCAGGAGGGTGGGATCCTCGAGCACTTCCTCCGCGACGTGGAGGTCGAGACGTTGCCGACCGAGATCCCTGCCGCGGTGGAGTTTGATGTCAGCGCGCTGAAGATCGGCGAGACCGTCCACGTCAGCGACCTCAAAGCGCCCAAGAACGCCAAGATTACGAGCGACCCAGCCGGCGTCATCGCCTCGGTCCAGAAGCCCAAGGAAGAGAAGCCGGAGGAGACCGCCGCCGCGGTGACGGAGCCCGAGGTCATCCGGGAGAAGAAGGAAGAAGCCGAGCCGGCGGCCAAAAAAGAGGAAGCCAAGGCCGAGCCATCCGAAGCCAAAGAACCGAAGAAAGAGACCAAAAGTTGAAGCCCTCCTTAACACCACAGAAACACAGAGAAACTGCCACAGAAACACAGAGAAAGGCGGGCGAAAAAGTCCTTCTCTGTGTCTCTGTGGAATTCTGTGGCCTCTGTGGTGTGAAGGAAACCCCACTCTACAGTTGAAAGTCATCGTGGGATTGGGCAACCCGGGTCACACCTACCACGAGACTCGGCATAACGTGGGATTCAAACTCATCCAGCGTTTGGCCGAACGGCACGAGGTCGAGCTGTCCCAGCGCATCGTGAGCGAGATGGATGGCCGCCCGGCGGCCGTCTATGGCGAGTACCGCCGGGGGAGCAAGCGCGTCCGGTTACTCATGCCGCTGACGATGATGAACGAGTCGGGCGAAGCGCTCAGAACCGTGGAGGTTCCCACACAGGACATCCTGATCGTCTGCGATGACGTGAACCTCCCGTTGGGCACGATCCGGCTGCGTCCCCAGGGCAGCGCCGGAGGGCATCACGGGCTGCAGTCGTGCCTCGAGGCGTTAGGGACGGAGCGGGTCCCCCGGTTGCGAATCGGGGTGGGCACTGAAGGCCTCCCCAGCAACCTGATCGATTTTGTCCTCTCCCCGTTTCGGAGCGCCGAGCGTCCGTTCGTGAAGCAGGCGATCGAACAAGCCGGGGAGGCCTGTGAGACGTGGATCACGAAAGGGATGGAGAACGCGATGAATCGGTACAATCGAGTGCAGGCGTCATGACGACGCGGGGCTATGAAGCGCTCATCATCTTGAAGGCGGCAGGGACCGAGCACGAGATGGCGAAGCACGCGTCCCAGTTGGAGGAGCCGATTAAAAAGGTGGGCGGGACGGTGGAGAGCTCCCAGAGCCTGGGCCGCCGGAGGCTCGCCTTCCGGATTGCTCGGCAGACGGAGGGGTACTATTACCTCCTGCGCTTCCAGGCTCCAGCCGAACGCGTCGGAGAGATCGAACGGTTGTTCCACCTCAACGAGGCCATCGTTCGTTTCATGATCCTTACCGCGGACGAAACGGCCCTGCCTGCCCCGCACCCAACGAGTCCGGGTGCGGGGCGGCAGGCAGATCCGCTGGAGCATACCGCAGCCCCCACGCGGACCGGGAACGGTTGACATGGCGAGCCTCAACCGCGTGCTCCTCATCGGCAACCTCACCAAAGATCCAGAGCTGCGCTATACGCCCAGCGGGACCCCGGTCGCCAACCTGCGTCTGGCGGTGAACTCCACATTCAAGGATCAGGCCGGCCAGCGCAAGGAAGAGACGTGCTTTGTCACGATCGTCGTCTGGAGCAAGCAGGCGGAAATCTGCAACCAGTACCTCAAGAAAGGCCGCTCGGTGTTCGTGGAGGGCCGGTTGCTCTATCGCAGTTGGGAGGCCGACGGCAAGACCCGCTCCACGATGGAGGTGCGGGCGGATCGGGTCCAGTTCTTGGGCCTGCCTGCCGCGTCGCGGGACGCGGCGCAGGCAGGACCACCGGCGGGTATACCGGCAGCCCGAGAGGCCCTGGAGGGCGGCCAGCCGCTCGAAGGCGCTCGGGTGGAGGAACCCGAGGGTGATGCCGTCCCAGAGGCGGGCGGGGATGCGGATGTCCCCTTTTAACGAACAGCGTCAGAGGGCTGGTGACATCATAGAGTATTGCGAATTTCGGATTTCGAATTTCGGATTGTGTGCTTTTCAATCCGCAATCCGCAATTCGCAATCCGCAATGTTCTTCGTGTGAGGAACCCATGGCGATTGTCCGGCGCGTATTTGTCAAGAAACCCTGCCGATTCTGCTCTGAGAAGGTCGAGCACATCGACTACAAGGACCTGGAGCGGATCGGCCGTTGCGTGACCGATCGCGGGAAGATCATTCCCTCACGGCTCACGGGCACCTGCGCCAAGCACCAGCGGGTGCTGACCCGCGCCATCAAGCGCGCGCGGTTCATGGCGCTGCTCCCCTACACGTCGCTTTAGAGTCCATTTCAAAACCGCTTCGGATTGCGGATTGCCGATTGTGGAGTGCGGATTTCCCACGAGACAATCCGCAATCTCCGCCACAAGGTGCGGCGTCCTCCACACGGCGTCGGCGGACGCCCGCCAGCGTCCTGTGGCGGGGGGGGGGGCCGCGCGCTCTTGTGGTGGGAACACCACCCTCCCCCCCCGCGGCCCC
>OBEQ010186868.1_pt1 | contig 42454 bp, 30 predicted proteins | sample 1670901 | NCBI WGS metagenome assembly OBEQ01 (sample SAMEA104232315, study PRJEB22302) | groundwater metagenome | biome: forest; feature: aquifer; material: groundwater | place: USA | collected 2011-08-07 | depth 5.4 m
CGTTGATTCTCTATCAGTCGGACAATTATGAATTAGGCACTTTTAGCGGCATCCGTTTTCGCAACGGAAATGAGGGGGCCACAACAACAACCGCCACCTGTGTCGACACAACCGATAGTGATGGTGATGGCAGTACGGTCGATGGAGTGAGTTGCCCTTCCGGCGTTGACGGCAACACCTTTATTTATTTTGCTGACCTGTATGGACGTTTCAATTTTGCTCAACATTATCGGATTGGTTTTGAAGGAGCCTATTTTGGAGGAAAAATCGCCCCCGGCATTGCCATCGATGCTGTTATTTTGGACGATGCGTCCCAGACTGGCCTTACCAATCCGTTGCCAACCCCGATTACCCTTCCTCAAAATGGAACTCAAAACGATTTAGCCGCGGGCATTGCTGCACTGGAGGGAGACGCCTGGTGGGATTTTGGAGGAGAGGCGCATATGCAAGCGGGCTTTGCCTCGGGAGACAGCTCCCCTCTTTCGCAACGGATCACTCAACTTGGTTTCCGTCCCGATTACAATATTGCGCTGATGATGTTTAATATCCCGCTCGGAACCTCGCCTGCCATTCGCGTGGCCGGAATCACGGAGCTGGGATTGAAACCGGTGACCCCCAATTATATCAACGATGCAGTTTACGCGACCCTTCAGTACAAACAAGGGTTTGATATCACCAGTGGGGTCCCGTGGGCCCAAGATTTTAAGATCGGAGCGAAAGTCATCAGCGCGTGGGCCCCTTCGCGAATTTTAGACATCAACTTTAGTCAAATCACCGGTATCTCGGGACTCCCCCATGTCGTCAACAACAGCCGTTGGTATGGTGTGGAAGTTGATCTCTCGGCAGAGGCCACTTTTTTTGATTTTATGCACTGGGCAACCGTTGTGGGGGCTTTCATTCCTGGCGGAATTTACGATATCAGGGATGACAACGAGACTCTTAACGGTTCGACCATCATCAACCCCATCAATCCCGACACCGCCAACATCAGTGTCGCTGCCAAAACAACGCTTATCTTTGATTTTTAACCCTTAAAATTACCCTTGTTTAAGCCTAGGTTTAGATATATACTTAAACCTAATATAGGAAAGGATATGTCAATGGAAAAGATAGTTCCCATTAGTGACCTGCAAAGTAAAACAAGAGAGATCGTGGAAGGGGTAAAAAAAACCCGTGATCCGGTGATCATTACTCAGCGGGGTCGTCCAGCAGCGCTTGTGATCAATTATGAAGATTATGAAGGGATGCTGCATACCCTTGATGAAATGAGTTATCCCGACTGGAAAGAAAGACTCAAAGAGGCGGAATTGGATTCTGAGCATAATCGAGGAATAACTCTTGAGCAACTGAAGGAAAAAATTGCCAAAAAAAGGATCTCACGCCGTGGCCATCGTTAAGTTTCTTCCCCGAGCTGTTAAGGATTTTTTGGCCCTCTCTTTTGAAACCCAAAGCGAAATTTTAAATAAAGCTGAATTGCTGCAAAATTTCCCCCTTATCGGGCGCGCCATGGAACGAGCTTATAGCGGATACCGTTGTTTACTGGCCGGTAAAAATCGTTACCGTATTATTTATAAAACAAAAAATCAGGATGTGGAGATTGCCTATATTCGTCATTGTCGACGGCAAATGACACTTCGGATGATTCAATAGCGGATTCACTAGAACTTGGTTTTCTGCAAAAAATTCTGACGAAGTTTTTCTAGGAAGGAAAGATACAAACCCGATTTGAAATCGGGAAAAGTCCAGTCGAACGATCGAAAGTTTCCCTGAAAATAATCGAGAACTAAGTCGGCATAAATCTCGGAGGTCAAGGCGATCTTGTGTCCCCCTTGTTTGGTGGAGGCCAACACGACCTTGACAGCATCGAGATAGCCGGGATCGAGATTGACCAAACGCTTTCCTTCCTGAGAAAAAAATTCTTGTTCTAACTGACATGAATCTTTTTTGAACTGAACCAATTCGGAGGCCTCTCTCAGGCGACGCAACGAAAAGAAAATTCTTTGTAAACCCTCTCCCATTTCTGCGGCATAATACCGCGTCGCTTCAAAAGGATAAACCTCGGACGAAAGTTCGATCGGCCCATAGGCATCGGTGAGAATTGCAGAAATATCCTGAACGTTAATTTTTGGTGCAAAAAGAACGCCGATAAAGTATTGTGAAGTGGACATAGAAAATTATTTTTAGACTGTGATTCATCGCTCATGACAAACGAAAAATCAATCACAAAAATCGACGAGCTTGTTGGCCAAAAAGTGCACATCGTGGCCTATGGCACTTCTTACATCGGCACTCTTCAAAAAGTAAATTATGACAAAGGGATTCTCATTATCTCGGATGGAGTCGACGTAGTAACGCTCGAGCTGGATCGCATCGAGTCGTTTGCGAAAGTAGAAGAATAGATTTTTTATTTGTTGCGAACTTCCACGTTGGTAAGTTCTATGTTAGGTGAACGAAGATTATCACGCAATTGATCCAAAAATTTGTTTTCCACTCGCTTTGTCGTTTCTAATTTTCCCACAATGCTTTTGACCTTGGTCCCAACCGCCACTTTGGTCTTAGACCCCACATCGCTTAGGTCGACCGTTAATTCATAATACGCCCCATCGGCCGCTCCATAATCGCGCCGATCAAACAGTTTAACATAGTGCGACTCAGCTTCGACAGGTTGCCAACCGGTCACAAATTCCCCCTTCGATTCGTCAACAACTTGAGTCGTATATCCCAGGTGATCGAGAGTTTTTTGAATGGCGACCATGATCGAGGCTTTGTCGTTGGAAAAAGTTTCGTGAATCGGGTTGGTGTAAAAATCGCGACCATAGACAATGTCTTTGGTACACATTCCTGCTGAAAATGTGAGCCAATAGAAAATCAGAAGAGAGAGAATAAGAAAATTTCTCATAGGATGTCTCATCATACTTTCTTTCTTCTTAAAAGACTACACCAAACGATCAACGCCACAACAATCCAAATCAGACTGATCAATTGAGACGTAGAAACGCTTCCTCCCCAAAAAACCCCGCGGATTTTATCGCCACGAAAAGTTTCCATCACAATTCGCAAGAAGGGGTAGAGGATCAGATAAAGCAAAAAAACTTCTCCATTGAATTTTTTCCGTTTTCGAAAAAAAAACAGAAAAAGAAAAATACAAAAGAGTCCGAAAGATTCCATCAACTGCGTGGAATAAAGAGGAATCCCCGACGGGGCAATGGAATATTCTGTCTCTGGAAAAATAACGGACAACCAAGAACCGAGAGGTGCCGGTCGCCCATAACAACATCCGGCGGCCAAACACCCTAACCGCCCGAAGGCATGCCCCAAGGCAATGCCGGGGGCAAAAACATCGGCCACCCGAAAAAAAGGGAGACGATGTCGATGAATGGTCCAGACACTCGTAAGCACCGCTCCGATAAGCCCCCCATAAAAAACAAGTCCCCCCTCCCAAATACGGAAAAAAACGAGAGGATCTTCCCACCAGTTATTTACCGAAACAAAAACAAAAAGAAGCCGTGCCCCAACAACCGAAGCCAAAACAATGGCGAAAAAAAGATCCATTAATTTTTCGGGATTAAGATCGACCCGCTTGGCCTCATAACGGACCCAAAAAAGACCCGACATAAAACCGATGGCCGTCATGAGGCCATAAACGTGAAGCGCTCGGCCACCGAGAAGAGGAAACCATTCGGGGATTTTAAAAAGAATTGGAAACATTTTTTGTCATTCCCAAGTGACCGCTCCCTCCGACGCGCTTGAGACCAGCTTCACATATTTTCCCAACACTCCTTTGGAATGAGTGGGAGGGGCTTTCCATTTTTTCATTCGATCAGAAATTATTTTTTCCGCAACATTTAAATTTACAATATGTTTTTTGGCATCGATGGTAATTTCGTCTCCGTCTTCGATGACGGCCAACACTCCCCCTACTTGCGCTTCGGGAGTGATATGGCCGACGACAAACCCGTGTGTACCACCGGAAAAACGTCCGTCTGTAATGAGAGCCACCTCTTTCCCCAACCCAACCCCCATCACTACCGCGGTCACTTTCAGCATTTCACTCATGCCAGGCCCTCCCTTTGGACCCTCAAAGCGGATAACGATGACTTCCCCTTTTTGGATCGATTTGGCTTCGAGAGCGAAAATCGCATCTTCTTCACAATTAAAAACTTTTGCTTTGCCGGTAAACGAGGTTCCTTCTTTTCCGGTCAACTTGGCCACAGCTCCTTGTGGCGCGATGTTTCCATAAAGAATTTGAATGTGCCCGGTTTCTTTGATCGGTTGTTTGAGAGGAAAAATAATTTTTTGTCCGCTCTTCAAATCGGGAAGTGACGAAAGATTTTCAGCAAGAGTTTTTCCGGTGCAAGTGAGGCAATCGCCATACAAAAGTTTTTCTTTGAGAAGAAGTTTCAACACCGCTGGCACGCCGCCGACCTGGCAAAGATCTTCCATCACATATTTACCGCTTGGTTTTAAGTCGGCGATATAAGGAGTTTTGTCGCTGATTTTTTGAAAATCGTCGATGGTGAGTTTGAGATTGACCGATTTCGCCATCGCGATGAGATGCAAAACGGCATTGGTGGAGCCGCCAAGTGCCATGACAATGGTCATCGCATTTTCAAAAGCTTTGCGCGTCATGATGTCGCGCGGTTTGATATCTTTTTCCAAAAGATTTCGAAGTGCTTTCCCCGCACGCAAACATTCATCCTTTTTTTCTTGGCTTGTGGCGGGATAGGAGGAACTATAAGGGAGACTCATCCCTAACGTTTCGATCGCGGAAGCCATGGTGTTGGCGGTGTACATTCCTCCGCACGCGCCAGCACCGGGACAGGCGTGCTGGAGAACTCCCGTTAATTCTTTTTGATCGATCTTGCCGGCTTTAAGCTCTCCCAATCCTTCAAAGGCCGACACGATATCGAGAATTTTATTATGAAAATGCCCCGGACTGATCGTCCCGCCATAAACCATGATACTGGGGCGATTGAGCCGTCCCATCGCGATCACCGACCCCGGCATATTTTTATCGCACCCAACAACAGAAATATTGGCGTCGTACCAATGCGCGCTCATCACCGTTTCGATGGAGTCAGCAATAATTTCACGCGACTGGAGAGAGTAGTTCATCCCCTCGGTCCCCATGGAAATTCCGTCGCTGACACCAATGGTGTGAAAAATAAGTCCGATCAATCCCGCTTCCCCACATCCCGTCTTAACGATTTTGGCAAGATCGTTGAGATGCATGTTGCAGGTGTTTCCCTCGTATCCGGTGCTGGCAATGCCAACGAACGGTTTTTTTAAATCATCGGAGGTAAGCCCAATGCCGTAGAGCATGGCTTGAGAAGCGGGCTGATCGCGATCTTGGGTGATTTTTGCGCTGTACTTATTAAGTTGTCTGGGTATATTTTTGTTGATCATGTCTACACCTAACCGTCTACAAACTCACTGGCCCGAGGTCAAACAATTTATTAAGAAGGAATGGCCTTTGATTTCCGACTGGAGTCTGGGCAAAATCAATGCAGATTTTGATAGGTTCCTCAAATACCTTAAGAGCAATTATAATAATTTCCCGCTGGAAGAAGCCAGGGCGCGGGATAAAATCCAAAAGTTTCTGAATAAATTGGAAAATATTACGTAGGAGCGGCCCTGTGTGGCCGCCCTGGGCAACCACATAGGGTTGCCCCTACAATTTTATTTCCCCTGTTCCTGCAACTCCTCGTCAATAACTTCCTGAAATTTTTCAAAAGGCTGAGCCCCCGACAACATAATACCGTTGATAAAATAAGCCGGTGTCCCGCTGACCCCTACTTTCATTCCATCTTGTTGGTCTTTATCAATTTCGTCGGCAAATTTATCGGTATCGAGACAGTCATTAAATTTTTTGGTGTTTAACCCCAGATCCTTCGCATATTGTTTCAGCTTGTCGACTTCTTGTTCCCCCTGTTTGTCCCACAGCATCGCATTGTACGGCCAATATTTATTTTGGTCTCCCGCACATTCAGCCGCCTCGGATGCCTTTTTGGCCATTTTGTGGAACGAAAGAGGAAAATCACGGAAGACATAATAAACTTTGTCTTTATAAGTATCGAGAATTTGTTGAATCACAGGACGCGCCCGTTTGCAAAAAGGGCATTGAAAATCGGAAAACTCGACAATCGTGATGGGCGCTTTTGGATTCCCCTGAGCAGGATCGCCATCGGTCGCCACAGTGATACGGGGACGTTTCATATAAATTTCGAGCTTCGCCTCTTTTTTGAGATTGCTGATAAAATCATTGTAAATCGAACCACGCTTTTGCAGTTTGATTTGCTTGACCAACTCGTCTTTAACAGAAGCCAACGGCTGGTTTTTGAGTTGGGCCTTATACATATTATAGAAAGCCTCGGTTTCGGGTTGGGAAGGCTCGCCAATTTTGCTATCAACTTCTGTCCGGATCAAATCATCGACCGAAACTTTTCTTTTGGTAGCTGTGGACTCTAATAGCTTTTCTTCGACCATGTCATCTAGGCCTGACTTCTTGATTTCATAAATTTGGGCATCAATTTTTTGGAGACGGTCTTTAATTCGTTCGGTAACTTCTGCATCCGTAATCGGTTGTCCATTCAGCCTGGCTAAAATTCCCGAATTGTCAGTGGTGGACGGAGCCTGTTCGGCCATTGGCGCTGTGGCAGTTGGATTTTGTGAAGGAGGAGTTTTTTCGGAAGAAACTTTTCCACACCCAACGGCCATCAAAAGAAAACCTAACCCGAGAATGAAAACGCTTTTCTTCATAAATAGTGCTCCTGTAAGTATTAAAATAAGTAAAAAAGCATTTTTATCAGAAACTGCCCCCTTTGTCATTAACGAAAAAAATCCTTAATCGATCTAGTCAGCAGATTTACATTGCCCACTGAAATGGATTCTATTATATTACAGGGAGTCTTCATCTTAATTAAAAGGGGGTCATTCATGAATAAATTATTTTCGTCGTTGGCTGCTTTATGTTTTCTGGTCGCTTTTGTCATGTTTAGTGTTGGCAATACAAATAGCCATCTCACCGAACTGAAAGATTTCTTCTGGGTCCCCATTCCCTTGGGTGTGATTTTGGGGATTTTGGCCTTCAAAAAGAAAAGCTAAAAATCTGCAAATTAATTTCGGAGTGGTTTTCCGGTCGTGAGAAGAGCCTGCATACGCGAAAAAATTACGCCATGCTCTTTACCCAGAGCGGAAAGAGGCGTCCCCATTTTTTGATTTTTTTCACATCAAGGTCTTCAAGATAAAACTCCTCCGTCAGGATATTTTTTCTTCCCCTAAGACCACGGGTATAAAGGACATCGAGCCAGGCTTTTTCCGGAAAAGCTACCCGCTTCTTGTCAAAACCAAAAAAAAGAGAAGGTTTTAGATGAATGTATTGGATGGTTCCCAAAGGAGTTTTGGCGACCCGAGATCGCGTACTTGTGGCCATGGTCAAGCTTCCGCGAGGAGCCTGAGATAAAATACCGTGATGATAAAGAGCCGTTTCAAAAGAAACATAAGAGGGTGAAACCAGGTGAAAAGCCACTTCCAAAAGATCCGGTGGGTCCATCAGGTTTATCCAAAGATTGCCCGTTCGGCCTACCAGCCCCTTTTTAGCGGCACGAAGAAGGGTCATGGCGGCGGCGGCATGTGATGAGCCAGAAAGTTCCGCCATTTCTCTTAAGAAAAAAACCCTCTTTTTGTGGCTCTTGGCTAATTTTTGTAAAATCTGAATGAGGGCAACGATGGTCATGACACGATCTCCGGTAACTGGCGACAACGCGAAACAATTTCGTTCAAAATTGAAACTTTTTGAAAGTCTGCAGGAAGATACCGCTTCCATTCCTCTCTGGCCCGCGCAAGTACGATCTTGCCGCCAACACGTTCCGCCAACAGTCTGCGAAGTTCTTTGAGGGAAATTTTTCTTTCACGGATTTTCTTTTTAACAAGATCCAGAATGAATTTCTGGCGCGGCTTACCCGTTTCCATTCGTAACCAGTGAAACCACAAGTCGAAAAGATCCCGGCCTCCCAGATAATTCCGACAGGCCAGGGCAATGATTTTGTCAGCCATGATTTCATCCAGTTCCAATGTTCCACAGACAAAAGGAGAAAGTGGAGGCTGGTCAATGACCAGTGGGCGAGTTGTATAAGCCTTGAAAGGTTGTGAATCGATATGGAGCCTGACAGATTCAGAGGGGCTTAGCGTTACGATCATCCTCCACGTTTGTCCACCCACTTTCGGCGCGGTAAGAATGACCGGTTTTCCAAACCACCCTTCAATTTCGAATCGGGCTTTCATCAGACCTGGACGCAGAAGGGCTGGTTTTTGCACTTGAGTTAAATCGATATCTTCTGAAAAGCGGGGATTATTATAGCCCAACACCAAAGCCGTTCCCCCCATGAAGCGCGCCGAGGAAAGGGAAAGATGTTTCAAGACACAAACCTGCAGGAAAATTTGGGCTGTTTCCTTAAGCGAAAGATGTTTCTCTTTAGCCTGCTGTTGGATCCAATCTGGATACATGGTTCAATGCCTCCGGCGCTTCAGATACTGTAAGCTCTGCGAACAGTATATCAGTTTATTAACATTTTAGTTAATAAACTGCAATGTAATTTGAAACAGAGGAAAATGGACACAAAAAAGCCCTCGGGAGTTTTTTCTCCGAGGGTTTTTTATAAGCCAAAAATTTGTCAAAATGAGAAAAAAGATGGCATTGACTAAATCGTCTTATGTATTGTACCATACAATACAATGGAATGGCGCTCCCAACTTGAAAAAACGCAAGGGTTTCAGTGGGACTTCGGCAATTCTAAAAAAAGTGTTCACAAACACCAGGTGAGTTGTGAAGAAGCTGAACAGGTTTTTTTCAATCGCCCCCTGTTGTTACTTGAAGATCCGCACCATTCAAAAACTGAATTGTGGATAAAAGCTTTTGGAAAAAATAATACAGGTCGACTGTTGACCTTAAGCTTTACCCTAAGAGAGGATTGCATTCGGATTATTTCGGCAAGACCGATGAATCGAAAGGAAAAAAAGAATTATGAAAAACAAAATTAAAAACAAGTTTGTTCCTCTTGAACCCTCTGGTAGCACTCAACATATGGATTTGTCAAAAGCCCAAAAGGCTCCTGACATGTATCAATTAAAGCCTTCGACCGTCACCGTAAACCTACGCATGCCTGTATTTATGTTAAATGCCCTCAAATTACAGGCCAACAAACAAGATGTGCCTTACCAGAGTTACATGAAAATGCTACTCGCTCGTGCTTTGAACCTGCAAAACATGTCAACCCGATAACAGTTCCACTACTCCCCTCTACAAACTAATTTCGGAGTGGCTTACCCGTTGTGAGAAGAGCCTGCATCCGGGCTTGGGATTTTTCTTCGGCGCAAAGTTGGAGAAAAGCCTCGCGCTCGATATCGAGAAGATATTGTTCGGAGACAAGCCCTTGTGTGGGAAGAGAGCCGGCTGTGAGAACGTGAGCCAGCTTGCTGGCAATGAGGGCGTCGTGCTCGCTGATCACTTTTTGGAGGAGAAAACCTTCGATGGCGCTCTTGAGGGCCATGTTGCCGCCACTCCCTGCCACCAAAATATCTTCGCGGATAGGAGTGGGTTGGAAATTTTTGGCGTACTCGATCACATCTTGCTTCGCATCAAACAAAAGCGAATCGCGCGATAAGGAAATTCGGTCGGATTTTTTGAGATAATTATATCCCATCGCCTCTTTGCAGCTCATCGACACTTTGGCAAAAGCAACGGTCTCGAAAGTTTTTTGTACTTTGGGAAAAGGTCCTCCGTCGGATAATCCGGCCCATCCTTTCGCCCCCTTGGCTTTAAGCGCTTCTTCGATATGGAGAAGAAGCATTTTGTTTCCGCCGCCACCAGGGATAAGCCCAGCACCCACTTCCACCAAACCCATATAAAGTTCGCCGTACACGCGGCGGTGAGTCCCCGCCATCGACACTTCGCAACCGCCACCCAGAGCAAGAGCGAACGGCGCCACCACCACCGGTTTTTTGAAATGTCTCATCCGCATACAAACATCCTGAAAACCTTTCACCATATCTTCGATGGCTTTCCAGTTTTTTTGCTGCGACTCCAACCACAACAACATCAAATTCGCTCCGGCTGAAAAATTTTGAGCGTCGTTACTCACCACCACGCCTTGATATTTGTTGTCCTTCTCGGCGAGATCGAGAGCGTCGTTCAAGGCCTGACCGATGTCGGCATCGATCGCATTCATTTTTGTGTGAAACTCAACACACAAAACACCGTCGCCCAGATCGATAATCGAAGCACCATCGGTTGATTTAATTTCTCTCTTTTGATCTTTGAGTAATTTGATGACGAGATGATTCGGACGAGTGGAAACCACTTTGTACGAATTGGAAACGATGTCGAAATAGAAACGTTTCCCTCCCTCGTTCTTATAAAACGATCCTTGTCCATTTTCCAAAACCGCTTTCACAATGGCCGGGAGAGCCTTGCCCTCTTTGGTAATACGCTCGGCGGTTTCTTTGACTCCGAGAACATCCCAAGTTTCGAACGGCCCTAAATCCCAATTGAAACCCCACTTCATCGCATTGTCGACATTGACCACATCGTCTGCAATTTCGGGAATGCGATTGGCGGCGTACACCAAAGTATCACGCGTAATTTTCCAAGCAAACTCTCCCGCTTTATCTTCGGAGGCCACCATCGCCTTGATCCGCTCACCCACTTCGTCAATTCCTTTGGCCACTCCCAGTGAGTCGTATCTTACTTTTATCTGAGATTTATATTCGAGAGTGTTGAGATCGAGCGACAAAATTTCTTTCTTTCCGTCACTGCTTTTTGTTTTTTTGTAAAATCCCTGTTTGGTTTTGTCCCCCAACCATTTGTTGGCGGCCATTTTTTGTAAAACTTCGGGAATTTTAAAAATGTCACGGCATTCATCTTTGACACAAACGTCAAAAGTATTTTGAGCGACATGAAGCAACGTGTCGAGACCAACCATATCGGCTGTCCGGAAAGCGGCGGATTTTGGGCGTCCGGTGGCGGGGCCTGCAATTTTGTCCACTTCTTCGACGGTAAGCCCCTCTTTCATCGCGTAGGCTAGCGTTGCCATCCACGAATAAACGCCAATTCGGTTAGCAATAAAATTGGGAGTATCTTTAGCGGTGACAACTCCTTTGCCCAAAATATTTTCCAAAAAGTCAGCCATATTGGATACAACTTTGGCATCGGTATTGGAGTCGGAAACAATTTCCACCAATTTCATGTAGCGAACGGGATTGAAAAAGTGGGTGATGAGAAAATGTTTTTTGAAATTATCCCCGCGTCCTTCTCCCATCGCGTGCAAGGCAAGCCCGGAAGTGTTCGAGCTAATAATCGTTCCGGGGCGAACATGTTTTTCGACATTGGCAAAAACTTTTTGTTTGACGTCCAACCGCTCGGTCACCGCTTCGACCACCCAATCGCACTCATTCAGAAGCGCAAGGTCGTCTTCCATGTTTCCGGGAGTAATGAGACGGGCATCTTTTCCGTCGAAGATGAGCGACGGTTTGAGTTTGAGAACAAATTCGTTAATTCCTTTCAACGCCAATTTGTTCCTAAATGCTTTGGAATCTTTTTTGAGTCCAGCTTTGGCGTCTTCTTCTGAAAAGGGAAGAACAATGTCAAGCAACACACTGGGAATCCCCGCATTGGCCAAATGCGCCGCGATTCCCGACCCCATAATTCCCGAACCGATGATGCCTACTTTTTTGATAATCATAGTATTTGGGGCCCTTTCGGCCCGGTTGATGCTACTCGCATCGATGATAATCAGGCCTCAAATGGCCCCAAGCCCCGCGCTCGCACCGGCAAAGCCGGATGCTCACACTACAACCTCTCAATCACCGTCGCCAACCCTTGTCCGCCACCGATACACATACTTTCGATGCCATATTTTTTATCGTAGGTGAAAAGGTCGCCGACTAAGGTCGACATGATGCGCGCTCCGGTGCATCCCAACGGATGCCCCAACGCCACCGCTCCCCCTTTGGGATTGAGACGTTTGTCTTTCCAGTCGAGCCCGATCATTTTTCCAACCGCTATCGTTTGCACGGCAAAAGCTTCGTTGAATTCGATAATGTCGATATCTTTCAAAGTTAGTCCCGCCCGTTTGAGCGCTTTGGGAACAGCGTAGCCGGGGCCTTCTCCCATTAATTCAGGAGCACAACCGGCAACCGCCATCGATTTGATTTTGGCGAGCGGCTTGATGCCAAGTTGTTTGGCTTTATCCAAGCTCATAATCACAACAGCCGCCGATCCATCGGTGAGCGGAGAAGAATTTCCAGCCGTGACCGAACCCCCCTCGCGAAACGCCGGCTTCAACTGCCCTAACTTTTCGAGATCCGGTTTTCGGGGACCTTCATCGATGGAAATTTTAACTTCGCTCCCATCTTGTTTTCTGGCGGTCACGGGAACAAGCTCGGTAAAAAGCCCCCCTTCCATCGCGGCAATCGCTTTTTCGTGCGAATAACAGGCAAACTCGTCTTGTTCTTTCCGACCGATTTTATATTTTTCCGCCAGATTTTCGGCGGTGATTCCCATCGAAATGTAGGCTTGCGGCATTCCGGGGCGCATTAATTTTTCGTTGAGCGACGGATTGAATCCTCCCATCGGCACGTGGCTCATGCTCTCGGCGCCGGCGGCAATGATGCAATCGCCATTGCCAGCCATGATATTGAGGGCGGCGGTGTTGATCGCCTCGAGTGAGGAGGCGCAAAAACGGTTGACAGTGACGGAACCGACGGAAAGTGGCAGACCGGCCAGGAAAGCAATATTTTTCGCGAGATTCATCCCTTGTTCCCCTTCGGGCATCGCACAACCGACGATGAGATCTTCGATAAGATTAGGGTCGAGGTTGGGCACTTTGGCCAGCGCCGCGCGGATAACTTCACCGGCGAGATCGTCAACCCGTGTCCAAACATAATTCCCTTTATTGGCCCGCCCCATCGGGGAACGAACGGCTGAAACAATGACGGCTTCGCGCATAAAATCTCCTTTTCCCAGCCAGAGGCTGGTCCGCCTTTGGCGGAAAAAAATGAATGACTATTCAGTGGCTATCAATTTAAGCCAGCGGATGTCAAGAAAGGAATGTGGGGGGAGACGTTACTTACTAGTAGGCGGCTCACAGAGACGTCCATCCGGATTGCTATTGGCTAGACTTATGTTAACGGAGTCTTCTTTTGGACATGAAGAGAGAGCACGGGAACATATTGTCAGTGCATCTTCATAAGTAAGTTCTAGCGCATCTATTTGCCCGGCACAATACTCTGCACTTTTTCCACAAAAAGTGCTGGGTTGGGTTGTATCGATAACATCTTCTTCATCAAAACGACAAGAAACTTCATAATCACTCTTATCATCACTAATATGAGCATACCCGTAAAGTTTTTGATCAATAGGGTCAAAGCGAAAAGTTGAATGTTGTGCCAAATAAGAACCACTTTTATCAGGTTCGGTGGCCACACAGCTTACTTGAAAACTGTCTTTAATCGGATAAAGCAATTTTTTCTGCATGTCATTCGAATTATCAATATCACTTTTTTCAAGGGTTGTTCTTTCACTTTCGTCACAACCCGTTAACAAAGCAACCAAGAGCAATGGAAATTCGATCGGCATAAATTACCTCCAGTTTCAGAGTTACAAAACCCCTCTCGACAATTTTCGAAAGGGCATTCATAACATGTCAAATTATCGGCTATTGACAAAAAAAGTTGCTAAGATTCTAATAAATAATGTAGTTTAACACTCGGAGTCATGGCTCAATACCTTGAAATCATTACAGTCTTGAAAAAAGGCCCTTTAGTCATGGACGGCGCCATGGGGACTCTTTTGCAATCGCGTGGGCTTCCCCTCAACACTCCGGCTGATATTTGGAACATCGAAAAGCCGGATGAAGTGTTAAAAGTTCACCAAGAATATATCAAAGCCGGAAGCCGCCTGATTTTCACCAATACGTTTTGTGGAATGCCCGAAATGATCCCCGCGGGATGTGCGCTGGCCAGAAAAGCGGCGGGAGAAAAAACTTTTGTGGCTGGAAGTTTAGGGCCGACAGAAAATTTGAATGAAAAAACAATTGAACTTTTGTTGAAACAACAAATTGATTTGGTTGTTTTTGAGACGATGACAAAACATTCGATCCTAGAGGCCGCTGTCAAAACCACGCAACGTATCAATAAAAAAATTAAAAAAATTCCGATCATGGTGTTGATGACTCTTACTCGCGACGGACTTCTGCCTTCTGGAGAAGATCCACTGCGCTCTGTGGCGTGGCTTGAAAATCAGAACGTAGAAATTGTGGGGTTGAATTGTTCTTTCGGGCCGGAGCTGATGTTTCCGGTTTTTGAAAAAATAAAACAAACGACAAAATGTTTTGTGGCGGTGAAACCGAATGAAAAAATTGAAGCCAAACGCTTTATAGAAGCGGGTGCGAATCTGATCGGCGGCTGTTGCGGCACCACACCGGAGGATATTCGAGAGCTGGCAAGAATGCTACGCCCTAGCGTTTCTTAACTGGCATTTTTCCGGTGATCGAAACCCAAACACCAAACCCCAGAAACGTCAGTGTGGCAGCAATCAGGAGGGAATGAATTTCCCCCCAATGATTCCAGACAAACCAGTTGGCCGCCAAACCCACCAACCCCAAAACAAGCATCACCACTCCTCCTTTGCGGGCTTTTGCTTTTCCCTCGGGAGAACTGTAATCTTGGGGGGTCATTTTGCTTTGTTTTTCGTATTCGGCTTTCATTTTATTTTTTAAAGAATCAAACATTTGGGAAGTCTATCATTTTTGCAATAGAACTGACAAAGAAAAAAAAGCATGCTACTCTTATGACCTGCCATGAATCAAAGTGTAGGTCATTTTTCAAGCGATGCCGATCGAGACCGGTATGCAACACTCCATCTCTGGCGGCGGCTGGCGGGATGGTCGGCTCTGTTTATTTTATTTCCTTCTCCTCTTCTCACTACTCTTTTCTTACCGGAACATGATTTCTTAAAGGAAAGAATTTCTGTCCTTTTTATGATCTTCCTGGGGATTTGGTTTAGCATCGATGGCTACCAGATTTTATTGGCAAAATGGGTCAATGCCGAGAGAGTTCGCACATGGGGCGCCAGAGGATTTGCCGGAGACCTCACGGGAAAAGAGGCCCTCATTTTTGGAAGGGCCAGTCTCATTTTTGGAATTTTTGTTTTTTCTTTTGGAGTCTTGGGACTTGTTTTGGGACTCCTCTTTCCACTTTTTCTATGACCACTGCTTTGAAAACTTTAAAAGACGAGGGAGGCTTCTTAAATGAGGCCGCCAAATTAAGATATGACAAACTTCATATCTGGCGGCGGCTGTCGGCATGGTGCATTCTACTTTGTTATCCTTTTTTTCTTGCCTTCGGCGGCTTCATGTTAGCGCATCAATCTCTCATCAAATTGGCTCCGCTTATTTTCATCTTTCCAGGGCTATGGTCCATCATCTTTGGCTATCAAGTTTTTCTTGTGCGCCGAGTGTATTTATCGGGAAGAGGATCAGGAGGAAAAACCGTGAAAGGAAAAACGGCCCGCATTTATGGAGTGGTACATATTATTATCGGGGTTCAACTATTTATTTTTGGAATTCTTGGAATCTTTTTCATCTAACGTGATTTAAAAAATTTGTATAAAATGCCCCCCATAATAAAAAGTGCGGCGAGGCCAAAAATCACCAGCAAAGTTTTCCATTCCTTCCCCTCCACATTCCATTTGTAAAAAGGCAAATTTTTGAACGGCATCGAATCAAGCTGCGGGTCGTCAACAGGAATGGAAAGTTGGCGGCTGACAAGTCGGGCCCTTTTTAAAGCTCCGCCGCCAATAAAAAACGGACTTCCCAACGATACGGTGTAGCGATACCCCTCGTGATCCAAAATCAAGTCAACATGACGGACACTTCCCTTGGATCGGTACCAGGTCCCCCGTTGGATGACAATTTTTTGGACCGCACTGATGGGACACTGAAAATGGAAATTGCCGAAACGGCGGCGGTATTCAAACTGCTGGCCACGAAGCGTGATGGTTCCCCAATTGTCGTAAATGTTTTTTCCCAACACGATGATGACAAAAACCAGCATCACTCCCGGCAGAAAAGAAGACTTTCCTTGAGAAAAAAGAATCGCGGCACAAAAAGAAAACAACAGGTTTGCAAAAATAACAGCTCGTGGGATTATTTTGATTCTTGTTTCCATCGGTCTAATACCTCCTTGCAACCGCAATCTATTTAGCACCATAATACAAAAAATTCATGCAGAATTATCTAAAAACTTTAGTCTTAAGTGCTTTAGTCCTATTGACTCTGGATGCATGCGTCCGTTTTCATTCGCACCCTCTTTCTGCCAAAAAAAATGCAGCGGCCCTCGAAAGCCGCTCTTTGACGGATGAGGGGCTTCAATCTTTTATCGACAAGAACGATCTAAATGCAAAAAATGATTGGCCTAAAAAAGTATGGGATTTGAATTTTCTAACTCTCGCCGCTTTTTATTATCATCCCGACATGGAAATAGCGCGGGGGGAACTTAAAGCCGCCGTTGCTGCTATAAAAACAGCGAAAGCAGTTCCTAATCCGACGTTTTCTTTTGCGCCGCAATACATTACCAATCCGGGAAGTTTGTCTCCCTGGATTTTGGGATTTAATTTTGATCTTCCGATCGAAACCGCCCGCAAACGCCATCACCGTATTGTCCAAGCCAAACATTTGTCGGAAGCGGCCCGTTACCATGCACTGAGTACAGCATGGCAAGTCAGAAGCCGCGTCCGGGCGGCATTGATTGATTTTGATATGGCGCTCCAAAAAGAAAAAATATTTTCGGAGGAAGAAAAAAGTTTTTCGGAAAATCTTCGCTCTATGGAAGAATTTCAAAAACAAGGAATGGTTTCACCTCTTGTTTTTAACGAGGCCGTGCTGAACGAAAGTAAAACGCATTTGGCGTACGAAGAATCTAAAAAACAGACCGGTTTGGCAAAAATAGAGCTGGCCACGTCTCTCGGCCTTCCTGTTTCGGTCTTGGAACAAACAAAAATTTCTTTTGATGATTTTAAAACCACTCTCAAAAAAATGAATTCTGCTAAAATTCGAGAAGAGGCGCTGACCAACCGTCCCGACATTCTAGCAGCTTTGTCTGACTATGCCGCCTGCGAAGCGAATCTGCAGGAAGAAATTTCCAAGCAATATCCCGACATCCATCTCGGCCCTGGTTTTGCTTGGTCGCAGGGGGATCATCAATGGGGATTGGGATTTTCGTTATCACTCCCGATTTTCAATCAGAACCGCGGACCCATTGCCGAAGCTAAAGCGCGTTGTGAACAAAAAAGCGCCCAGTTCACCGCCTTACAAGCCAAAATTATTGGGGAGATTGATTCGGCGTTGATTAATTATAACAGCGCTTTTAAAAAATTCCAGATCGCCAACCAACTTTTGAAAAGCTTGAATACAAAATATGAATTATTGCATTCGATGTTGGCCGACAGCGAAGCGGTAAGGTTGACGATGGCGAATAACGAACTGGAATTAGATTCTTTAAGGACCACTGACGTTGACAACTTATTGGAAGTTCAAAAAGCGGTCGGTCTTTTGGAAGACGCCATTCAGAAACCTTTAGTGCACATTTTTAGAGGTGCTCTTTAACTCCATGAAAGATATTTTTAGAAAGCACAAAAAAATAATCGGAATTTTTATAATGGGGGTGGGGTTACTCATTGGCTCTTATCTCATCAATTGTCCAGACGAAGAAGACGAAGCCATCCAAGCACCATCGTATGTTTCTAAAAAAGGGGATGAGGTGATTTTAACATTGGATGCTTCCACGCAGTCACTGTTGCAGATTGAAACAGCGCTCGTTCAAAATAATTCTATCCCCGAATCCGCACTCATTTGGTATGACAGCCACGAGTGGGTCTATGTGCAAAAAGACGCCACCCATTTCATTCGCAAAATGGTCTCAAACATTTCGGGGGAAAAAGTTGTGACCCAAGGGGCGCAGATTTTGTTCTCCGAAGAATTTCAGGGAGAAGTAAAGCCGGAAGAATAATTTAACGTAAAAAATTATGTTGTCACAGATTGTTCATTTTTCACTTCGTTTTCGTGGCGTGGTCGTAGCACTTGCTGCTCTTTTTTTGATTTACGGAATTTATCGTCTTCACCAAATTCCCTACGACGTTTTTCCCGAATTTGCAACGCCGCAAGTCGATGTTCAAACCGAAGCACCTGGGCTTTCGCCTGAGCAGGTTGAAGAGCTGGTCACTCAGCCGATTGAAAACATGCTGAATGGAATTGAAAATTTAGAAGCGATGCGCTCGAATTCGATTCAGGGACTCTCGATCATTACACTCAGCTTTCATCCAACAAGTGATATTTATCGCGACCGACAGGTGATTGCCGAAAGACTGAGCTCGGTAACCAGCCACCTGCCTCAGGGAATTGACGCACCGGTGATGACGCCACTCACTTCTTCCACAGGGGATTTGCTGACGCTTGGATTAGTTCCGAAGGACGCTAAAAGATTATCGATGATGGATTTGCGCACGGTGGCGGAATGGACGGTCAAACGACGTTTAGAGGCGGTACCCGGGGTTGCCAAGGTGGCTCTGTTTGGCGGGGACGAGAAACAATTGCAGATTCAACTCCGCCTCGACATGTTGATCCGCTACGATCTCACTCCCGATGATGTGTTAGCCACGGCCCTAAAAGCGACAGGTGTGCGCGGCTCTGGTTTTGTGGATACTCCCAACCAGCGAATTATTTTAGTCACCGAAGGGCAATCGCTAACCGCTGCCGAATTGGCAAAAACAATGATGGTGAAAGGAAACGATACGACTGTTTCGCTCAACATTCCTTTGGGAGAAATTGCCAATGTCGTTGAAGCGCCGGCCCCTCACGTAGGGGCCGCGTCTATCATGGGAAATCCGGCTGTCGTGTTGAACGTGTGGGGACAATATGGGGCGAATACTTTGGAAATAACCCAAGCGGTTGAAAAAGCTCTCGAGATTTTGAAGCCCAGTTTAACCGCTCAGGGCATCGACATTTATCCCAGCTTATTTCGATCGTCCAATTTTATCGAAACGTCTACGCGCAACGTAAGAAGTTCACTTTTAATCGGCGTTGTTTTGATCACCGTGATTCTTTTTCTTTTCCTCGCCAATTTTCGAACGGCGGCTATTTCCTGTTTGTCCATTCCTCTTTCTCTTCTCGCGGCTATTTCTGTGCTCGATCTTTTCGGCTTTAGTCTTAACATCATGACACTGGGCGGTTTGGCGATTGCCATTGGAGAATTGGTAGATGACGCCGTGATTGGTGTCGAAAATATTTTGCGGCGCCTGCGCGAAAATTTGAAATTAGGTGCTCCCAAAAAAAATCTCCAGGTCATTTGGGAAGCCTCAATCGAAGTTCGAAGTGCTGTGGTCTATGCCACACTCGCGGTAATTTTAGTTTTCATTCCTGTGCTCACCATGTCCGGCTTGGCCGGAAGACTTTTTGGCCCTTTGGGAAGTGCCTACATTCTGGCCGTACTCGCCTCTCTTTTAGTGGCGCTGACGGTCACTCCGGCGCTTTGTTTTTTGTTGCTTCGCACACAGGATCTTAAAGAGCACGAACCTCGCTTTGTTCTTTGGCTGAAACAAAAATATCAATTTTATCTTATCCAACTAGATCGCACCCCAAAAAAAGTAATGGGCGCGGCTTTGATTCTCACTTTATGCGGCCTGTTGGTCCTCCCTTTTTTCCAAGGAACCTTTTTGCCCGATCTTCGCGAAGGACATTTTATTGTGCACATGACCGCTGTCCCCGGAACGTCGATTGACGAATCGCTACGCATGGGACGCCAAGTCAGTCTTGAGCTTTTAAAAATTCCATTCATTCGCACGGTCGCGCAAAGAGTGGGACGGGCGGAAAGTGATGACACCTTTGGGCCCCATTCCAGCGAGATAGAAGTGGACTTGAAAAAATTGAGTCGACACCAAGCAAGCATTGCCGAAAATGAAATCCGAAAAGTGCTTCAGAAATTTGCCGGTCTCACTTTTTCCGTCAACACTTTTTTGGCCGAACGGGTTGAGGAAACTTTGTCGGGATACACCGCGTCCGTCGTCTTGAAAGTGTTTGGAAATGATCTGGATGTTTTGGACCAAAAAGCAAAAGAGGTCGCGGATGTTTTGCAAAAAGTACGAGGTGCTACGGACGTGCAAGAGCAATCTCCGCCGGGGGCTCCGCAACTTGAAATCAAACTTCGCAAGGCTGATCTGGCCAGGTGGGGATTTGATGCGGTGAATATTTTGGAAAATCTTTCGATTGTCTATCAGGGACATATTGCGGGCCAAGTCTACGAGGCGGGTAAAATTTTTGATGTGAATGTCATTTTGGCGCCGAACAACCGAGGGCAATTGACAGATGTGAGTTCGATGAAATTCAGAAACCCTTCGGGAGTGTACGTCCCTTTGCGTGATCTGGCCGACATTGGAGAATCTTCCGGACGATATGTTATTTTGCACGAAGCCGCTAACCGGGTTCAAGCCATCACCTGCAACGTGGTCGGTCGAGACATTAATAATTTTGTCAGTGACGCTGAGAAAAAAATCCGGTCTACAATTCAATTTCCCGCAGGAACTTATTTTGAAGTGGGAGGGGAAGCGCAGGCGCAAAGCCAATCGAAGCGCGATCTTTTATTCCACTCGTTTCTCGCCGCCATCGGCATACTTCTCCTTTTGTCGATTGTGTTAGACCACCCTCGTAATCTTTTGCTGGTATTATGCAACGTCCCGTTTGCCCTTGTAGGGGGCGTGTTGGCGGTCTTTGCTTCGGGAGGATTAATTTCCATCGGCTCGATGGTAGGCTTCGTCACCTTGTTTGGTATCACACTGCGCAATTCGATTATGATGATTTCGCACTTCGATCATCTCACAACCCAAGAAGGAAAAATCTGGAACGCCGAGACAGCGAGACTGGGAGCGATGGAACGGTTGGTCCCTATTTTAATGACCTCTCTCATAACCTCTTTCGGACTTTTCCCCCTGGCTTTAAGATCGGGCGCCCCCGGTGTTGAAATTGAAGGCCCGATGGCGATGGTGATTTTGGGAGGATTGCTGACGTCAACTGTGTTGAATTTATTCGTGCTTCCCACCTTGGCTGTCCGGTATGGAAAATTTGGAAAGTCGTAAGCGGAGTAAGCAAATATTTCTACCAATAGCCAGCAGAAATAGCCAAAAGCACTTCCATTAATTGATCACGCTGAATTTGATATTTCTCGCGCTCGACAGGGTCGGCAATGGTGGGGTCGTCTATCTTTCGATTTAAAATTTCGATCCGTCGTGTCACTTCCGGAATCGCCTGTATATTGTAACGTGCCAGTTCGTCAATGAGATATTGTTTGCGGGCTTCGTTGTAGAGAGAGGCAATCAGCTGATCGATCGCTTCGGGATGAGTCGCCTGTTGGTGATCCAATGCCTTCGCATAAAGCCCAATGAGATCCTCTTTCAATTGGTCAATCTGATGTTGATCTTGATCCGCGGTATTTTTTGATTCTTCTTTCTGAAGTTGTAAATATTTTTCTTCGATCTCCAAATTGTAACCAGAATCGTACTGAAACATCGCCTTCCGAAAAGCACGCACAACATCGACATGGTTTTTTCTTCCCCAATCGAGGAGAAGCTTGGGAAGAAGCCCTCCTAAAAGACCCCTTTTGGGACTGTGGGTCACGGTATTCACCAATCCTTTTTCCACTTGCTTGCGATTGGCCACTCCAAAAATTTGAATCACCGTATCTAGCGTCGGCATAATGGGATACAAAGGGCGGTTGGCTACCTTTACCGGCGCGTCGTCCATCAGATAAGCATCCAGCAAAGCCGGGACCACGCGGGGATCTCCCGTGCTGGTCAAATGGTGCGATAACCCGCGATAGGCAAAAGGATGATCGGCATCTGGTGTCACCAGAGCATCCATCTTTTTGCTAAAAGAAGTTTCCCCCATTCTAAAAATCCCCTGCGATTCCTGCATATGTTTTGGCAATCGGATTTCATCTTCGACATACCTATTTTTTCCTCTCAAAAAATGAGAAGTTGTCGCTTTGGATGAAGCTGCCCCTATAATGTCGGCAATAATGACCACGGTAGAAGGGCGCAAATTCTTTGCCTTGAGAGCCTCCATAAAATTGTGGGCGGTTCGTCTTTCATCGGGAGAGAATCCGAAATGAATGCCGATAAAATTTCGCGCAATGGCGCTGGGGTAACCTTGATCGCGATAAATTTCAAAGGCTGTTTCCTGCACCAGTTCATTGGGATCATCAAAAAATGAAATGAGATAATTGGGAAGAAGATACTGAAGATCCGAATGACGAAAACCGTTCAAAAAAGCCATCTTTTCTGTGACGCTAGATTTATTGGGATTGGGGTTAGCATGCAAAAGATCAAAATAAGTTTCCATACGACCATTAATCCCGCTCGACCACGACCGAAGAGTGAAAATAGCCGAGATGGCCTGAGCCCGAGCATCCTTCCCCCCGATCATATAATCGTTAAGCTCGGTGTCGTTTAAAAGCTGCCAAAAAACGCTTATCGGTAACTCATCTTCCCGTTTATCCGAGGTCTCCTGAATAAAACCTAAGAGCCCTTCCTGATCTGCTTGTTGGATAAAATCCGAAAATTGAGAGTTGTCCCCATTGTCATATCGGGTCTTTCCCAGATGATGTCGGATGATATCATCTAAATTAATGGTTCCCGACTGAATCTTATTTATAATATCTATAACAGCCGCAAGATTGGAACCAAACTGAGAACGTCCTGTTTTTTCATCGACACTATGATCATCAAGGGTTCCAAAATAAATCAGATTTTTAGAATCTATAGCTTCTTGCTTCATTTTCTGTTCGGGAGTTCCTATGATATCCACATCATCATAAAGCGACTGAAGAATGGCGATAGGAAGAAAATTTCGCCGGAGCAGATGATCACTCGAATCTAGATTGCGATCCATTTGACGAGTAAAAATATCTTTATACCCCGATAAAAAACTGTCGCGAAAAGCTTGATTCCCCCAAAACATCCGCTCGAGCTCACGACCAATCTGATTCATGGTTTGCAATTGATCTAATTTGGCCACCAGCTTGTGATCCCCACGCCTCTGGGCCAACATCCTTCTCGCCAAAACTCTTTTATAAAATTGCACGTAAGCATCACTCCGCGGAACATCAGGAAGCTCCTCATGTAAAACCATAAAAAGAGCGGTTAAAATATCTTGAGGCTCATGAGGATCGCCATTGTTATCGATTTCTTGAGCAATCTGAAGTTTCAGCGCATGACCATCCTTTCCTGCTAATTCCAAGGCATCAAAGGCTTCGGTCATGATCTCTAAATTAACATCCATGAGAAGCGATTTAACCGAACGGTCTTCATCGTAAATGTCCTTAGAAACTCCTGAGGGCATGGTAGGGAGTTCCATTTTGTCTTTTGAAATAGTTTGGAAACCGGAAATAAAATGGTAAATCTGATTTAAAAGCTCCTTTGGCGGCTGATATTCGGGGTAGTGACCCAAAAGACTTTTGAACCCATCCAACGCAATTAAAAGTTCGCCTGGATAAATTTGGTCAGGAGAAGAAATAGCTTGTGTAAGAAACGCCGTAAAGGCTTGGCTCGCTTTTTCTAAAATAACTTTCGGCATTTTTAACCCTGTTTTGACAAGAGCCGAAAGAAGAACCAGATTCATTTCGGAGGTTGAAGTATTAAAAGTGTTTGCCGCAAAGATCAAAGCTGTCGGATCGGTTAAAAAAGCAACTTCTAACTCAGACACCAGGTTGGTTGAAAAAACAGGATCCCTGAAAAGATAATTCCATTCGATAGGATTTAAAGCGTTCAAGGCGCCAAGCATCTGTTGGCCCCCTCCTATCTGTCCTAGTTCCAAAAGAAGCGAAGTCCCTAACCGAAATTGAAACGTATCGATCCGACCATCTTTGCCTGGTTGGGTCCAATCTCCCCTATTGTCAATATACCAATCTCTAAAATAAGTGATGTTCTCAGCTATTTTGCCTTTAAGTTCGGGACGGCCTACCGCGTTTTGGAGGCTATTGAGAAAACCGGCCACATGCTCAAAACTGAAAAGATAAGTATCCTCCCAGCCATGAAAATAGGTTCCCTGGAGCTTGAAAATATTTTGTTGATTAAGATCCGAAAGTTTAAAATCGTTTGGAAGATTAAAATTCGAAGAAGGTCCCTCTTGTTTTATCCAATCCGCAAATTTCTCCAATTTTTTATCTTGAACCCAGCCATCGTTTGGATCCGAATAAAAAACAACATCCCGGTTGTTGTCCGTTTCGAGCCAAGCATCACCATCGTCGACAAGCATGAAGGAAGAAGTACCATCCTCAAACCCAAAATCATAAATTTGATAGCCTTGATCATACCATTGACGAAGAAGCTCCTTGACTTGGATGGCCTTGGGGTCACTCCCCGGATTAAAATGACTTACTTCTTTTCGGCTAAGAATGGTTCCGGCATCACTGACTGTGTCGGTGTTAATGTCGCTAATGATGAATTGAAGATCGTTCTCGGAAAAACCGGTCTGGGTTTCAAGCCAGTAAATTCCCTGATTGATTTTGAAATTGGACATACATTTTTCCTTTATAGCATCTCCCCCACCTCGGCAAGAAAACTTGTGTCCTCTACATCCAACGCTTCACGAGAATCAACACCGGCTGGCTTTGCTTCAGCTGGCTCCCCGGCTTTTAGTCTTAGCAAAGAAGCGGGAGAAATCGGAATTTCTACTCCTGCTCTATCACCTGAGTTTTTAATTCTATCGGGCATAAATGTTAATTTTGGAAATCGGAGGATTATCGGCCCCCGTTCAAAAAAGTTGCGTAGAAAATGAGGTAAAATTTTTACTTCGAAAAATAAAGGACTAAGTTGGCAAATACTTTGTAGTGTTTATAGTTCCTCGTTGCCAGCGGAAGATTTTGGACAATCGCCGTAGCGGCAATGAGGCAATCTTCTTTGCCAATTTGAGGATGTTCTTTTCTCAAAATTGAATATTGGACCAAGATTTTTTGATTTAAGGGAACAAGTCGATACTTTTGAAGAAGTTTACGGATGGCCCGTTCCTCTGATTGGTTCATCCCTTCTTTGGCCAACAATTCCTTTTTGGTCACTGCGGAATAATAGATTTGATAATTATTTCTGGTAAAAATAATTTTAAATAGCTGATGATTCAGATAATCGATAAAAATATCGGTATCGACCAGTAAACTTATCTTTTTTCCCATTTTTTGATGTCAGCAAGAAATTTTTTGTTGCTTTGTCGCCCGCTTTTCAAGCGCATGGCATTCACATAGGCAATATTGTCTTTTATGGACTGGAAACCATAGGGATTAAGCTGTTGACGAACCATCGTCTCCAGCAGTTGTACGGGATAGACCCTTAGTTTTCTCGCTTCTTTTTGAAGCCGACTTTTGAGGTCATGATCGAAAGTTAAGGTCCACTTTTCTTTTTTGAGGGCTGTTTTAGCCATACGTATAGAATACGTGTTCTAATAAAAAAGTCAATCCCTTCATCGTCATCCGTTACAAAACCTCCGCTACAAAATCAGTGGCAACCTCGGATGTGACTACGTTCAAAGCTCCCGCGGCCAGAGCCTCCGCGCCGACAACATGATCCCGACTTTGATGCAGTCCATGATGCACCTCTCCTCTTCCCCTGGCTTGGGCTTCTTCGATATTATGGGAGAGAACTCTTTTAAATTCAATGCCAGCCCCAATTTGTAGGGCGCTATAAGTTTCTCCAGGTTTTGCTATCAGAATGCCTCTAGTGTGCAATCTTTGAATAAAACCATAATAGAAATCGGCAGTAGAATCTTGAATAGCGCTCCAAGGAAATGGGCTTAAATCTCGCGTCAAAGAACGAGTTGATTCGCGGTCGTATCCCCCCTCTTTTTCCATCCGTTGTAAGAGACTTTTGTAATCCGTTGTATACCGATCGCGGGTGGATTGTTCTACAGCCACACTGGCCACCAGACTATAGCTGAGGGCCACGGCACAATTTTCGGGACGGCTCAACAATCTTTTTATTTCAGTGGGGGGAAACTCAATCAAAAATCCTGTAAGGGCCGCTAAAAGTGTCATTCGCCACTCTTCCAAAGGACGCCCCTTGGGAACATCGAAAGAAGCCTGGACCCAAGGATCAAGCTGTGAAACAAAACGAGGATCTTCCCAGCAAGGAGTAAGCACAGCCATTAAAACCACCTGTAACGCCAGCACTTCTTTCGGCGTATCAATCTGCACTTGACTTACTTGTCCTACGATCTGCGAAATGAGTCTTTCGCGATCCCTCACAGCTACATGATCCGGAAGAAACGAACGGACAACCTCTTCCAACGATCTTCCTCTGAGACCTGCATGAAACCGAACCGCTGCGGGAGGAACTCCACGGGCATCCCCCTCGATATCGCTCAACCTCGTAGCTGCCTCTCTGGCCACTGTATCTGGCTCTTGACCACGAACCTCTCCCTGTACCGTTGAATCGGGATAAAAAATTTCAAGAGTGCCGGTAGCAAGATCGCCAAAAAAAACACGGGAACGAGTCGCGGCGTTGTCTGTAGGGTTTGCCATAATAGTTGATTTTGTAAATCGGGTCTTTATCGGCCCCCGTTCAAAAAAGTTGCTTAGAAAATGGGATGAAAAATATCAAATAATTTTATTGCCAAAATAGAAATTAACTTCTATTCTGTCCATATGCTTCAACGACTTCTTGGACCACATCTTCGCAAACTCCTTAAAAACTATCCAGCGGTTGCCCTTATCGGACCACGGCAGTCGGGCAAAACCACACTCGCTCGCACGTTAAGTCCTCTCTATTTCGATATGGAGCAGGCCGAAGATCAACTGCGTGCGGATGTCGAGTGGGACCATTTGTTACAGCAGACAAAACCGGTTATTTTCGACGAAGCTCAGACATGGCCAGAATTATTCAACCGCTTGCGTGGCGCTATTGATAAGAATAGAAAACGAAATGGACGCTTTCTGCTTTTAGGTTCGGTGGCTCCCGCTTTAATGCGTCACGTATCCGAATCGCTAGCAGGACGGCTGGGGCTGTGCGAACTTTCTCCTCTGAACATACAAGAGATCGCTCCCACAAAAATGGATCCGTTATGGTTAATGGGAGGGTATCCAGACGGAGGAATTTTGAAAAAAAATTCTTTTCCAAACTGGCAAAAAAATTACTTAAGTCTTTTGGCGGGGCGCGATCTTCCGCAGTGGGGGCTTTCTGCCGCTCCTTATGTCACTGAAAAACTTTTTAAGATGTTAGCTGTCCTTCATGGGAACCCTTTAAATGCCTCGCAGATCGGACAAAGTCTGGGAATAAGTTATCATACGGTTGATTCTTATATCGGGTATTTGGTTCAAGCTTTTCTCATTCGTCTTCTTCCCCCCTACACTTCGAATCTTCGCAAAAGGATTATTAAAAGCCCAAAAATGTATTGGCGGGATAGCGGCCTTCTACACGCCTTGCAAGGGGCAGGTCATTTTTCTCAACTACTGCAACAGCCATGGGTCGGCATGAGTTGGGAAGGGTGGGTTATTGAACAAATTTTATCGTTCCTGACGCTACAGGGAAAATCGTTTGATGCCTTTTACCTGCGCACCAAAACGCAGGATGAAATTGATTTGATTCTTGAGTATGCCGGAAAAATATGGGCCATTGAAATCAAACTGACCTCCAATCCATCGCCCCAAATGATCCAGCAACTTAAAAAAACAGGTTCGCTGATTCGTGCGGATCAGATGATTTTGATTTCAAGATCAAAGCAGACCATCAAAGGAGATCACCTGTTGGCCACTAACTTGTCGGGTTTTATGAGTCAGTTATGAAACGCCGCTATATCGCCCCTGTTTCTGCAAAAAAACTGGATGCATCCGTCGCCGAAAGTGTCTCAGGCATTACCACACTCAAAGCTCCCGCGGGAAGAGCTTGAGGGGCTAAGCCTCTAGACGAATGACATTGATGGGGTAAATGACTTCCTCGCTGGTGTGTGCCTCCACTCGAAAAACCAGACCGTGGTGGGGTTCCGTTACGGGCACGCTCTAAAATTCTTTCAACATGGGCGGCCCTTTCCCTTACAAATTTGTTGGAGGGACCCACTTTTCTAAAAATCATCGACAAACATTTTTCAGCTCTCAAATCTGCAACCGCTTCCAAACCCATGGCAGCCATCAATGCTGGCGGAGGGGAATGATAATAATGTCTTAACCCCCCGGAAATAGTCCCATCAACATAAGGTTCGGTCACAAAATAGCCTCCATCGGCAAGCCGGTCCACAATACGAAAAAGAGTGGCCGTAGCCAATTCCCTCAACCATTCGTGCATAAAAGGAGAGACCTCCTCTCTAGCCAACATCCCTGTTAAAAAATCATCGCGTGTTAATCCCACTCGCGCGCGCGCCGCAGAATACAAATCAGATTCATCCAAAATCTCTCTCATTCTATCTTTGATATCGTCAACAGCGGCCGGATCAATGTGAGCCGGATCAAACTCCCCTCCGGCAATGGAAGGATGTAGAGCTTGTACTCGGGCCCCCTTTCCTTTTGTTATATGTTCAAGTCTGGCTGAGGCCTCTCTCGCTACGGTATCTGAATTTTCAACACGAGCGGCGCCATTCGTTGTGATATCGGGATAAGAAATTTCAAGAGTGCCAGTAGCGAGATCACCCAAAAAAACACGAGGACGGGATTCAATATTATCTGAAGGATTTGCCATAAAGGTTGTGCTTAGATTATTTCTGTCACGATGGTCTCAGCTGTTAAGTCCGCAGCCGCAGTCTCTGCAGCCATCGTGGCTGCTTCCGAGCTTTGGTGAGCGTGGGCTTCGATCAACAAGCGGGCCACGTCATGATGATGAGAACCTCCCTCTACCAAATGGTGAAGTCTCTCGAGCTGGTGTGGATTCATCTTGTGAATAACAGGAGCATGGCCCAAAGACGCATTAACCGGCATGACTTCATGAGGTGCCAGATCTAAATTAGCCTCATCATCACCAAAAACAACAGAGCGTTCGAGCAAGTCACTTATCTCTTCAGCTGATGGAAATCCATTTCCACCGGCATAAATTTCCAGGCCACTGGATGCTTCCTCATCAAAATTACTCTTTCTAGGTTTTATCTTTGGCAGAGGGGCGTACCCTTGAGCACGTATGGGGCGCCCATCCTTAGTCGGTATGGCTGGACGGGAAGAGGTCTGAGATTGTGGCACAGCGGGTGAAGGTTTTGCGGTGGGAACACATGGGGGCAATGATCTCCCCTCGGCGAAGGCGTTCAAAACATCCACCACCTTAAAAACCTTATTGTAAATAAGAGTCCCTTCGTCAAAAAACGTGGCTCCAAAAAGACCAATTTTTTCGGCTAGCTTTTTGGCAACGCCATGGTCCAGGGGCTCATCAAAAATATTTTCCAAGGTGTCCAAGATTTCGTATAACAAAGTATTCAGAGCTGAACGGTAACTTCTTGTAGCGCGGTCGGCCAGTCGCTTGGCTTCGGTTTTTGGTCCCTCCCCATCCACCGCTTCCATCAATTCCACAACGCCGATTAAATCGTCATTGTCTAAATCGGAGTGACGACTAATATATTCTATTTGCTTCATCAAAATCCGCACCAAGGCGGGAAGCCCTTCGTGCGAATGGGGAAGCGTGCCCTTCACGTTTGGCTTATCTTCAGTATCCTTAACCAAAGGTTCTTCTTGAACTATGGGGATGGGGACGGGGAGCGGCGCCTCTACAATTTCCTCTTCCTCTTCAATTTCCTGCGTTGGCAACGGCGCGCTGAACACCGGTGCTATTTCATGAATTCTTTCCGAGCCTGGTTCATAAATAATTTCTGCGCGCGGAATTTTTACTTTTGTGTTCAATTCTAAAGCGGCAAAAGCCGCAAATTGAGCGAGCGTTGTCATGTCGGCATTTCCGTCTTTGTCGAAAAGTGCTAAATCAGGATGAGCATTGGCAATCATCGTCATGGCGGATAATAGAAGAGCCGCATCACTTTGCCTGGCTTCGGTTTCGGAAAGCATGGTACGAATGCCAACACCCAGAGGACCTAATTCGTCTAAAAAAGTTTCACTAAAAGGCCCGTAATCCCCAACATTCATCCCCGCTCTTTTGCTTAAATAACCACGTTGGCTTGGATGAAGTTTTCTGTCGGTGTAACGAAAATCGTGGCTCATGTGGGCGGATTCGACCTGAAAATTATGCTTGGCGCCCAGCAATGCTTCGCGATTTTTAAAAGTCATCCAGCCATAAGGCACAACTTCCTGCCTCCCCTTTCCTTGAATGGGGGAATGCCAAAAGGTAACGGTAATGCGTCCTGAAAATTTTTGATCTTCATAAACTTCAATGCGCGTGTTTTTATCCCACGGAAATTGCGGATGCACTTTTCCCCATTCTTCTTTTAAAGGAAGAGTGGTGGCTTTTAATTTTCCCATCTTATCCAAATAAAAACGGACATGAAGCCTGGCTACATCTTTTTGTGTACTGCCAAAAAGATCAGACAGTTTTCTCGTTTCCCAACGACCAACCGCCATGGCAACGTCATGGGCCTTTTGGCCTTTTTCCATCTCGGATTCCCATCGATAGGCCACAGAGATGGCGCCGTTATCATCAGCGCTTGTCTCTTCCCCACCATATCTCCCGCCCGAAATTCCCACCATGCGGGTCAATGACTGAGCAGGAATGAGGATATCGGCAAGATTGGATAAGCGCCTCCAGGCGACAAACCCCCCTTCGCCATTCATCATCAACACATATTGTTTTAAAGTCTTGGGATCACGAATCAGCAAAATGGAATGATCATCTTTAAGCGAGGCCACTTCCATTTCACCACTTCCCTCGGGGCTTTCCTCCAAACTACCGGCGCCGTGCCTGCCGGCAGGCAGGGACAAGTCATAATAAATAAAACCCTGAGGGCGCTCGCCGGTTAAATCAACGCGGTAGCCTTCCAGACGATAACTCCCTTTTCCACGCGGGACCAAATGGAGCGAAAGTTTTTTTCCATCGACATTTAACGCCTCACCCGGACCCGAAACAAAATCAGGCAGGCGATTGATGCCAGTTGATTCACACCATTCTTGAAATCGGTTACGAGCTTCTTTGGAAATACCTTCATTCCCCTGGCTTCCCACCGGCTGTGCCACAAAACCAAAGGTGAATCGCTCACTAAAGCTGGCTGTTGAATTGATTCTTTTTAAGAAAAATGAAGAGCCATCGGGAAGAACCAGTTGAATATGATGCCCTCTTTGATGCACCACCTTGATGCCTTCTCCGGTGAGTTCAACTAACTTTCCTTTCAGGGTGGGATGGGGAATTAAAACACGCGATCCTTTGATTCCAAAAACAGAATCTCGGACCTCCGGCTCAGGTTGATAAACGCCGTTTTTACCTGAACCCGAAAATTCCATGGGGACAATGAGGGTAAAACCACTTTCAGCGACAAAGGTCATCCATTCTTTGTCACGACCACACAAATTTTGCGCCCAACTTGTGGACTCGTCAGGCACAAGCACATCATCTTCGGTGAGGAATGAAAAATCTGCTTGTCCATAAAAAGCTTTCAACTCATCTAACGATTTAACTTCGACAATATTTTCGGATGTGGGCACAATATACGAGGCCCGTTTTTCTTCCACTTCGGGAATGGATTGAGAAACTTCCAAGGCCCCGCCGGTGGCAAATTCGGTTTTATAAGTCCGCCGGCCTTGACCTTGCTTTTTTTCTTCGGACACAGGTGCGGGAAAACCAGCCTGTTTCATCAAACCAGCATCTGTGGAGTTTGAAAAAATTTCGGTGAGTTCCTCTTTTTCCAGATTAAAGAAAAAGCGTCTGGAATTTGAGCCCAAAACAGTCGTGAGTAAAATAACATTTTCGTCGGATGTTAAGTTCGGTTTTAATTTTAAAATTTCTTTGGGAGGTTTTTCACCTTCCGAATTTAGAATCGTAAGAACAATATCATTTTCCCCGGGATGATAATCCAAACGCCCCGTATTTTCTTCATAACTAAAACCATCCAGCCTCACTTTTGAAATACCCTCGCTATCCCCTTCCGAGGCAAATCTTAATAAAATTTTGCCCCCTTTCTCATGAGTCATGATCTTGTGTCTTAAAAACACACTGGGTAATCCCTTGTTGCTTTTGGCCAAAGCAAATTGTTGGGCATGGGCGATAAAAACGGCTGAAGCCTCTTGTAAAAATTGATTCGCGCCTGCATCAGTGCCAGCCTCGTTCAAAACACTCGCCACCGCAACCAGTGCAGGGCTTTGGGGATGAAGAACCACGCGCATTTCGAAGGCTTTGACTTTGTCCGCTCCCTGCGGTTTCAAATAATAAAAAATCCAGTTGCCGTTTTGATCGAAGCGCGAAATTTTTAATGAAATATCTTCGGCCAAATCGGGATGCCCCAAGGGGTAAACGCGAAAAACGGTTTTGTTGCCCAATTTAAAAACATTATCCTCACGCAAAGCCAGATCGGGAACAATTTCCAAAACCAATCCATGATTACTGACAAATTTTAAGGGAAAAGGAAGGGATTTTGGCGTTACAGTTCCCTGCCGAAACAAAGAAAGTGTTTGTTCTGCCGTCTCACTGCTTGGCAAAAAGAGAGTGTGGGGTTTAATGCCCCACGCTTGATCCGGTTTAAACTCGGAGTCATCGGGTGTGATTTCAACGTTGCTCTCCCCCACCAATCCCCCGCGCACGGGACCTGCCATCGCGGTTTTAATTCTTTCTCTTTGTTGTTCATTTAAAAAATAGGAATAAAAAGGAATATCGTCTTCGTCAAAAGCGCGAATGGTCTGCAATTCATCCAATTCACCCGTCATTAAAAGAGCCAGTTTTTTTCCATCGGGAATTTCTCGAGGATGACCCGTAAAATTAAGCCACGCTTGCAAAAGATCACGATGATCGGTGGTGAACCAACGCTCTTCGTAACGATCGGCAATGCGGGCCCCTTGGTTTGTGGGTTTGATGGGGATGGAGAATTGAAGATGCCCTGCGCGCGACATGAGTGTCGTTTTGTCACCATCTTTGATCACGCTCCAAGTGATGGGCAAGGGATCGCGTTCGATAATGGGGACACCCGAGGGAAATGTTAAGAATAGATCTAGTTTGCCTAATTGTGGATGGACAAGAGAAACTTTGGTCCCTTTTTCCCATAAAACCGGCGACTTCATTTCAATAAAACTTTTGGGCTCAAGACCAAAGCCCTCACCCAACACTTCCACGGCATAAATTTCTCTGGTTTCCGTTACGGGATTTGTCAGCACATCAAATGTATATGAAAGAGCATCGTCTATTTCTTCCAAATCCTCCGTAATTATTTTTCCTGCCGCTGGAATTTTTTCGGCCAAATCACCCGCCAATTTAACACGGTGGTTGGTAACCGAACCATTGCCATTGGGCGCAACAGTCACGTCAAACATTTCCCAGATTGTTTTTTGAGCATCGCCTTTTCCGACCTGGGCTTGGCGAGTGATGGATAAAGTGACGGGTTCTTTACCAATTGAAAGAGTGGAATTGAGTGGCCTACTGCCATTTAATATTTTTAATCCGGATAGAGGAATAGGTTTTGTCAGATCCAAAAACTGATCGCGCACGAGAATACCTGTCAAAACCCGATCTTCTTTCGATTCTATTTTTTCATTCTTACCTAGACGAGAGATCCGCGTAATTTTATATTCCAACTTTACTCGGCCCTCGCCTACTATTGTATGGCCAGGCAACTCAATTAACCTGGCGTCGGTTGTTGTTTCGGTTGTCACTCCATCAATTGGTTTTTCTTTTGGCTTGGAAGCTACAGGTTGTGTAGGTTCCTTAGGAGCATGATGTATCGCACCTTCTTTAACGATAACCACATCCCTTGGTTTCAAACTTTCCTCATAAACCTCACCAAGCTTTTTGATAAAACGAATCATGGAATCTTGAAATCGTGCGGTGTAAGGAATTGCAATTTTCCAATCTCCGTTTTCGTCGGGAGGAGTTAAAGTTTTCTGCGCCGGCCACATTTGCATGACAGCTTGATAAAAAGTTTCTCCCTCCCCATGAACGGTAATCAGGGAGATCGTATCCGCCGGACCTGTGGCTTCAATGCGGAGCGCCGGACCAAACACTTTTTCGTCAAGTAATTTTCCCAGTGGCTCTGTCGGATTTTCGTGAACAAGAAAATTTTGTTCCCCCTCTTTTTTGATGATTAAATTTCCTCTGGGCTCATCTTCAGATTTCAAAATTAAATTATTATCTTTGTCTTGACCCAACTGGTAAATCCCGTCGAGACCCCGATCTCCACCAAAATGAAGAAAAATATACGTCCCAGTTGGAACGCCATTCTCTCCCGTTAAATCAGTTAAACTCAGTTCTTCTTTTTTCTTGTGAAGAAGTGCGGCCAAAGCGGTAACCGATTTCTCCTGTGAAAAATCAACTGTCATTGTCAAACGAACGGGTTCTGTGGCCAATTCAATTTCACCAGCGAGAGGTTGATCGACTCCTATTATCGGAGTTTTAAAAAGCAGTGCCGTTTTTTCTGCTCGAATTGTGTTGAATTTATCAATGACGCGTTTCACGCCAATGTCGGGTGGAGTTGCAGGCTCGGCTTTTGTCCGTCGCACTCGGCTGGGAGCGCTTGAATCCTCAACCGGCGAGTCTTCCCCGAACATGCCATACAACATCATGCGGGCATCGTCTGAGTACTGAGTTAAAATAATGCGACCATTTTTCACATCACGAACTAGTCCCGTTTCAGAATTTGCAACGTGCCCCTTTTCGATGACCTCGGTTATATTTTCATAGTCTATTTGTGCTAACTCTGCGTACAAGGCATCATCCACTGTTTCCCTTTTAGAATTTGGTTTTAAAAAATTCAGGAGTTTATTTTGCAGTTTTTTTAAATTTGGATCGTCATCTGTGGCGATTCCCACATAGCCATGGTCCGAATAGGTAAGCAGGGCAAAATGTTTAAGAACATCTGGCTTCTCCTCGTCTAGACTAGAGCCCAACAAATAGACAAAATCCACGGCGTCGCCCGCCGTATTTTTAACGGTAAAGCGACTGTAGTTTTTGGTTTTCAACATCTGAACCCAGCCATGGCTAAAGGGTTTGTAAGGCGGATAAAATAACGGAGCACTGAGCTCTTGAGTGGGATTGCTGAATTGATTGCCGCTTCTCACCCATTCAGAAAGAGGAGAAAAGGGGGCTCCAAAAGGGTTTTGTCCTTTGATGGGCAAGCAAATAACAACAGAGCCCTCGGCTCCTGGGATCATCCTAAAGAAAGGCTCTTTTCCTTTAGGACCCATTTCGCGGTCATCGTAGGAAAGAGTTAGAGCCAATTTTTCTCTAAGCTCTTCGACTGCTTTTAAATCTTTTGCCGTACATTTTAAGGAAGTAATAACCAATCGTCCCGTTTGTTCATTGAGTGTCACCAAGCCAAAGCCACTGCGTGAAGAAAGCACGACGAATTTTTTACCGTACCAAGTAACAACACCTGGATCCTGGGGAGTTAATTTTTCAAAACTTTCTTCATTTAAAATAGCGGAGGCCGTTTCAGTCGTTCCAAAAAAAGCATGAACGCCCTGGTCCCTTACATTCATAGCGGGCCGCGGTCTGTTACAGGCTTGCGGATCAATCATCATGAGCACGGGCCCAAATTCTTTGGTCGCAATATAGGAATGTTTCCCCCCTGATAAAATGGGATAATAATGCAGACTGTCTAAAATTTCTTTGAGCTGGCTCTCGGGTGTTTCTACATTGAAAAATTGTTCAACGTGAGGATTGTCGAAGGACAAAAAACTGATCGCAAGCTGCGTTTGGCCTGCATCCCATTTATAAATGATGGCACCGCTCCACAAACGTTCTACAAGATAACTGGCTTTGCCCTGTGGTTCTTCAAAATGCAGAATGCATCTTATTTGAGAGCGAACAGGCGCAAGCCCATGACCCCACTCGGCGGCTTTTTGCGCGTCAAACGGCGTAAGATTTAATCTGTCCACTTGTTTGAATTGCAACTGCAGGGCTTCGTTTTCATCATGGATTGAAGTCTCAATTCCCAAAGCTGTGGCGTTTTCAACCCCACCCGGAACCCATATTTTTATCTCTTTTGGATTGCCCGAATCCAAAAACAAAGTGCGATCCATCTCAAAATTGATTCCATTTAAAGTTACAAGCTCGTGGCCAGGCCTTAGACTTTTAGTGCTCACGGTGCCACTTTCATGAGCCGATACTTCTGTAATTATTTTTTGGAAACCATCTCTTTCATCTTTTGTCGGTTTTTTTGTAACTCCTGGAGGGGGAAATGCGGCCCGGACACGGCTTAAATCTTTGGTAAGATCGAAATAGGTCAATCCACTGTTCTTTTGAATGTTGTCAACCATGAGCACGATGGGTAAGCCAGAAAAATCCAGAAGCATATATTCGCATTCATCCTTGCCTAAAGTAATTTTTATGGTTCCAGACACAAACGGCTCTGTAATAACGATGTAGGATTTGGAATTGGAGAGAATTTCTGTGGGCACTAAAAATTTTATTTCTTTCCAATCTTTGAAGTTTTGTACCCGGCTCACATCAGCATAAAAAACAAATCCCTTTGTTGAAAATTCAATTCCCTTATCTGTTTGGCGCATGGGAACTTGCTGAGCTAGAAGTTTGACATTCATGATCTCCATTGAAAAGTTTTCATCATCACGAATTTGTTTTATTTGTCCTTCGCTAGGGAAAAAAGCCTCTAAAGTTTTAAAGTCAGCTTCAAGCGGAATCGGAAAGAATGTTAACCGGCTCTTGGCAGTAAATAATACAAATCGATAATCACCAACCCACACCATTTGATAGGATCCAGCGGCCACACTTTCCATGCCGCTCACAGCATAATGCACCACTCCGCTTTTTTTGGTGGGACCTGTTTCGATAAGCTTTGGAGCTGCCTGACGGGGAGCAAGAAGCGGATGATGAATTCTCGCATCACTCGGTTTAGTTTGCTCAAGCAACCACTGAGCTGCGGATACATGAAATTGCTCATTGGCATCTCTTTGTACCAGCCGACCATCGGCGACAGCCTCTAAATAAGCATCCAGGCCACCTGGAATTGTATTTGTGACTCTCTGAAGATAGGCACGCACCTCGTCGGGTGTGGCATGAGACTCATCCACCGTTGGAGGAGCATCCACAGCAGCCCAAAAAATATCGTTATTTTCATTAATTGGATAAAGATCAGCCATTAGATTATTTCTGTTACGATGGTCTCAGCTGTTAAGTCCGCAGCCGCAGTCTCTGCAGCCATCGTGGCTGCTTCCGAGGTTTGGTGAGCGTGGGCTTCGATCAAAAAGTGGGCCACGTCATGATGATGAGAACCTCCCTCTACCAAATGGTGAAGTCTCTCGAGCTGGTGTGGATTCATCTGGTGAATAACAGGAGCATGCTGTTTGGCCAGTTTTCCCAGTTTCCGAACCTGCATTTGTGCGATTAAAGAAGCAGGATAAAAGGGGCTAATCTCTTCCTCTGGGGCGCTATGAGCTGAAACCTCTTCGGTAGCTGCTGAAGGTTTTTTGATAACATATTCTTTCCAGTCACCAAAGAAGCCATGATTTTCCATCCACTTCAAGATGGCGGTGTCTCTGCCCGCGGTGACAACCTGCTCGCGCCACAAAATCATACGAGCGGCATTTTCCGCTACTTCCTGCTTGGGAATTTTGGCGTCGGGTTTTATATTACGAATGCGACTGGCCGTCGACAAGCTGTAGGCCAAGGGATAGCCATCGACACGGGCCGCAAGAAGAGCAATGCCATGATAGACGACAAGGGAATCGAGATCGTTTCTCATCGCCATGTTCAGGGCCATGTTGATCAGATCGCTTTGTGCTTCCCAAGGAGTGGTGCGACTTTGCTGGGATACAAGGACAGCGATGAACACTTCACTTAAAAGGTGAAGCGCTTTTTCATTTTTGGCATCCTTGGCATCAAAGCTTTGTTTTCCAATTTCCAAGGCTCGGTCGATAAAGCGGTCTGCTTTTTTCTGCCCTTCGCTTTCCCCTGTTTCACGAACCAATTCCGCTGTGACATAAGAAATAATTTCGCGGAGAAGCATTCCAAAAGTACTTCGTCCCATATTTCCCCGATCAAATTTTTTGAGAGCAGCCACTTCTGACGAACCGCGCTTTTCGGCCTCGATGATATAAGTTGCAAAAGCGGTTTTAACTTTCTCGGCCTTTGACGCATCGGCCGATTTGGCTTGACCAACTTGAGTCACCGGCAAGAGAGCACGCGCCTCGTCCCACTCCTCGTATTCAAACGGTGTGGTGATTCCTTTGGGCAATGTTCCCTCGGGGGTGACGGACAAAACAATTTTTCCGCGCGGATGGGTGAGCACATAACGATGAGGATCTTCTCCTTTTGCCCGTTGGAAAGTGGCATTTCCCTGATTGACCAAAACTTCCCCCGTATGGAAATCAGTAAGTTTGAAACTGGCTTCCTGCACCCCTCGCAAAGAACCATCTGGGCTGGGTGAATCACCATTTCGTTCCAAAACAAATTCCAAACTTCGCCGACGCTGGGCATTGTCCGCATGATAGAAATAAATTTTAATCTGTTGCGACGGAGGACGTCCGGCCAATTTTTCCTCAACAGTATGCTCCTTTGTCTCAGACATCCAATACCCCTCTCTTATTTTACCACCCCCCCCACCGGCCCAGGCATAATCAAAAGGATTCTCCAGCTCGTGCGGGAGAAAAATCTGACGTGGATCGTTGGAAAGATGATGAAACCGAAAACGGGTGACGGTTAAAGGATCTCCTTTTCGAAAATCAATAGCCAGATACTGGGTGTTGCCGACAGCTGTAGCACCACTTTTTGGATTGTAAGGAGGTTGATAGCGAAGATAAACCCGCTCGTCCCCTTCGACCAAAGGATCAGCCAGAGAAAGCGAATCGCCGGTGATCCCCGCTAAATTTGACACCACTTGCGAGGCCAGGTAATCACGACTCTCCAAATTTTTCCCCTCGATACCCCATGAGTCATCAAAAACGCGGATGATACTTTGGTGTTCATCCATTTCCAAGTCGAAGTGAGTCACCGTTTTGATTTCGTCCACGTAAAAATAATAACGATGAACACGATGTCCTTCAGGAAGTTTGCGCTCTTGATAATCGGCAGTGACATCCTGAGCACGGGCTAACCCCAGAGTTTCCTCGGCGCGAAGGCGGGCGACATTGTAATCAATTTCCCATTGCGGCGGACTGTAAAAAGCGTCAAGCCCCGTTTCGAAACCACGCACGGTACTGACAACGGGACGCCACGAGATATTTCCCTCCGTCGGTTCGAGCTTCAACGAATAACGGCGCGACGGATCAACCACGTCCACCAAAAGAAATTTTCTTGGGCCCGTTTGATAAACGGTGTAGGTTCCTTCTTCCCATTTGTCCGATTTTTTGGAAAGAGCATCGCGACTACGCACAAGCAGTTGTTGGGGCACTTCGAGTGGGGTTGTTCCATTTTCGACAGCAAGAGTCCTGATTCCCTTGATCTCCAAAACTTTCCCGGTGTATTCCCCGCTCCCTTTCTTTTCATGTTCGTGCAACGTCCAGGTTGTCGACCCGTCTTCAGACACCGCAACGGATTTATCATCAACTGGAACAAAATGATCATCGGCTTTTCGAAGAAGACGAGCCAACTCATAGAGCCGTTCTTCGGCTTCTACCTTTCGTCGTTCCTGCGATTTCCAACGGAGCGCTTCGCGAGGATCTTCGGGACGCGGGCGGTGCGTCGCATCAAAAAAGGAAACCAGTGGACTCCCTTCCTCGGACAATCCCATCAGCTTTAATGTCTGAATGACACCGGAAGCGCCGGGAGTAGGATCGAAAATTTTTAAAATCTGCTCTCCTGCGGCAGTCGAAGTAACAGCGGACGCAAAAAGTTGAACGAGCTTGCCTTTTTGTTCGGGATCTTCCCCGACTAACCGAAGCGAGGTTCCTTGCGCACGGTTACCGGCAGAATAAACAGACCAAACCGGATTTGTATTTCCATTGGGCAGAGTCGGCACCAACGAAACTTCCATTCTCACTTGGTTGGTGTTGATTAACCAAATCCGAACGGGGGGAAAATCAACTAACGCCCGCTTGAAAGCAGCCACGCCGCCAGCGGCCACATCAGGCTGGGCCGCTTGAAGCTGAGCCACCCGCTCTTTGGCTTCTTCCAAAGCCTTAATGCTGGGAACCAACAGTGAGAAGTCTCCCCCTTCTTTTGAAAGCCAGCTCCCTAATATTTTAATAAAACGTTGCACCTCTTCTGCAGCAGTGGTTGTCCCATTTCCAGATTTCCAAACAACGGTATCCAGAGCTCCCCATTCATCTTCATTCACGCGATAAGGAAGAAGTTCGGCTGGCGCTTCGGGAAGATCTCCAACAATTTGTAGGGGACGAAGAATAGAAGAGGGAGCGCTACCAGCCCCGTTTGTCGGGGAAGGGGTAGGTTTTCCCGAACCTGGCTTGACAGCGCGAACTCTTTCGCGACCGATCCAATTTTGGGCATAAATCCAGTCGTGGGAAACTTCGGCATCGTGAGCCAGTGAAGCCAGAGGAACCGGCACCAAAACGGGATTCGCATCGGGAAGAAAAAAAGCGCGAAATGCGGTTTCTTCATCCCCCACCGTGACATGAAGCGGCACAAAAACAAAACGGTTGGTGGCCGCGTCATGACGCAATTCGAAATCCCCCTCCAATTCCACCGCATCGCCACGACGCACAGTCAGTGTAGTTCTGCCGTGATCAAATATTAATTCGCCAGTTGTTGTATCGACAAGGGCGGTAAAAATTAAAGCTCTGCCGGTGCGGTTTAATCCGTCGCTTGTCATGGTCTCTTCGAGAAGTGTGCACGAAGCTGTCATTCCATCGGCCTCCAACGTCCATTGCGCTTCTCCCATGAACCGGCCGCTGGGGGAATCCCCCTTGGCCCCCTGGGCAACAGAAAGATCTTGTGTGGCGAGATATTGATGAAAACGGTGAATCGCCCGATCGGCACGCGCATTCACCGATTCTTTTTCTCCCGTCCCGGGAGTATAGGCGACAAGCAATCCTGCTTTGCCTGGAACGCGGGAAAGATAAAAATGCCGCCCGGGAGGAATGGGAATAATTTCGGCCGTGTCGTCCGTCAACCGGCGATAGATCGTGGGGTGAGGATGTTCTGTGCCATTCCAGAAACTAACCAGGTTGTCTCCTTCACGTCGTCCGTTAAGCCCTGCCGGGAGCCAGTTTCCCGCAATTGGATCATATATAAAGTCTTGTTCAAACCAGACCGGTGCCTCGTCGGCCACAAAGCGAAGCCGACGGGTCCGGGCGTCAACATCTAAAGACACACCATAAGAAGCACGGACAACGTCGATCATACTTTGCACCGTTTGAAGTGTGGGATAGAAAATAGTTCGAGGCCCCAAAGTTTGCAATTGATCGACCACACTCCCCACATGTTGAATGCGAGAGGGATCAAAGGAATAAGGAACCTCTTCGGTTGTTGTTCCGGCAACGGGATAAACGCGTGGAAACGACGTCCGACTTGGGTCAGCCGTAAACCCCGAAGCCAAGGAGGCGAGCGCTTTTCCCAAACGATGGGGAGTCACTCTTCCATTTGTAGCACAGGTGAGACGATATTCCATCGTCTCTTCTCCCACACGGAAAGTGATATTACGGGATTCTCCAAGGGAGAGTTGAAATTCCTTCCCTGCGTCATAACTTTTTCCCCCTTGCGTCAAAACGGCACGTTGAATAACAACCCCACGCTCCGTTGGTTCTTCCACCCATCTCAAATCGTCTTGTTGACGAAGAGCCACAATTCCTCTTGCTGAAAAATCAGTTCCATCAAAGCTTACTGTAACCCGATCTGAAATCGTTCCAATTCCAGAAAGATTCTGACTTTGCCGAAACCCGAAAGATCCCCCAGAAACCATCATCGATTCCCCTTTCTGCCCTATGCTTCTTCCATTTACCAGACTTTCAACCGAATAAACATGAGCACTGGTTCCTTCCGGCTCCCAGGTTACGCAGACCTGACCTCCGGTTGCTGGAATTGTAAGTTCGCTGACACGGATCAGGTTGTCGGTACAATCGGTAATTTGGGGAACACGATTTAAGGTCAATCGATAGTGGCGCCCCTTTTCTCGCACGTCGATTATTTGTCCCCATCGTGCGTCATTCATATCCATAGAAACAGGAACTACATGCCCTGGAGATTTATGATACACGCGGTTTTCCACCCATGACGCGCTAGGAATACCGATACGATTGAAAGTGACGGTGGTGTCGCGAGTGATTTCAACTTGGGAGATTGACGACGGCGAACGAATCCCCTTCCAGGTAAAAGTCTTTTCTCTGTCATCCTCCCAAACCCAATGGTGCGTATTATTGAGTGGCAACAAAATATCTTGGCCCTGCCAGTTAAGGGTCATTCGAG